>ENA-OPBO01001037-OPBO01001037.1-human-gut-metagenome-genome-assembly--contig:-NODE-1037-length-21028-cov-2.637725_pt1 | contig 21028 bp, 29 predicted proteins | sample MGYA00241071_ERZ501458 | MGnify/ENA primary metagenome ERZ501458 (study PRJEB25962, sample SAMEA2042509) | human gut metagenome | biome: human gut; feature: human-associated habitat; material: faeces... | reverse complement strand
CGCAGCGAAAAGCGGGAAACGCTCAGCGCGATAGAGCGCAGCATAGCATCGGGCGTTAGGGATAAGCTGATAAAAAAGCTTGGCGCACTGTATGCGGGGTATATAGAAATAGACGCGCAGATACAGTATTATTTCTATATTCACGATGCCGAGGAATTCGAGCGGGGCGAAACCATTGCCGAAAAAACGCCGCTTATGGACTGCACCGCGGGGCTTGCGGACGAACCGGATTGGCTCACGTATAAAACCCTGCTTTATCCGGATGCCGCAAAGCTGCAAACGGAGCTTAACCGCGACCATATTGCGCTTATGAAAAAACACGGCGACTGCATAAGTGCAGTCCGCCGCGTCACCTTCACGGTGTATTTCCCGACCGAAAGCATAATGCTCAATTTTGCGGAGGCTGCACGCAAGGCGGGTTTTGCCTATGCCGGGCCTAACTATTCGCCGGAGCGTGAATTGGCCTACGGGGCGGATATTGTGCGCCTGAGCTCGCTTAAAAAGGCGGATGTGGATGCGCTCACGACCCGCGTGATAAACCTTGCCGCGCAGTACGGCGGGGAGCTTGGCGAATGGAGCGCGCCCATAGTTGACCGCGGCGGCCCGCTGAACGCAATATAATATAATGGAGAGTTGATGATAAGGCTTACGGATGTTGACGAATCGAACTGGCTTGAGATTGCGCGGCTCAGCGTGAGCGAAGCGCAGCGGCGCTTCCTTGCGCCGCCGATCGGTATAATCGCGCGGGGATATGTTTACCGCGATTGCAATGCGCGCGTGATAGGCATTTGTAATGATGCGGAGATGGTCGGCGTTGCACTTGTGCGGGACTTTATCGATGAACCCGTTGGCTATGACCTTCAGCAGTTCATGATAGACGAGCGGTTCCAGAACAGGGGCTACGGCACGGCCGCGCTGGAGCTGATACTTGCTCAGTTGAAGGCAGAAGCGCGCTTTGACCATGTTGAGGTATGCGTGAAGAAGGATGATGCCGCCGCGCTGCATGTTTATGAAAAAACAGGTTTTGCCGACAGCGGCTACGTGGACGAATCCCTGCCCGATTGCGTGAATCTTATATGCTATTTAAGGTGAAATGATGTTTTACCGCCGTACACCACGAATGATGTACGGCGGTTTTGTGTTGCTTATAGGCCTGCGACTATTTCCGCTATCTGTACGGCGTTGGTTGCGGCGCCCTTGCGCAGCTGATCACCGCAGCACCAAAGGTTAAGCCCGCGCTCGTCCGTCAGGTCGTCGCGTATGCGGCCAACGTAGACCAGATCCTGATCGGACGTGTCGAGCGGCATGGGGTAAACGCGGTTCGCAATGTCGTCCGTAAGGCGGCAGCCCGCCGCGGCGGCTATCAGCTCCCGCGCACGCGCTACGCTTATTTTCTCCTTGGTGCGTATCAATAAGGACACGCTGTGGCTGCGGAATACAGGCACGCGCACGCATGTGCAGCTTACCTTCAGTTTGGGGCTGTGCAGTATCTTCCGCCCCTCGTTTTGCAGCTTCATCTCCTCGCTCGTATAGCCCATGAAGGCCTCGGAGCCTATCTGCGGTATCACGTTGTATGCTATCTGGTACGGGAAAACGCTTGGCTTAACGGCCTCGCCCGCGGCTATTGCCGCCGTTTCCTCGCTCAGTTCGCTTATGCCTTGCGCGCCCGCGCCGCTAACCGCCTGATAGGACGATGCTATTATGCTCTCTATAGGGCTTTCTTTGTTCAGCGCGTTCAGCGCCACCAGAGATATTATCGTCGTGCAGTTGGGATTGGCTATTATGCCGCGGTGCTTGTGCACGTCCTCGGGATTTATCTCGCTCACTACCAGCGGCACGTCCTCATACAAACGAAACGCACTTGAATTGTCCACGAATACCGCGCCAGTCTTAACTATTGCTGGGGCGAAGCGCATGGCAATGTCGTTCTCCGCCGCGCCAAGCACTATGTCAAGCCCTTCAAACGCATCCTCGCTCGCCTGAATAACCGTGTGCTCCTTGCCCATAAAGCCTATGCGCTTGCCCGCGCTCCCCGCGCCCGCAAGCAGCCTAAGCTCGCTTATGGGGAACTTACGCTCCTCCAGCACCTTCATCATCTCGCGCCCAACCGCGCCCGTTGCGCCCAGTATGCCTATTCTGTATTGCTTCATGTTATGCTCCTTATCTTATCGTGGCAAAGCTGCTGTACAGCACCCGTATTGCCTGCTCAAAATCCTTTTCCTCAACGCCTACTATGATGTTCAGTTCTTCCGGGCCCTGCGTTATCATGCGAATGTTCACGCCGTTTTCGCCCAGTGCCGCGAATATTTTGCCCGATATGCCGGGGCGGAAGGCCATCCTGCGGCCGACTGCCGCAACAACGGCCAAATCTGATTCCGTCTTTATATGGTCCGGCTTTATGCTCCGCTCAAGCTCGCCAAGCAGCGAATACAGGCAGTCCGCCACGCTCGCGCTGGACACTACCAGCGACAGGCTGTCTATGCCCGAAGGAACGTATTCAACGTTCACGTTGGCCTTTTCAAATATTTCAAGTATCCGCCTCAGCACACCCGGCGTTGAGGACATGCCCGTTTTTGAAAGGGTTATCACCGTGTATCCCTTCCTGCCGGCTATGCCCGTTATAAAGCTGCGGTTCTGCTCCGTGCTGTCGTCAATGTCGCGCATTATCATTGTGCCGGGGTGGTCAGGCTTGTTAGTATTGCGTATGTTGAGGGGAATGTTCTTCTCCCGCACGGGGAAAACCGCCCGCTCGTGCAGCACCTGTGCGCCGATATAGCTAAGCTCCCTCAGTTCGCTGTATGTAAGCCTGTCTATATGCTCCGGATTTTCAACTATGCGCGGATCCGCCATAAGTATGCCCGAAACATCAGTCCAGTTTTCGTATACGTCCGCGTCAAGCGCCGCCGCCGCCAGCGCGCCCGTCACGTCGCTGCCGCCGCGCGTGAGCGTGAGTATGCGCCCGCCGGGGGCAATGCCGTAAAAGCCGGGTATTACCGCCCGCCTGTTGGCTGCAATGCGCCTGAGCGCGGAGTAGCTTGCTTCTTCATCTATGCTGCCGTCCAGCGCGAATGTGAGCCACAGCTTTGCGTCAATAAAGTCATAGCCCAGTGCGTCCGCCAGCAGCCTTGCGGAAAAGTATTCGCCGCGGCTTACAAGTTCATCCTCACCTATGCCGTGCTGCATGCGCTCCCACAGCGCGTCAAATTCGGCCTCGAGCGGGGTATCAAGCCCAAGCTCGTCCCGAATGTCCAAATACCGCTGCTTCACCTGCTCAAATACGTCCATGCAGGATACACCGTATTTGATGTGAGCATAGCAAAGGTATAAAAGGTCGGTTATTTTGTGGTCATCCTTGCTCCGCTTGCCCGCGGCGGAGACCACGATTAGCTTTCTTGCTTCGTCGGCCCGTATTATGGCGCATACCTTGCGTATATGCACGGCGTCCGCCATTGATGAACCGCCGAATTTGGCAACCTTAAGCATTGTTTATATATCTCCCAAAAAATAGAAAACAATCATTCGGCAATGGCCGCCATGAAGCCGCAGAAGCCTTCCTCACGGCACATTGCGTGCGCCTGCTCAACCGAAAGCGGGGCGGTGATTACGGGCGCGCAGCCCTGCCTACGGATATAATACCGCTGGTACGCGCGGGAATTATCCACCTGCGCACGGGTGAACGAATCGGTATAGAAGGCCGAGCAGCCTTCGGCTATTGCGCGGCAGTCCGCAAGCACGTTGCTCCCCGTCGGGTATGCGCCCGCGCCCGCGCCAAGGAAGCTCTGTCCGCCCATATGCGCGGCGAAAAGGCTCATCATATTGCCGCATTCATATACGCGCGCTTCGCCCGCATCCGCGCCGAAAAGCATGGGCTCCACCGCGGCGCTTATGGTGCCGAAGCGCCTTTCAGCATGGCCTATCAGGCGGCAGGCAAGCCCGTTTTCTTCAAAGAAGCGCATATCCTCCGCCGTAATATTGGCTATGCCGAAGCACGGCACGTCGCTTTCGCTTATCGATACGCCGTAGGCTATGTTTGCGCTGAGTACCAGCTTGCGCCGCGTATCCAGCCCGCATACATCGGCGGTTGGATCGGCCTCCGCGTAGCCAAGGCGCTGCGCATCGCTCAGCGCCGCAGCGTAATCCATACTGCGGCGGCTCATCGCGTCCAGTATATAATTCGATGTGCCGTTCATTATGCCGCTTACGGATATTATCGCGTCCACGCTTGCCGCGCGGGCAAGGGAGCTGAGCCACGGTATGCCGCCGCCCGCCGCCGCAGTACAGCGCAAGGACACGCTGTTTTCGCGCGCAAGTGCGGTAAGCTCATCATAATATGCGCACATAAGCTGCTTATTGGCGGTAACAACGTGCTTTTTCGCCCTGAGCGCGGCGCATATGTATTCATGCGCGGGTTCAAGCCCGCCCATGGCTTCAACTATTATGTCCGCGTCTGCTTCGTTAAGTATCTTATAAAAATCGCTTGTGACCATGCAGTTAAGCCCCTCAAGCGGCCTGCGCGCAAGCACGGCGCAAATGTTCAGCGAAAGCGGCCGCTCCGTAAGCAGCTCATAAAATCCGCGGCCGACAGTTCCGAATCCCAGCAAAGCAATGTTCATATATCCAAACTCCTTCTGTGCGGTACATTTACTGTTGAATGTACGCGTATCAGATACATATGTTTTTATAGTAGAGACAAATATACCACTAATTGCCGGAAAACGCAATAGGCAGAATGAAATTTTATCTGTGCTGCTGCATCGCATTACCTGATGCGGCAAATAATATATTATAAAAAATGCAACCATTTCCGCCCGAAAACCGTTTATAATAGCGTATATGCCTTTTTACAAGGCATGAAAGGAGACATATGTTTATGAAAAAGACCATTGCGGCCGTATTGGCCATTATATTCGCGCTTGGCATGGTTGGCTGCGCCGCGAACGGAAACGGGCAGGGCACGGCCGAAGCCGCGGAAAATCCGCTGGATGTGCTGAACAAGGTATGGGACAGCTATACCGATGATGAAAAATTCCCCGCTGCCGGCGGAGACATGAGCGAAGCGAACATGAAGGACGATGCGCCGGGCAACGTTGCGCTGGATGATGCGGATACGGTTGCATACCTCACCTCATTCCCGGCGGACATGGTGGACAAGCTTGACGCCGCCGCCAGCCTTATGCACATGATGAACGCCAACACCTTCACCTGCGGAGCGTTCCGCCTGAAGGACGCCGCCGATGCGGACGCCGTATGCGCCGCCATACACGACGGGCTTAATTCCAAGCAATGGATGTGCGGCTTTCCGGACAAGATGGTGATTGCCAAGGTTAGCGGCTGCATAGTATCCGTATACGGCGCAGAGGATTTGGTGAACACCTTCCGCGATAAGCTGACCGCCGCCTATGAAAACGCGGAGATAGTTTACGACGAGGCGATAGCGTTCTAAGCGCAAACGAAGGGAGGGAGCAGTTCATGCTGTTTTCAAGCGCGGCATTTCTATATAGCTTTCTGCCGTTGACAATAGCGGTGTATTTCCTTATGCCGCGGCGGCTTAAAAACGCGGCGCTGCTCCTGATGAGCCTTATATTCTATGCCTGGGGAGAGCCGCGCTATGTGGTGCTTATGGTGTTGTCCATAACCCAAGGCTATATATTCGCGCGGCTTATAGGCAAAAGCCGCGGAACGAAAAAAGCAAAGGCATATCTTATAATAAGCCTTGTGCTGAGCCTTGGCATGCTTGGCGTGTTCAAATACGCCAACTTTTTTGCGGAAAGCTTCGCCGCGGTATTCGGCCTCAAAATAGCCGCGCTTAACATTGCCCTGCCCATAGGCATAAGCTTTTATACGTTCCAGCTTATAAGCTACGTTATAGACGTTTACCGTGCGGACGTTGAGCCGCAGCGGGATTATATTGCCTTTGCGGCGTACATATCCATGTTCCCCCAGCTTATAGCGGGGCCGATAGTGAGATACAGCGATATTGAAGCGGAGCTTACCGCGCGCGCATACGGCGCGGACAAGGCCGCATACGGCGCAAGGCGGTTTATACTGGGCCTTGGTAAAAAGGTGCTTATTGCAAACGTGCTTGCGGAGCTTGTGAACGCATTCAAGGCAAGCGGCGAAAAATCCACGCTGTTTTACTGGGTATATGCCGCGGCGTACATGATGCATGTGTATTTCGATTTTTCCGGATACAGCGACATGGCGATTGGCCTTGGCTCGATATTCGGCTTCACATTTCCCGAAAACTTCAATTATCCCTATATTGCCGCAAGCATAACCGAATTCTGGCGCAGATGGCATATGTCGCTGAGTTCGTGGTTCAGGGATTATGTGTATATCCCCCTTGGCGGCAGCCGCGTGAAAAAGCCGCGCGCGCTTTTGAACATTGCAATAGTATGGATGCTTACGGGCCTTTGGCACGGGGCGGACTGGAACTTCGTCATGTGGGGGATAATGTTCGCGGCGCTGCTGATCGCGGAAAAAACGCTGCTTTTAGGCTTTATCAAAAAGCACAGAGCAATAGGGCATATATATACGCTGTTTTTCGTTATGCTGTGCTTCATCATGTTTGACGCTTCGGGCGTTAAGGAAGGCTTTGAGACGATTGCCGCGCTGTTTTCAAGGGGAAGCGCGGCCAATACGGAGGCGCTGTATTACCTTAAAAGCTATGCCGTGCCGCTTACCGTTGCCGCGTTTGGCGCAACGCCGTTACCTAAGCGCATAAAGGCGAAGCTTGAAGCCACGCGCGTTGGCGGGGCGATAATGGCGATAGCGGAGCCTGTGGCGCTTGCGGCGCTGCTTTGCCTATGCACGGCGTATTTGATAGACGGGTCGTTCAACCCGTTCCTGTATTTCAGATTTTAGCGGAGAGGAGAGCATATGCGTACCAAGCTTAAAAGCATACTTACCGTTGCACTTGCGGCGGCAATAATATTCGGCTTTGCAATATGGGGAACGCTTAAAAAGGACGACGCGCAATCCCTCAGCGAAAGGCGCGCGCTGGCGACGATGCCAAAGCTCAGCATAGACAGCGTGCTTTCCGGCAAGTTTATGAGCGATTACGAACAATATAAGCTTGACCAGTTCCCGCTTAGGGACGCCTTCCGCACGCTTAAGGCCGTGAATACATATTATGTATTTTCTCAACGCGACAATAACGACATTTATATAGTTGACGGCATTGCAAGCAAAATGGACTATCCGCTGAATGAAAGCAGCGTTGCCCATGCGGCGGAGCGGTTCGGCTACGTTTACGATAATTATCTTGAGTCGAACGGTATTAAGGCGTATTTAAGCCTGGTGCCGGACAAAAACTATTTCTTAGCCGATGCGAACGGCTACCTGAGCATAGATTATGACAAGCTGAAGGATATGCTTACATCAAATATGGTCTATGCGGAGTATATAGACATATTCGGCACGTTAAGCATAGAGGATTACTATAAAACGGATCTTCACTGGCGGCAGGAAAGGATACAGGATACCGCTGAAGCGCTTGCCGAGGGCATGGGCGCGGACGATGCGGCGGAATACACCGCGGCGGATGCGGATACGGATTTCTACGGCATATATTATGCGCAGAGCGCGCTGCCGTTGAAGCCTGACAAATTGTATTACATGCAGGGCGGAAGCATTGCGGATTATAGGGTATATGATTACGAGAGCGGAAAATACGTTGACGTATACGACATGGAAGCGCTAAGCGGGCGCGATCCGTACGAAATGTTCCTGCATGGGTCAAAGTCCATACTGACAATAGAAAATCCGAACAGCAAAAGCGGACGGTCGCTGATAATGTTCAGGGATTCGTTCGGCTCAAGCATTGCGCCGCTTATTGCGGAAGGGTTCGACAGGGTAACGCTTGTGGACATCCGCTATGTTGCGCCGGAGCTGCTGGGGCGGATGATAGATTTCAGCCAATATACGGACGCGCTGTTTCTATACGGCACGGGGGTTATAAACAACAGCGAAACAATAAAGTGAAGCTTACATGGGGCCGCGTGCGATAACGCGGCCTTTATGCTATAATAAAGTAAAATAAGTCGTAACAGCGGAGGATAAACCTTTATGGATATACACGCGCTGGTGGAAGCGCAACATAAATACTATCAGTCCGGAGCGACAAGGCCGACCGAATTCAGGAAGGAGATGCTGAAAAGGTTACAGCGAGCCATACGCGCGAACGAGAAGCTGCTTGCCGATGCGTTGAAGCAGGATTTGAATAAGTCCGAAACGGAAAGCTATATGTGCGAAACGGGCATGGTACTGGAAGAACTTAGTTACCATATAAAGCACGTTGCCAAATGGGCCAAGGAAAGGCGGGTCAAAACGCCGCTTGCGCAGTTTTCGGCAAAAAGCTACATCTCGCCCGAGCCTTACGGCGTGGCGCTCATTGTTTCGCCGTGGAATTACCCCGTGCAGCTTTGCTTAAATCCGCTAATCGGCGCCATATCCGCGGGCAACTGCGCCGTGGTTAAGCCCTCCGCATATGCTGCGGCAACAAGCGCGGCAATAGCCAAGCTGATCGGCGATACCTTCCCACCGGAATACATTGCCGCCGTTGAGGGCGGCAGGGCGGAAAATCAGGCGCTGTTTGAAGAAAAGTTCGATTACATATTCTTTACCGGCAGCGTGGAGGTGGGCAAAACCGTTATGCAGGCGGCGGCGAAGCATCTTACGCCGGTTACGCTGGAGCTGGGCGGCAAAAGCCCCGCAATAGTGGATGAAACGGCGGACATAAAGCTGGCTGCGCGCAGGATAGCCTTCGGCAAGGTGCTCAACGCCGGGCAGACGTGCGTTGAGCCGGACTATCTTTTGATACACCGCAGCGTTAAGGATGCGTTCATCAGCGCATATCGGGACGCGCTGGAGCAGTTTTTTCCAAACGGCGATATGCGGGACATGGTAAACATAATAAGCGAAAAGCATTACAACCGCGTGAAGGGGCTTATTCAGGGCGAAAGCATAGCCCTTGGCGGCACGTTTGACGACGAGCGCCGCTTCATCGCGCCCACGTTGCTTGATGATGTTTCGCCCGATGCGCCAATCATGCAGCAGGAGATATTTGGCCCCGTGCTGCCCATGATAAGCTTCGATACGCTGAGTGAAGTTATATCCTTTGTCAACAGCCGTCCCAAGCCCCTTGCGTTTTATATATTCACGGCAGACAAGGCCGCCGAGCGCAGGCTGCTGGATAGCTGCTCCTTCGGCGGTGGCTGCGTGAACGATACTATAATTCACCTTGCCTCCTCCGCGCTGCCGTTCGGCGGCGTAGGGGAAAGCGGCATGGGCAGCTACCACGGCAAAAAAAGCTTTGATACCTTCACGCACGAGCGCAGCATAGTCAATAAATCAACCAAGGTTGACCTCCCCATGCGCTACTTCCCGTACAGCAAACGGAAGCTTAGAATAATAAAGATGTTTATGAAGTGAGAACAAAGCCCGGGCATCAGCTCGGGCCCTCTGTTTTTTTATGTAAAAAATCGAAAAACGGACGAGAAACACATGAACGAAAATTTCATGACGATGCCCAAATTTAGGCATTTTTTGACGATTAAACGGCTTGCGAGAAAATTGTGCAAATTGCACAATAATATATGAAATAGAATCCTGAATTTATACAAAAATTTACCTTGTAAATTTTTTGTGACGGGTATATAATCAAGTCAACCAATAAACCAAGAATAGGGGGGATAAACAATGAGAAAACATTGGTTGACAGCCATGATGATGGCAGTTCTGCTTCTTTTGCAGACGGTTGCAATGTGTGGCGGTGCGCTTGCAGAAGGCGAAGAGCATGTGCATACGCCGAGCGGATGGAAGCACGATGAGTTCACTCACTGGCGCGATTGTACCGAATGCGGTAAAACGCTGCTGAGTGAGGTTGGCGAGCATGTGCTGGAAGCAAACGACAGAGGAACCTACTCATGCGTATGCGGTTATGAGGAAGACCATCTGTATGATCCCGATACTACCCAGTGGGTATGCGACGAGATGACGCTGACGGAGTTCCACTACCAGCCTTGCAAAGTATGCAGATTGCACCACGGCAACATAGAGGGACATGACTATCTCGAAACGCCGGACAGCGACGGCAACTATGTATGCGCAAAGTGCGGCTACAAAAGGAGCCACATAGAGCATAAATGGAGCAATGAGTGGACGGCAGTTCCAAATGAGCACTTCCATGTGTGCGAATACGAAGGCTGCAACGTGCATGACACCGAAACCGCCGCTGCACATACATGGCAGGAAATCGGAAACGGTACATATATTTGCACGACTTGCGGATACGAGATAGACCACGAGCACGAAGCTGAAACAGATTGGACGTATAACGCCGATAACCATTGGCACGCCTGCACGCATGAAGGCTGCGAATGGAACGCCGATTTTGGAGTGCATATCATTGTCAACGGCAAGTGCATCGTATGCGAATACGAAAAGCCGCACGAGCATAACTGGAAAGCCGAGTGGAAGTACGATGCGACCAACCATTGGCATGAGTGCGAAGGCTGCGATGTGAAGGACGGCGAAGCCGTACATGATTGGACTGATTGGGAAGGCACATTCCATGAGCGCGAATGCACGGTATGCCATAGGGTGCAGCATGAGAACCATGATTTGACTGATGGCAAGTGCGATATCTGCGGATTCACTATGCATGGTGCACAGGATGAGTGGAAGAATGATGAACACACTCATTGGCACGGGTGCAAGTTCGATGGCTGCGAAGATAAGTTTGACGAAAACGAGCATGATTTTGTAAACGGCGTATGCAGCGTTTGTGGCTACAGGAAGATAGAAGATCCTGTTTATGACGATGTACAGCCTGTTATTCCTGCCCCGCTGCCGCCGCAGACCGGCGACGCAAACTATCTTGCGATTGGCATTGGCATGATTGCCGCCGCGCTTTGCATAGCACTTAGGAAAAGGCAGAGCAACTAAAAAGAACTGAACCGAATAAAGGCCGTCTTGCGACGGCCTTTTGCTATGCTTGGGTTTAGAACTTCAATCCGTTGATTATGTTTGCGTCGGCTACGACTTTGGCCTTGATGAGGGGCTTCTGGGAGGCCATTATTACTGTAACTCCGGGGCCGTGGCCGGCAAGCATGCAGTCCGAATGGATTATTACGCCTATGGCTACCGCGCCCGTGAGGAAGCCGCGGCCATACATATTGTCGCAATCCTGAAGCATTACTATGTCGCCGAAGCGGAGCTTGTCAAGCCCCAGCTCCTTCACCTTGGCGGGATCGTGCGTCATAATGTCGTAATCGCCGCGGAAGGGCAGATTGGAGCCTATGCCGGAGCCCATAAGATAGGGCGGTATCACAGCCGCTACGGGTACGGTAAGCGTGCCGTCGCCGTTTTCCTCTATGCCAAGCTTTTCAAAAAGCTCGGGGTCTATGTTCATGGCGCTTATTTCGGGATAGTCGACGAGCTTTAGCCCCTGGCCGTGCGCGCGGATGAGCACCTTATCCTCGGGGCAGAGCAGGTCGAGCGTTTCATCCTCAAAGTAGACCATAACGTCCTCCGCGCCGCCGTGCTTGCCAGTGACGAAGCCGCGCTTGCCCTTGCCTTCACCGCTCATAACAACGGCCTCGTTGCCTATGCAGGAAAGTATGTTCAGATATTCGCTGAAATCCTTGTTGTCATGATAAAGCGATACGCCGGGTTCAATATGGTCGCCCGCAAGGCCGAAGGCACAGTCGCCCAGCTTTACATTATAATTGATGCCGCCTATGCCTGGGGTAAGGAAGGGCTTGCCGTCCTGCGCAACGCGCCAGCCGCGGCAGACATTGGGCCGTATTTTGCCCACGACGGAGCCTTTTACTACCTTTTCTTTGTTGGTTTTAAGCATTGGGAGTCTCCTTTCGCATTTGCCGTATTGACATATTTATATAGGATATGATACCTTAAACTGGCAAAAAAGCAAGAGCAAAAAGCGGCGAACGGGGCATAGAAACACCCGGATGCGTGTTTGCGAAAAAAGTTTGGTTTTTTTATAAAAAAAGCTTGATATTTCCATGAATATCGTGTAGAATATGAGCGTTGTGCGAATGGACACAGTTTTTTCGCGCGGCGATAACGTGAAAGACTCAGCGGGAGGTTGCCGGTATGCCATCCGGGTAATTTCCGCCGAGGGCCCACGATACGGGCAACGGGCAAGTGCCCGGCCGAGGTATTTTAGAAACGAAACACTCGGCTGCGTGTACGGCCCCGATACTAAAAGGAGGAAGAAATAATATGGCAAATCAGAAGATCCGCATTAAGCTCAAGGCCTACGAGTGCAACCTTATCGACCAGAGCGCGGAAAAGATCGTGGATACGGCAAAGCGCACGGGCGCTCGCGTAAGCGGCCCCATACCCCTGCCGACGGAGAAGGAAATAGTTACCATCCTCCGTTCGCCCCACAAGTATAAGGACAGCAGAGAGCAGTTTGAGATGCGCACCCATAAGCGCCTGATCGATATCCTGCAGCCCTCCGCCAAGACGGTGGACGCGCTGATGAAGCTCGATCTCCCCGCGGGTGTTGATATCGAGATCAAGCTGTAAGCACGGAGGTGGATTTACAATGAAGAAAGCGATTTTGGGCACCAAGGTCGGCATGACCCAGATGTTCAGAGAAGACGGAACCATGATCCCCGTCACCGTAGTGCTTGCGGGCCCCTGCCCCGTGGTTCAGATTAAGACCACCGGCAAAGACGGCTACGAAGCCGTGCAGGTAGCCTTTGGCCCCGTCAGGGAAAAGCTCATCACCAAGCCTGAGCTCGGTCACCTGAAGAAGGCCGGCGTTGCCGCTCACCGCTATGTACGCGAATTCAAGCTGGATGATACCGCGACTTACGAAGTCGGTCAGGTCATTAAGGCTGACGTATTCGCCAACGGCGATAAGGTAGACGTTACCGGCAAGAGCAAGGGCAAGGGCTTCCAGGGCAACATCAAGCGTTGGAATCAGGCCCGCGGCCGCAAGACCCACGGTTCCCACTCCTACCGCGTAGCCGGTTCAATGGGCGCCTGCACCTACCCCGGCGAGGTATTCAAGACCAAGCGCCTGCCCGGTCACATGGGCTGCGAGCGCATCACGGTTCAGAACCTTGAGGTCGCCAGAGTGGACGCCGAAAGGAATCTGCTGCTCATAAAGGGCGCAATCCCCGGCGCCAAGGGTTCCCTGGTAATGGTTAGGGAAACCGTTAAGTAAGGGAAAGGAGAAGTAGAAAATGCCTAACGTAGCATTGCACAATATCGCCGGCGAAAACATCGGCGAGATCGCCCTGAGCGAGAATGTGTTTGGCGCTGAAGTAAATCAGTACGCCGTGCACGAAGTTGTTAAGGCTTATCTGGCCAATCAGCGCCAGGGCACGCAGAGCGCCCTGACCCGCGCCGAAGTACGCGGCGGCGGCATCAAGATCTACCGCCAGAAGGGTACCGGCCGCGCCCGCCACAGCAGCAACCGCGCGCCTATATTCACCCACGGCGGCGTAGTGTTCGCTCCCAAGCCGCGCGACTATCGCCTCAGCGTTAACAAGAAGGTCAAGCGCATCGCCATGAAGAGCGCACTGACCAGCAAGGTGAACGACAACGAAATCATCGTTTACAACGCGCTGGATATAGAGAACCCCAAGACCAAGGAAATGGTGAAGGTGCTCAACGCCATGAACGTCGGCAAGGCGCTCATAGTGCTCAGCGACAAGGACGAGATAGTAGAGCGCGCCGCCAGGAACATCCCCAGCGTAAAGACCACTCTGGTCAGCACTCTGAACGTGTACGAGATTCTCAAGTACAACACTCTCATCCTAACCAAGGATTCCGTGGCAAAGATAGAGGAGGTGTACGCATAATGAAGTCTCCCCATGATATAATCATCCGCCCCGTACTCACCGAGAAGAGCTACGACCACTTTGCAGACAAGACCTACACTTTCGTGGTCGATAAGAGGGCAAACAAGACCGAGATCCGCCAGGCTATCGAAGCCGTGTTCGGCGTAAAGGTCGATTCCGTACACACCGTGAACCACATGGGCAAGATGAAGAGGCAGGGCCTGCACGAAGGCCGCCGTCCTTCCATCAAGAAGGCCTATGTGAAGCTGAAGAAGGATTCCAAGGGTATTGAATTCTTCGACAGCATCGCCCAGTAAGGAGGCACACAATGGCTATAAGGAAGATCAAACCCACCACTCCCGGCCAGCGCTTCATGACCGTCTCCGCTTTCGAGGAGATCACCTGCACCACGCCGGAAAAATCCCTTTTGGAAGACCTTCGCTCCTCCGGCGGCCGCAATAACCATGGCCGCATCACCGTTCGCCATCGCGGCGGCGGCGCGCAAGTACAGGATCATCGACTTCAAGCGCAACAAGGACGGCGTGCCCGCCAAGGTTGCCACCATCGAATACGATCCTAACCGCAGCGCGAACATTGCCCTGCTGAACTATGCAGACGGCGAAAAGCGCTACATCATCGCTCCCCTTGGCCTGAAGGTCGGCGACACGCTGCTTTCCGGCGAAGGCGCGGACATCAAGGTCGGCAACGCGATGCAGATCCGTCAGATACCCGTCGGCACCATGATACACTGCATCGAGATCAAGCCCGGCAAGGGCGCGCAGATCGCCCGCAGCGCCGGCAACGCGGCCCAGCTGATGGCTAAGGAAGGTGCTTACGCTCAGGTCCGTCTGCCCAGCGGCGAAGTTCGCCTGATCCCCATGAACGCCAAGGCCACCATTGGCCAGGTTGGCAACGTGGATCACGAGAACATTAAGCTTGGTAAGGCCGGCCGCACCCGTCATAAGGGCTTCAGGCCCACCGTGCGCGGTTCAGTCATGAACCCCTGCGACCATCCGCACGGCGGCGGCGAAGGCAAGTCGCCTATCGGCCGTCCCGGCCCGGTCACTCCGTGGGGCAAGCCCGCGCTTGGTTATAAGACCCGCAAGACCAAGAACGTCAACGATAAGTTCATCGTGCGCCGCAGGAACGGCAAGTAAGAGGCGAAAGGAGTCAACAATGAGCAGATCAGTTAAGAAGGGGCCTTTTGTTCAGGAACGCTTGCTCGCTCGCATTCACGCGATGAACGAAAGCGGCAAGAAGACCGTGGTCAAAACATGGTCCAGGGCTTCCACGATATTCCCCGAGATGGTGGGACACACCATCGCCGTGCATGACGGCAGGAAGCACGTTCCCGTGTACGTGACCGAGGAAATGGTCGGTCACAAGCTGGGCGAGTTTGCGCCCACCCGTACTTTCAGAGGACACAGGGGTTCCGAAAAGACCTCTGGTCAGAGATAAGGAGGAGCGAAACATGGCAACAAGGTCAAGAGAAAAGAGCGCAGCGCGCAAGGCCAACGCCGACAAGCGTCCCCGCGCGATAGCCAAGTATGTCCGCATCTCCTCCCGCAAGGTCAAGGTCGTCATCGACCTGATCCGGGGCAAGTCTGTGGCAGAAGCCAAGGCCATACTGGCCTTCACTCCCAAGGCTGCCAGCGAGCCGGTGCTTAAGGTTCTCAATTCCGCCGTTGCTAACGCGGAAAACAATCTGGACATGAGCGCGGATCAGCTCTTCGTAGCCGAGGTGTTTGCTAATCAGGGACCCACCCTTAAGCGTTTCCGCCCCCGTGCCCAGGGCCGTGCGAGCAGGATCCGCAAGCGCACCAGCCACATAACCGTTATCCTGGACAAGGTAAACTAAGGAGGAGACAATGGGACAGAAAGTTAATCCGAACGGATTCCGCGTAGGCGTCATCAGGGATTGGAACACCCGCTGGTACGCTTCCAAGAAGGAATTCTCCGATTTCCTCATCGAGGATAAGAAGATCCGCGATCATATCAAAGAGGTACACTACGCCGCCGGTATCGCCCGCATAGACATTATGCGCGCCGCAGGCAAGGTGACCGTGAGCATCTACACCGGCCGTCCCGGCATGCTGATAGGCAAAGGCGGCGTGGGCGTAGACGCGATAAAGGCCGACGTAAGCGCGCTGATCGGTAAGCCCGTCAACGTGAACATAATGGAGATAAAGAACCCCGATGCAAACGCTCAGCTCGTAGCCGAGAACATCGCGGCCCAGCTTGAAAAGCGTATCTCCTTCCGCCGCGCCATGAAGCAGAGCATGATGAGGGCCACCAAGGCTGGCGCCAAGGGCATAAAGATTTCCTGCGGCGGTCGTCTTGGCGGAGCGGAAATAGCCCGCAGCGAAGGTTACCATGAAGGTTCTATTCCCCTTCAGACCATTCGTGCGGACATAGAGTACGGCTTTGCAGAAGCCCGCACCGCATACGGCCGCATAGGCGTTAAGGTGTGGATCTACAAGGGCGAAGTGCTCAACCGTGTGAAGAAAGCGTAAGGAGGGCAAATAACCATGTTGATGCCTAAGAGAGTTAAGCGCAGGAGAGTGCACCGCGGCCGCATGACCGGCAAAGCATTGCGCGGTAACACCGTGACTTACGGCGATTGGGGCCTGATGGCCACGGAGCCCGCCTGGGTCACCAGCCAGCAGATAGAGGCCGCCCGTGTAGCGATGACCCGTTACATCAAGCGCGGCGGTAAAGTTTGGATAAAGATATTCCCCGACAAGCCCGTTACCGAAAAGCCGGCAGAAACCCGAATGGGTTCCGGTAAAGGTTCACCCGAATATTGGGTAGCGGTTGTCAAGCCCGGCAGAGTGATGTTCGAAATCGCCGGCGTGGACGATGCGACTGCAAGGGAGGCGCTCAGGCTTGCAATGCACAAGCTGCCCCTCAAGTGCAAGTTCGTACAGAAAGAGACTGTGGCAGGAGGCGAAAGCAATGAAGGCTAATGAACTGAGGAAGCTCTCTACCGAGGAGCTTGTCGCCAAGGAAAAGGAGCTCAAGGAAGAGCTGTTCAATCTGCGCTTCCAGCTTGCTACCGGCCAGCTCAGCAATCCCCAGCGCATAGGCGAGTGCAAGAAGGACGTGGCCAGGGTCAAGACCCTGCTGTGCGAGCGCGAGCTCAAGGCTGCCGAGTAAGGGTGAAAGGAGATTAAACCAATGGAACAGATATCAAGAGGTTATCGCAAGACCCGCATCGGCGAAGTCGTAAGCGACAAGATGGATAAGACCATCGTCGTGGCCATAAAGACCAAGGTACGCCATCCCCTTTACGGCAAGATGGTAAACCGTACCCGCAAGTTTAAGGCCCATGACGAGAATAACGAGTGCGGCATAGGCGACACCGTTAAGATCATGGAGACCCGCCCCCTGAGCAAGGATAAGCGCTGGAGACTGGTCGAGATAGTTGAAAAGGCCAAGTAAGCCGGAAAGGAGCAAAAAATGATTCAACCGCAGACAAGGCTTAAAGTAGCAGATAACAGCGGCGCCAAGGAAATCATGTGCATCCGCTGCCTGGGCGGCTCCTTCCGCAAGAGCGCCGGCATAGGCGACGTAATAGTTGCCTCCGTAAAGTCCGCCTCCCCCGGCGGCGCCGTGAAGAAGAAGGATGTTGTGCACGCGGTAGTGGTAAGGACCACCTACCCCACGCAGAGGTCGGACGGCAGCTTCATCCGCTTCGACGACAATGCGGCCGTTATAATAAACGACAAGAAGGAGCCTAAGGGAACCCGTATTTTCGGGCCTGTGGCGAGGGAGCTGCGCGCTAAGGACTACATGAAGATAGTCTCCCTTGCACCCGAAGTGCTTTGATGGAGGAAACGCAATGAAGAAGCTTAACGTCAAGAAAGACGATACCGTAGTCGTCATCTCCGGCAAGGACAAGGGCAAGAAGGGCAAGGTCCTTTCTGCCTTCCCCGCGGAGGAGCGCATAGTGGTGCAGGGCGCCAACATGGTGACCAGGCATCGCAAGCCCCGCAAGCAGGGCGAAACCGGCGGCCGTATAGAGCATGAAGGCACCATCAACGCGTCCAACGTGATGCTGGTTTGCCCCAAGTGCGGCGTGGCTACCCGCGTTGGCCATGCCATGGACGGCGACAAGAAGGTCCGCGTTTGCAAAAAGTGCGGCAAGAACATCGACTGAGGCAGGAGGAATAGAGAATGGCTAAGAAAGATACCGCCGCTCAGGCACCCGCCAAGAAGAAAAAGAACGCCGTTGAGGCGAAGCCCTTTACCGAGGCTCCCCGCCTTAAGGTGAAGTACACCGACGAGATCGTTAACCAGCTGAAGGAAAAGTTCGGTTACGAGAACGTGATGCAGATCCCCAAGCTTGAAAAGGTAGTCATCAACATGGGCCTCGGCTCCGAGAAGGACAACCCCAAGGGCATGGAGAGCGCAGTGGAAGAGCTGAGCATCATAGCCGGTCAGAAGCCTGTTGTGACCAAGGCCAAGAAGAGCGTTGCAAACTTCAAGGTTCGCGAAGGCATGAACATTGGTGCCAAGGTCACCCTGCGCGGCGACAGGATGTACTACTTCGTTGATAAGCTTATCAACATAGTGCTTCCCCGCGTGCGCGACTTCCGCGGCATACCCGATACCAGCTTTGACGGCCGCGGCAATTACGCCATGGGCCTGAAGGAACAGCTGATATTCCCTGAAATCAACTATGACGATGTTGATAAGATAAGGGGTATGGACATAGTGTTCGTTACCACGGCCAAGACCGACGAAGAAGCGAAGGCACTGCTCCAGATGATGGGCATGCCCTTCATGCAGGCGTGATTTTAGGAGGAAGAAACAGTGGCAAAGACAAGCATGAAAATAAAGCAGCAGCGCCCGGCGAAGTATTCCACCCGCGCTTACACCCGCTGCCGCATCTGCGGCCGTCCGCATTCCGTCCTGCGCAAATACGGCATCTGCCGTGTTTGCTTCAGGGAGCTTGCCTACAAGGGCGAGATACCCGGCGTGCGTAAGGCCAGCTGGTAAGCATATCGAAAGGAGGAAAAAAGACTATGTTGATAACCGATCCCATCGCCGATATGCTGACCCGTATCCGCAATGCTCTTACCGCCAAGCATGAGGACGTTCTCGTCCCCGCTTCCACGGTGAAGAAGGCCATAGCCGAGATACTGCTCGACGAGGGCTACATAAAGAGCTATGACATCCGCGAGGACGGCGTGGCCAAGTATATCCACATCGACCTCAAGTACGGCCCCAACAAGCAGAGGGTCATAACCGGCCTCAAGCGCATCAGCAAGCCCGGTCTGCGCATCTACGCGCGCAAGGACCAGCTGCCCAAGGTGCTGAACGGTCTGGGCATCGCCATCATATCCACCTCCCGCGGCATAATGACCGACAGGGAAGCCCGCAAGCAGGGCGTGGGCGGCGAAGTCCTCGCTTACATCTGGTAATAAAACCAATATAAACGGAGGTGTAATAACATGTCACGAATCGGAAAACTTCCGATAAGCGTTCCTGGCGGAGTGACAATCACGGTCGATGACGGCAACACCGTGACCGTGAAGGGCCCCAAGGGCACTCTTAGTGAAAAGATCTCTCCTGATATGGAGATTGAACAGGACAATGGTGTGCTTCACGTGAAGCGCCCCAGCGATGACAAGCGTCACCGCGCGCTGCACGGTCTTACCCGCTCCCTGATACACAACATGGTAGTGGGCGTGACCGAGGGCTTTGCGAAGAATCTGGAGATTGAAGGCGTTGGTTACCGCGCCCAGCTTCAGGGCAGCAAGCTCGTGCTGAACATGGGTTATTCCCATCCCGTCGAGTTTGACGCTCCCGAAGGTATCACCTTTGAGGTTCCCGCACCCAACCGCATCGTGGTCAAGGGCGCGAGCAAGCAGCAGGTCGGCCAGATGGCGGCTGATATCCGTGCGGTCCGCGAGCCTGAGCCTTATAAGGGCAAGGGTATCCGCTACGCCGGAGAGCATGTACGCCGTAAGGAAGGCAAGACCGGTAAGTAAGGCGTAGATAAGGAGCAAGGATAATGATATCAAGGATAGATAAAAACTCTATACGTCAAAAGAGGCATCAGCGTACCCGCAGGCACATCCTGGGTACCGCCGAGCGCCCCAGGCTCAACGTATATCGCAGCCTGAACCACATTTACGCCCAGGTCATCGATGACGACGCTTCCCACACTCTGGCTGCCGCTTCCACTCTGGATGCGGAAGTCGCGGCCCAGCTTGAAGGCAAGACCAAGAGCGAAGCTGCCGAGATAGTGGGTGAAATGGTCGCCAAGAGGGCCATTGAAAAGGGTGTCAAGCAGGTAGTATTCGACCGCGGTGGTTATCTTTACACCGGCCGCGTTCAGAAGCTTGCCGACGGCGCTCGCAAGGCCGGGCTGGAATTCTAAGGAGGTCTAAATGCAAAAGCGTATCGATACACCCGAAGTGGAACTCAAGGAAAGGCTTGTATACATTAACCGCGTCGCCAAGGTCGTTAAGGGCGGCCGTAACTTCCGCTTCACCGCGCTGATGGTTGTCGGCGACGGCGAAGGCAGGGTCGGCGTTGGTCTTGGCAAGGCTACCGAGATTCCCGAAGCCGTGCGCAAGGGCGTTGCTGACGCCAAGCGCCACATGATACAGGTTCCCGTTGTTGGCACCACCATTCCGCACGCTGTGGAAGGCAAGTACAGCAAGGGCCATGTAAGGATGCTCCCCGCCGAAGAAGGTACCGGCGTTATCGCGGGCGGTCCCGCCCGTGCGGTGCTGGAGATGGTGGGGATTAAGGATATCCGTACCAAGAGCTTTGGTTCCAACAACCCGGCCAACTGCGTAAAGGCCACCATGGATGGCCTGCGGCAGCTGCGCACCGCCGAGGAGATCGCCAAGCTCAGGGGCAAGACCGTAGAAGAAATTCTGGGCTAAGGGAGGCAGACTATGGCGAATTTGAAAATTACGCTGGTAAAGAGCACCATCGGCGCCCTGAAGGACCAGCAGGCGACCGTCAAGGCCCTGGGCCTCAGGAAAACCAACCATACCGTGGTGCAGCCTGACAATCCCTGCATCCGCGGCATGATCTTCAAGGTAAAGCACCTGGTCAAGGTCGAAGAAGTGTAACGGAGGTGCACGATGAAACTACATGAGTTAAAGCCAGCGGCAGGCTCCACCGCCGCCAAAAAGCGGGTAGGCCGGGGCACCGGTTCCGGTCTGGGCAAAACCGCCGGCTATGGC
>ENA-OPBO01001029-OPBO01001029.1-human-gut-metagenome-genome-assembly--contig:-NODE-1029-length-21153-cov-22.240781_pt1 | contig 21153 bp, 16 predicted proteins | sample MGYA00241071_ERZ501458 | MGnify/ENA primary metagenome ERZ501458 (study PRJEB25962, sample SAMEA2042509) | human gut metagenome | biome: human gut; feature: human-associated habitat; material: faeces... | reverse complement strand
TGCTGGAGCCGGCTTCTCGGAGAAGACTGCGTGTACATCAGCATCCTCATTAGCGATAAACGTGTAGACAAAGCCATCCTCCGTAAGTGCTTCAGCGGGAACGGGGTTGCCGTTGTTTGTGTAAGCTACTAGATAGTCGCCCGTCATAAAGAACTTAGCCTTTACCGTGACGACACTGCCTAGCGGTATACGCTTGTCGCTAAAGATACTCTGAGGATTGCCAGAGCCGTTAGGCTCGACATACTTCGTCTCGAGGTATCCACCAGTTCCCTCATAGCTAATCTTGACGAGAACCGAGTCGAGCTGTGGCGTAGCCGTTGCCTTGAGGACAGGCTTAACCTCTAGGTCACCCGTTACGGTGATGGTCTTGTTATTGACCAGCGAACCCACCCCGAGTTCTGTTTGGACATTATTGATTAGCCAGTAGTCCATCTCGTACCCCTCAGCAGGTGCTACGTGGAAGGTAACCTCAGTCTCTAGCGGTACCATAGCACCATCTGTCACATCGACAGGATTACCCTCACTAAAGTAGTAAGCAGTCAGCGTACCCTGCCCCTCCTTGGGCTGTATCATCGTAATCTTCCCCTCGGTAGTCTGAGGGACTTTGATTTGCGCAGATATGGTGACATCCTCCTTAACGACATAAGTATAGCTATTGCGCAATAAATCACTAGCTGAGGGAGTGATCTTCTCGCCATTTATGAGCCAATACTCTATCTCGCAGCCAGCATCAGGCACTACTTCCATTCTAATCCCTGTACCTGAGTTCACGGAGCTTCCAGATGAGATAGGCTTGTACTCCTTCGTGTCTTTTACCGAGAGCGTGCCATGTTCTGGTTGCTCGATGGTAATGGTGCAGGACTTTGCTGAGACGACCACTGCAGAGATAGTCATATCCTTATCTACTATCTCAAGCTCGCCAAAACTTGATTTAATTTCCTTCTGCTCGCCATTGAGTGTGTAGTGAGTCGCTTGATAACCTTCGTCAGGAGTTACCTTGATAGTTATCATCGTGAAGTTGGGCACCTTGTCCCCACTATTCACAGGAACGGGGTTCAACGCACCACGAGTCACCTCGATGTTGCAATGTTCCACCTGTTCGATTGTTATTGTGAACTCTTGCGCCTTTACCACGAAGGGCAAAAGGAAGAAAGCGCCCAATAACGCCAATGTAGATAGTATTCGTTTCATAAGCATATAGTGTAAGTGATTTGTTAGTTTCTTTCGATTAAGAGAAGCGTAGAGTGCGGTGGACTCTTTCTATTCATCTGTTTATTCAAAAGATGAAAGCACATCTCCCGGGAAGATTTGCATTGCACAGATTCCTCGCTTCCTATCGATGTATAGCTGTAGCCCCACGGTTCGGTCGCTATTCCACACATAGTACCAATCCTCTTTGGAAAAGGCTCTTTTGAAGTTGCGGTTAAACCCGTTGTTTGCCAGCCACGTCCTTACAGCCTCCGTATCAATCTCCTCTGCTCGGTCTATGCAGTTGATTTGACAGTCGATGAAAGGAGTCCAAGACTCTGGATCTCTGACATAGTAGACCCAGTCTATATTGGAGTGGCTCGTCTGATTGCTTTTCGTGGTAAAGAGGAGATTGGTCGCAGAAGACTTTGCTTCATTGAAATATCGGAATCCCAATGTCTCTTCAAACGCCTTGACATCTTCCGTCTTACCACTCATAAACTCTTGCCAACTGGGGAAGTCCTTCGCATCAAGAATGCAGTCGTGTAGCTTATGCGGTAAGGGATAGCCATCTTTGTTGATAATCATCAGAATCATCTGAGTAGCTGGCTGGACGCTCGACTCTGCGATCTGCTGCGCTTGTCCGAGAAGGACTAGATTGTCGTTTCCATCGTGCGATGCCCTGAGCATCATCTTCCCATAGTCGTTTGTCTGCACCCTTACATTAGAGAAGCCACTCTTCCGCAGAAGTTCTAGCGTCCGTGTACAAGACCCTATCTCTTCCTTGCCCAGTACGACAATAATGGGGTTGTCGTTGTTGTCTTCCTTTCCGTAGGAGACCACTGGGAATAAGTCGAGCGACTTACTTACGAAGGCATTTGCTTTGAAGTCGCCCTGTATTACTACTCCGTCACAAAGCTCCCGCCCTCGGTTGTGTTCATAGGCTTCAATCCTACGTTGAGTCTCCTGATCTTTGCCAAAGGCAAGGAGTGGCATTTGACTGAGCGATACCGTTATACTACATACAGCAGACGCCTCTTGCACAGTCACCTTAACCTTCGCCTCCCCTGGAGAGAGAGCCTCTACGACCCCTTGCTCGTCCACGATAGCGACCTGAGTGTCGCTTGAAGCAAATACGGCAGTCGCCTCGGCATCAGCGGGGAGCCATCGTACTGAGATCTTTTGCTTCTCACCAACGTCCATAGAGATCTCTTGAGGATCAATGATAACCTCCGTTACGGGTGATGTCGTCTCTCTTTTTACCACTCGAAGCTGACAGTAGGCCGACTTACCCCCCAGAGAGACTTGGATCTTTGTCTCTCCTGCAGCACAGGCTCTTACCTCTCCAGCGTCAGTCACAGTAGCTATAGTCTCATCCTCAGAGGTGAATGTAGGAGAAGCTTTCACTTCGCTCGGACTCCACTGCACCTTCAGTAGATGCGTTTCTCCCTCTTTGAGGGTCAGTGCTGACGGCTCCACGCTAATCTCCTGAATAGTTACGTGTGGATCCTTCTCTTGACAGGAGAGACAGATTAGTAGCAAGATAGGCACACAAGAGAGCCTCACTCTTCTTTTCCTCATACTGTGGTTCTTGATTTGAATGTCTAATCCTTGATGCAAAAGAAGAGTACACTCCGAAAAGAAGGCTCCCTTAGCGTGTTCTCTTCTTTCCCTCAAGTTCGAGTCCTTATCTAGTGAGACACCGTTTCAAACAGACGTACTGAATAATGGTACACCGCAAAGTGGATATCAATGCGGGAGTTTGCCCTGCCGAAGACCATATACCAGCTTTTTTGTGCGTCATAACTCGTAGCCGACCAGAAGCTTCCTAAAGACTCCTGTGCATAAAGTATCTCAGAGAGTCCAATCCAGCCAGATGCTGGGAATATACGTACTATGTCGTCGCTAGTATTACTTGCCCAAAACTCAGGCTTCTTGACCTCCTCTATCGTGATGGGGTCTTTTGTCATATCTACCGGACGAGCCGTCACGCGCAACACTTTGTATGAGTCCACAAGGGTGTATTCGTATTTCCACGCAGAGCAAAGGTCTGTCCCTTTAAATCGAAGAGCGTACACCTCATCCTCACCTGTGCCATAATAGTCATTGGTAGAGGTTATCATCTTTCCTCCCACTGATACAGTCTCTACAGAGTCCGTGTAGGTGTACTCGCTAGCGAAGTCCACGTAGTCTGGAGTAGAGCGAGAGGGCGGGACTATAGCCATCCACTCTTCCTTAGTAGGCAAGTGATACTTCTTACCAGCGATAGTTATATCGGAGAACTTGCTTACGGCATCTTTAAACGTAAAGTAGCCACTCACATTCGTAGCATATGTCGTCGCAAAGCCCGTCCCCTCTAGGTTTATATTGTACTCAGCCACATAGCTCAGAGGCAATCTATTAGCAGGTATAGGAGCCTCTTTAGCTTTGCGATGTATCTTTATCTCTTGAGGTGTCGCTCCCTCTTGAGTTGCTCTTGCCTCTAGTACAAAGTCAGCAGCTTCGTCAGCAGCCTTTACCGAGAAGCTCTTCTTCGCCTGATCGATCGTAATCTCTGTCGCACTACCTGACTTAAGCGAAAGGGTAAAGTCTGCGGGCTGAAGCTCAGTCTCCGAGACGATAGCTCCCGAGGCATTGGTGACCTTGCACACGCCTGAGACCATACCCTCACCTCCCATCGCATCAAATAGATCTGGAGATGCAGCAAATGAGTAGACGACTTCGCCACCACGTACTATGGTCAAGACTTGCGCTTCGCCCTTTGCTTTGTCACCAGTTACTACGGCTTCCAGTTCAAAAGTTGCCGTTGGCCCCTGCGCTATGACAAAGCTCTTGGCAGCATCGTCAATAGTGATCTGCTTAGGGTCGCCAGACTTGAGTGTAAGTGTGAAGTCGCTCTTGGCAAGTGGTCGCTTAGAGATCTCACCCCCTTCGGGAGAGAGCTCTTTCAGCACACCCGACACGCTACCCTCACCTCCTTGTGCGGAGAAGAGATGAGGAGTCGCCTCAAACTCTGCCTTAAATAGTTGTTGTGAATCTGGACATACATCTGACCTTTGACACGAAGCCAAAAAGAGCAACGTGGAGATCACTAGCAAGACACCTCTTTTCATACAGCAATATTTATTGTTTAGTTAGTTATGCGAGTGGCGGGTGAAAGATAGAACAGTCACACGAATTCTTGCAAACAAAGATATGTATATTTCTCCAAATCTCCCACCCCAAACTCACGGCTCGATGCCGCAAGTCTAGGTGACACACTCTAATCAAAACGACTCATTGCTAAATAGCCACGTGGGAAACGACAAATCTCCACGTGGCTATTTTATATTCTCCACGTGGGCGCAAAACATTTCCTCGGACTTATCATTTGATTCCTCCGAAGTTTTATTTCTCGCCCACGTGGAGAATATTCGTTTCCCACGTGAGGATTCGAAAACTTCCACGTGGAGATCATCTTTTTCTACAGCTAAGTCATCGGTTGTGTCAAAGAGTGACGTGTGACCCGTTGTAGCGGCAATACGAGACATCGTCCAGTAAGATCACTCGTTGGCGCATAAATTTAATTTGTAGAGATATTTCTAGCACCTAAATCGTAACAACCTATATCTATGTAAGATAGAGCTTCATATTTACGTGTAGCAAGAGGCATTTCGGAAGAAATTTCAGATTGAGGCAAAAAAAAGTGGCGCAAACGCTTGCATTGTTCAGAAAAAGTTGTACCTTTGCATCGCAGTTCAGGAAGGAAGTCGCTGATGACTCGCCTGAATGAGGATTGACTTCGTAGCTCAGTTGGTAGAGCAACTGACTCTTAATCAGTGGGTCGAGGGTTCGAGCCCCTCCGAGGTCACAAGTGACTGATCACTTTGAATAGCTTCTTGCAGTGCGCAGGGAGCTATTTTTCTTTTGGGGATTTACGAAGTCTAGGCTACCCCGTCGGGAGAAGAGGATAGCTCGCTGCTTTTTCTGTATCTTTGCGAGAGTTAGGCTTGTACAACTAACCGTTTTCACAATGAGCTATACCAAACATCCTAATAAATATATCGGAGCGCATGTGAGCGCTGCTGGTGGCGTGGAGGAGGCTCCGCTGCGTGCTGGCGAACTGGGCGCACGTGCCTTCGCTTTCTTCCTTAAGAATCAGCGTCAGTGGCAGGCTAAGCCCTACACGGAGGAGCAGATTGATGCGTTTATCGCAAACTGTGACCAGGTGGGCATACAGCGGGAGCATATCCTCCCCCACGCGAGCTACCTATATAATATAGGGAATGCGGATGCTACCAAGCGTCAGCGTAGTCGCCGGGCGATGATCGATGAGATGCACCGCTGCGAGCAACTGGGACTGAGCTTGCTCAACTTCCACCCAGGGAGCCACCTCAAGGAGATCTCTGAGGAGCAATGTATGGAGTATATAGCCACTGAGATGAATGCCGTGCTGGCTGAGTCGGAGGGGGTCAAGCTGGTCCTAGAGAATGTGGCAGGTCAAGGGACGAACGTGGGCTACACCTTCGAGCAGCTCGCCTACATCATTTCGCTCATTGAGGATCCCAGTCGTGTGGGCGTCTGCATCGATACAGCGCACACACTGGCGGCGGGCTATGAGATACGTACGGCCGATGGCTATACGGCTATGTGGCAAGCCTTCGATGACATCATCGGCTACGACAAGCTCTGCGCTATCCATCTGAATGATAGTAAGAAGGACTTGGGTACCCGCGTGGATCGTCATGAGTCTATTGGCAAAGGCTTTATGGGGACTGACCTTTTCAAAATGCTGATGGACGACCCACATCTAGACAACATCCCGATCGTCCTAGAGACGCCTGTGCCTGAGCTATGGGCGGAGGAGATCGCTTACCTCTATGCGCTCTAATACACTATGCTAACGAAGATCTACGCTGATACGCCCGACTACGCTGTGGTGCGTGAGGTGGTCCAATGCCTGGAGAGTGGCGGAGTCATTATCTATCCTACAGGTGTAGGCTATGCGCTTGGCTGCTCGGCACTGAAGAAACGTGCCGTGGAGCAGGTGTGCCAGATCAAAGGGGTAGACAGCAAGCGTCACACACTGGCGATCATGTGCCAAGACCTTGGCGAGGTGGCTCAGTATGCTAAGCTAGGGGATGACACTTTTGCCCTAATGAAGTCGGGCGAGTACGAGCCAGCCACCTATATATTACCTCCGACGACGACGCTACCGGCACCTTTTCGCCAACGCAAGGAGGTGGGGGTGCAACTATGCAAGCATCCTGTGACGCGTATCATACTGGAGGAGCTGGAGGCTCCGCTACTGACGGGTTCACTGCCAGACCTGCCAGAGGACTACGACACGAACTACCTGACCGATCCTGAGCTCATCGAGGAGTACTATGGACATCAGGTAGATCTGATCATCGATGGGGGCGTGGCTCCGGGCGGTCATGGTGCGATCATCGACTGCACGGGCGATACACCTCAACTGCTTCGTGAGAGTACTATCTAAAGCTCTATAGGCACCACCGTATATGTCTCATTCGCACCAGCAGCTCTCCACGCTTTTAGTCACATTCCTGCTCCTAATACTAGGTGCTGTAGGGTGTGCCAAGCAATCTTCGCCAGAGGGTGGGCCTTACGATATGACCCCGCCTCGGGTCGTGCGTTGCACACCTGAGATGGGTAGTACGAATGTTACATCGCATCGTGTGCGTATCACCTTCGATGAGTACATACAGCTGGAGCGAGGCGAGGATAAGATAATCTATTCGCCACCACAACGCATTCCGCCGAAGGCTTTGGTCAATCAGAAGCAGCTGATCATCACTTACCAAGATAGCCTCATTGCTAACACGACCTACACGATCAACTTCAATCGTGCGATCAAGGACTACAACGAGGGTAACTACATCGAGCAGTATGTCTACGCCTTTAGTACGGGCGACTACCTAGACACGATGCAGGTGGCGGGGCAGGTACTCGATGCCTACACGCTACAGCCAGTACCTCGTGTCCTGGCGGGTATCTACGCTACGCCACTTCCTGCGGACACGCTAGACCAGCCGATGACTCGTATGACCTATACGGACGACCAGGGGTACTTTACCCTACAAAATGTACGAGATGGTGCTTACTACGCCATCGCACTCGTTGATATGGATCGTAGCTATAGCTACAACGCTCCGAACGAGAGCTTTGCAATCACGCCCGACAGCTTCCGTACCGAGGTGGTACACCGCTCGGCTCTTATCCCCGCCAAGGAGACAAAGGTGGACTCGCTTGGGAATATAGTCGATTCGCTTGGGAATGCACCTGACTCACTGCCCAGTGCAGTTGATTCACTGGGAGCGTCTGCTGATAGTTTGCTCACCAAGGAGGAAGCTCCTACGACAGCGACAGACAGCGTCTCGCCTTATGTGTACCTTCCCAACGACCTAGTGCTCCTCTTGACACGCCCGAAGACGAATATTATCCGTCTCGAGCGACTTACGAGACGAGACTCGATGTCGCTTATGGCGACCTTTACAGAGCCTATTGATACGTTGCCACAGCTTACGATCCTCTCGCCAGACTACCTGACGACCGCTACGAGCTACTATCCTGATCTCTCGACAGATCGTAAGAGTCTCGTCTACTGGCTCTCACCTCACGACTCGCTAGCGAGAGACTCCGTGGTGGTGGCTTTTGCCTATCCTACGACTGACTCGATAGGTACTCCAATCAATAAGCTCGACACGATGACGCTACAAGCTCCTAGAGCGCAAGCTGCCAAGGCAAAGGCTAAGGCTAAGGCTAAGACTAACGCTAAGCCAAGGAAGCAACCGAAAATCGCAGCACCTCAACCAGCTACCGACAGTCTTACTCTGACGGGTGACTCCACAGCTCTAGCAGATCCAAAGAATGACCTAAGAGCTGTCACGATTCTTTCGCTCGATAATATCAACAAAGAGACGACCCGTGACTCCCTTTGGATTAGCTACGATGTGCCGATCCTAGGCATTGACACGACACTGGTACAGCTCGCTAAGTTGGTCGACTCGGTGCCACAACCTATCTCTTGTCAGTTACGACCTGACAGCATACGACGCTGCCGATGGTTGGTAGACTTTGCCAAAGAGCCTGGTACTACTTACCGACTCACGGTAGATACCGCTGCCATAACGGGACTCTATGGAGGTGTCAGTGCATCAGTAGAGAAGGATCTCAAGATCGCCTCTGAGACCGAGCTAGGCTCTCTCGCTGTCACACTCACGGGGCACCCTACGGATAGTCCGCTCTACGTCTACCTACTCAGTAGTAAGGAGGAGATACTAGCGACTGCTCAGCCCGACAGTGCGGGCTTAGTGACCTTTACGGAGCTGGCTCCTGGCGCTTACTTCCTCAAGCTCTATGTGGACCTTAATGGCAATGGCACTTGGGATGGGGGCGTCTACCCCGCGACTCCTCCTGAGCCTGTGCGCTATCTACCTCAGACGGTGAATGTACAGGCTCGCTTTGCCACGGAGCAGACGTGGGCATACGATGGTACACCCCTAGCTGAGCAACGCCCCAAAGAGCTGGAAGGCGATAAGCAAGCGGAGGGAGAAGGCAATCGTGCTAACACAGGAACAGAAAAGCGAGACCTCAACGTCGAGTATGCTCAGCGTATGCGGGAGCGGTACGGCAAGCGCTGGAACCCGACAGATCGTGAGCGTAAAATCATGGGACTCCCCTCTCGTGAGGAGGAGCGACTGGCGCGAGAGCGTGGCGAAGAGATTGAGATAGGTGCTCCGTCCAAGGAGCAGGAGCAAGGTCAAGACGACAAGCAGAGTAAGCCTCAGGCGCAACCCCTCGGCACTGGGAGTGGCTCGCCTCTCCGCACCAATTCGTCCCAGACCAACCCATCTACAGTGCGACAGTCTGCGGGACAGCTACAAAATAGCGCTCAGAAGATTACTCGCTAAAGAGCCTAGCTATACGGACATTCGTATAGAGTTGCCATCTTTGCGGTCTATCGGTTTGAACTTTTTGTTCTGTTGCTCCGGGTTAAGGCTCTTCTCTAGGGCTTGCTGAGACGTTTGCAGATTATAGGCAGACGTTGAGCGCACTAGAGTTCTATCTTTCTTGTTTCTCTTGTTACCTTTGCACCATCTATTCACTAGGCATTAGCAAAATCACTCCATCATAGCGTAGACCAATGTATGCTGGAGGGAAGGCAATGCAACGAGGAGCTGATCGGGTGTGAGAGGCTTGATGAGCCGGTCGATAGGACGTGGTGCGAAGAGTAGCTGGCGACGCTGGCGCAAGATGCAGTAACGTCCGCTATTCGTTGAGATTTGCTCATCGAGTAGGTCGAAGACGATGCGCTGCTCATCGTGATAGAGCGCAGTGGGGAGGAGCTGATCCTCTTCTAGCAAGCCTTGCTCGGCAGCCCACGTCAGTAGCGCAGCGATGCGCAGTGGACGCAGCATACCAAAGGGAGCAGATAGGTCAAAGGAGCCGTCGGCAGGCTCTTCCGCTGGAGGGATAGTGAGGACGCTTTGCAGCTTTCCCTCGGCATCTCTATAATAATAGTAAGTCTTTTCTCCGATTGTGCCAATGCCACCGCCCTCGAGTGCTAAGCTCTCTAGAAGCGTGCGCCACTGATGATAACTATGTGCGACCATAGGGTGTCGCTCGGCGAGTGTTGCTTGCCAATAATGATAGTGTTGCCAAGCTTCACCAGAGAGCAGGTCGGTTGGTTCCCCTTGCAATGCGGGTGTGCTTCGCTTGCCATAGAGCGTGGCGTAGCCCATCTTGCGATAGAACTGGTAGAGCCACTCCTCGGCAGGTATGAGGAAGGCACAGAGACAATCCTCCCGCCACATCTGCTGGTGGCTCGCTCGCATAAGGAGCTGTACGAGTCCTTTGCCTCGCTGGTCACTCTCGGTAGCTGCTCCCGATATGTAGCCCGTGCGCCACCACTGGTCACGGTAACGCATCAGATAAGGGAGGTACTGCACATGACTGAGTGCACGGCTCTGGTCTAGAGCGGTGAGCAGATGGGTGCGACGTGGGTCAAAGGTGGTACGACTATAGAGTGCGATGAAGTCATCGCTATCCCCAAAGGTGGTGCGCCAGATTTCTTCGTAGAGTCTTTGCTGCTCAGCCTTTAGTCTCATACTTAGGACTCCAACTCACCAGCCCACTCAGGGCGACGCCATACACAGGTGTGCTTCACGAGACGTACCTCAGGACGGTAAGACTCTTTTGCCTTACGCAAGCCAGGCAGCCCGAGATCTTCCTCCCTATTGACATAGGTGTACTGCTCAGGGATGCTGCGTGCGAACTCACGATTGATGATCGTATAGGCTCCGTCGATGTCGGTGCGCGCCTTCTCAATATGCACGTCGAAGGTGTCCTCCGTAATGGGTGAGCCAAGGGTAAAAGCAACGATCTCGCCACCGATCTCGATCATACCGCCACGCATTTCTAGCGCCTCGTAGTTGTCGAGGAGGCGCTGTATGACCTTTCGCTCCATACGCAAGCTGGGATCGGGCTCACCCGTCGCCTCGGCATGCGCCAGCCACTCATCGGCAAAGTGTGCCACACGCTCTAGTTCGTCTGTGGTAATGGGGAGGTAGCGGTAGTCGGGGTAGGTAGCTTCGAAGCGGTTGATGTGATTGCGCTTCGACTGGAGCTTCTTTCCGTTGAGCCGTGCGAGCTTCTCTCTGAGATAGACGTAGTCGATGTAGTCATCGTCCTGGATATGGACGAACTCATCAGGGAAGAGCTTCTCCAGTCGCTCTTTGCAACTCGAAGTCACGCCCATGAAGACGAGTGGATAAGCTTCCCGCTCGGAGATCTCCATAAGCTCCTTGATGGTCGTCGTCCACGAGTTGTCGTCACGACAGAAGGGACAGAGGTAGACAGGGTGGTCTCGCCGTGGTGATCGAAAGCGGATGACTAGTGTCTGCGTGCCTCCGATAGCCCACGAGGTCTCATACTGTACCGCCCAGCCGTAAAGATTGGCAAAGGAGATATCGCAGATCGGCTCTGCACCATAATATATATAAGGAAAGACTGTGGAGCGGTCGGCTACATCAATCTGTCTAAAAGGAGTCATAATCTATCTCTTAGTGGCTCAGAAACTCCTGAGCACGTCGTCTGATGGTCTCGTACATCGACTGAAGCCCGTTGCTCCGTGTCGGTGAGAGGTGTGACTGGAGTCCCAGTCGGTCTATGAAGTAGAGGGGTGTCTCTACGATAGCCTGTGCAGGCTGGTCGTTGTAGCAGTAGAGGAGCATAGCGGCAATGCCCTTGGTGATGAGCGCATCGCTGTCGGCCTTGAGGTGTAGTGTACCATCCTCCTGAGGAGAGATGATGATCCACACCCGGCTCTGACAGCCGTCGATGAGGTTTTCGCTCGTATGCTCCGTATCATCGACAGGCTCCAGCTGGTCGCCCAGGTCGATGATCATTTGGTAGCGATCCATCCAGTCATCTACCAGTTCAAACTGTGAGATGAGTTCCTCTTGTCGTTCGTCTATAGTCATAAGTTGATAAAGCTAATCAGTGAGCATCTAGGTCTTTGAGCACGGCCATGACGGTATGTCCGACAGCTCCTAGCGTCTCTGCCGAGATGTTGCTCATATTATCTTGTAGTGTGTGCCAATAGGGTGCAAAGCCCTCTTCGCTGCGTGGATCGTAATTGACAATGTCAATGCAGGGGATGCCAAGATTGCGAATGACAGGCACATGATCGTCGGTCAATCCCCCGCCGTCAGCTTGGTGGAAATAGGAACCGTAGCCTAGCTCGGCCGCTTTGCTCCACACCTTCGTAAGAAGTTGCGGGGCATAGCTCTTGGAGAAGTACTCCCAGTAGAAGGTCGCATCATGCCCGCCTACCATATCTAGCAGGATACCGCCCATCGCTTGGTAGTCAGCCACGTGCGGATTCTTGCTCCAGTGGGTCGAGCCTAGACACCAGCTCTCCTCGTCGGAGTAAGCTCCATAGTCCTCTCCGTCGAAAAGCACTATGTCCACGCCGATCGTCTGAGGCTGTGCGACACTACCCAGCAGACGAGCCACCTCAAGTAGGACGCCTACACCACTGCCTCCGTCGTCTGCACCGAGGATCGGCTGCGTGTGGTTGGCAGCGTTAGGATCTTTGTCCGCCCAGGGGCGTGTGTCCCAGTGCGCCATAAGAAGGATACGTTGGGAGGCTGCGGGATTGTACGAAGCAATCAGGTTGGTCAGCGGGAGCTTTGTGCCGTCATGCGCTGTCGCCTCGAAGCTCTGCTCCACGACCGTCGCACCATACTGCGTTAGTCGCTCTTTCATCCAAGCGAGACAAGCTGTATGCCCCGAGGAGCCTAGGATACGAGGTCCGAAGGCGACCTGCTTGGCCACAAAGTTGTACGCACTATCCGCCTCAAAGGGAGTAGCCACACGAGGGGTCTCTAGCTCCTCCTGAGCCACCTGCTGGCTTTGCTGATTCTTATTGCAGGAGAATAGCAAGAAGCCGAAGATAAGCGGTAAAATGTATTGTGTGATACGTATCATAAGAATTAAAAGCTAAGTGGGTTAATGCTCGATCCCAGGACGCGATAAGACTCCGTCGTGGTAATAATGCTTGGCCTCTGCAAAGTTAGTGACAAGCTGGCAATGTGGGAGCAATTCCTCACAGTATTGTCGTCCCGTGAGAACCAATTCGCACACCTCGGGGCGCTGCTTTATGGCATCGATGAGGTCTTCTACTCTGAGCAATCCCAAGCCGACAGCCATAGAGACCTCGTCCCAAATGACTAGATCGAACACTCCCGAGCACATCTGCTCGACAGCTCGTGCCAGTCCCAGCTCGGCAGCCTGCACATCCTCAGCACTCGCCCTGTGATCGATCAAACAGCCCGTACCGCCATACATCGAGCCGTACAGCTCGATGGTACACTCCTCCGGCTTCGTATGCTGCTCTAGAAAGAGTACATCACCATAGCGCATCGTCTTGATAAACTGCCCAATGTAGACCCGCCCGCTATGACCGAGCGTGCGCATTGCCAGCCCCATAGCTGCGGTACTCTTCCCCTTGCCCGTACCATAATAGTAGTGGACAAAGCCTCGCTCCCACATAATCGCTAGCGACTGACAGGCTCGTAGTGAAAGCCACCTCCCTCTTGCTGCTTAGCAGACGAAGAGCTGCCACTATCTCTCAATTGACTAGAGGATTGGCGACGCTCTTGGCGCATACTCTTGTCCAGCGACTGAATCGAGCGCTTAGGTCCTTGCGACATAACGCCTGGGCCACGATAGTATTGACGTGCCTCGGGGAGGAACTCCTGAATGGCTCGGATGCGGTTTTGATCACTCGGGTGCGTACTGAGGAACTCGGGGGTCTTCTGTCCCTGCTGTGCCATTTTCTGCCAAAGCGTCACAGCCGCTGCAGGATCGTAGCCCGCCATAGCCATAAAGACCATACCAATCTTGTCCGCCTCGTACTCCTGCTTGCGACCATAAGGGAGCGAGACCAAGAGTTGCGAACCGATCGGATAGACCTGCTGCAGGATGCCTCCGAGCGCTGCACTCTGAGAGCCGACCATTCCCGTCAAGACTTGCCCGCCTAACTGTGTAAGCATCTCTCGGCTGATACGCTCATTGGCGTGCTTAGCCACAGCGTGAGACACCTCGTGTGCTATGACCGCTGCCAACTCATCGTCAGTAGGACGCGTTGCTTGGAGCAACCCACTGTAAACGACGATCTTGCCACCAGGCATACAGAAAGCGTTGACCTGACGATCACGGACGAAGTTAAACTCCCACTGTGTCGCCTGCGCTATCTGGTCGTAGCCGTTGTTGCGCAGATAGTTGTCCGTAGCCTGCGCTATGCGCTTCGCCACACGGAGCGTCTGCTGTCCTTGGGGCGATCGATTGTCCACATTCGCCTTGCGAATGAACTGATTATACTGCTGTGCACTAGCCGCTGAGATCTCAGCGTCCGACACGAGGTTAAGTTGTTGTCGCCCCGTGATAGGCACGACGCCACACCCTGCTATGAGTAGCATCAGGGTGAGTGCTGTAAACCATCTTGCTATCTGTGTCATCTTCGTAGTATGTTGATTAAGTCTATGAGACCATAGTCTCTACTAGTGCAAAGATACTCTTTTCGCATTAGCTGTGCCATAGCCCCAGGAATTAAGGACGCCACCATCTCAGTCGTGGAGCGGGTTGCTTGCCACGAAACTTTGCCACTTGAAAAAGATTTACTACATTCGCCTAGTGCTTTAGCATATACCTCTCTAGAACTATCTAATTTACCTAACCACATAAAGCTATGCAAAGAAAGATTACCCTGTTATCACTAATCCTCTGCACTCTGGCGTGGGGGCTCTCGGCTCAGACCTATCCCGAGAGTTCCTACAAGCTGAGCGAAGACAAGAAGACTCTGACCGAGTGGTCTGGAGATGAGGAGACAATAGACCTAACTAAGGACACAGCCTTTGCCGCTGTAGAGATCATCGGCGACGGTGCTTTTAGAGCTCGTCGCGACTTGAGAGAGGTCGTGCTACCAAACTCCTGCCGAGAGATTCAGGGGGAGGCGTTTGCCGACTGCAATATGCTACAGAAAGTCTCTTGGAGCGACAATCTCGAGTCGATCGGTGAGGAGAGCTTCCTAGCCTGCAAGAGTCTGCAGTCTGTAGAGTTCAAGAAGGTGACCAGTATAGGTGGCTCCGCCTTCAGTGGCTGTGCCAAGCTCAAGCGTGTCACGCTACCGAAGACATTGGAGATGCTGGGTGAATATGCTTTTTACAACTGTCGTCAGCTCGCACACTTTGATGTCGAGAAGGGGTGTGAGACTTACTTTGCCGTGAGTGGCGTACTCTACAGCGACCTCTTAGGGAGCTGGTACCTAGAGCAATACCCACGGGCTAAGACAGACGAAGAGTTTGTGATCCCCTTTACCGTATTAGGGACGGCGGCTCGTGCTTTTGACAACTGTAAGTCGATCAAGCGGCTTTACATCCCTCAGGATATGTCTCGCTTCAACACCAACGCATTCTTCAACTGTACAGGATTGGAGGAGATCTACTCCTATCGCAGCTTTCCGCCCGAAGTACTCGGCACCGATGCCCTCCAAGGGGTCAATGTCGAGCAGTGCAAGCTCTATGTACCCGAAGACGCTATCGAGCAGTACAAGAAGGCTGATGGCTGGAAGCTCTTCAAGCAAATCCTCCCGATGCCTCAGGAGACAGGAGTCTCACGTATGAGCTACATCTACGATGGCGCTAGCAATACGCTCCTGCGCTTCATAGGCACCATGCCAGAGCTGGATATGACAAAAGATCCCGTACTCTCTAAGACTGAGTACATAGCTGACGAAGCGATTAAAGCGGATAAGCTATCAAACGTCACACTACAGTCCTTAGTCCTAGCAGACGGAATCAAAGAGCTTGGCGAAGCTGCTATATGGGCGACAGAACTACGAGATCTAAAGCTCGGTGACCAAATCGAGGTGATGAAGGAGGCCAGCATTAGTGGCGCTAAGATCACGCAGCTTGCTTTACCTGCATCGCTACGCTCATTCGCACCATGCGCTATCTACAACGCATTCCATCTAGAGACCATCACCCTTAGCGAAGATAACCCCACCTACGAGGTACGAGACAATCTTCTCATCGAAAAGGCAAGCAACTCGCTCCTCTTCATGCCTAATGGACGGCATGGCGGACGAAACATACATCTCCCCAGTGGCATCAGAGCGGTCTCTGACAAAGCCGTCTATAACGACATCTGTGTCGAGGAGCTTACCCTCGACGAAGGCTTTGAAGAGATTGGCGTCAGTGCCTTCTCACAGTGCTTTAGCCTAGTCTACTTAGACCTACCTGCTACCGTCAAGACGCTGAAAAACAACGCACTCAAGGGCAACAACGCACTCGCCACTGTGATCATACGTGCTACCACTCCGCCTGAGGCTACTCCACGAGGCTCTGCTGGAGGGTACCGCACGGAGGGTACCTTCGACCAGCTTCCTGAAACAGCTACACTCTACGTACCCAAGGAGAGCATAGAGGCGTATAAGACCACACCAGCCTACGCAGAGGCTTTTGCCCAGATCAAGCCTCTCGAAGAGGCTCCTCTACCTTCCAGCTGTCAGCGACCGCTCGCACCAGCCGTCCAAATGACGACTGCTGACAGTATGCTCAGCGTCACCGCCGAGGGACTCATCTCTATCTATGACCTCTCAGGTACACTACGCAGCTCTAGTAGCAATACCCTACGTGTGATCGGTACGACTGGCGAAACCCTTCTAGTCGTTGTCCAGGGAAGTGACACGACGTTCGTCCGCAAGGTCGTCCTCCGCTAGTGTGCTAGGCACTTTTTCAATAACTCCTCCAGTCGTTCGGAGCGCTGCTCCTTCGACTGGAGGAATTACAATACACTTGATAGGTACTAGCGCTTCTTACGGCGGGAGTCGCGGAGCTTCTGCTTGTACATACGTAGCACTGTGTCGTCCGTAATCTCTGTGCGGATAGCTTCGACGAGGGAGGCATCGCCCGTGAGCGTTATCTCAGCCAGAAGCCACGCTATCGCCATTTGGACGTAATACGCCTCATCGTGCTGTAGCGGGGCGACATGGTCTAGCGCTGCTCGAGGCGTGGCTAAGCCGTGACGTATGAGGTCGAGCCAAGCGACGATGGTGAGACGCCGTGCGTAAGGGTTTTCGTCGTGAGCATACTCTGCCATCGAATGAAAGACCAACTGTAGCTCCTCCTCCCCTCTCCTCGCCCAGCCAGCTAAGACTTCTTTGTAGTAGTCAGGCACCGCCCAGCCGTCGCAAAGGGGATAAAGGAGAGGAAGCCCTTCGTCAGCAGAAGCTAGACGACCGACGACACCACCAAAGATGATCTTGTACTCGTACCATACGAGGGCTCTCTCGTGGAGTAGATCGATAGCTTCGTCGAGCGTGAGCAAAGCAGTGAGCTCTCTTACGGCTTGTCGTAGCCACTTCATACGAATGCCGAGGACGCTCTCGGGTCGTGAGGAGACCTTGGTGCGTAGCGCCATAAAGGCAGCATAGTCAGGCTCACGACGCTGCTCCAGCTCTGCAAGCAGTGCAGAGGCTTCTTCTAAAGCTCTAGAGGTCATAAGAGGTTGTGAAGATATATTCCGTAAATAGCGCAGTCCCCCATATACGACGTGTATATGGGGGACTGTTTGCATTATGCCACCGTACGACTGTGGCGCTATACCACAGTCACTAGGCGCTTTGCTTGAGACTACTCCTCGTCCTCTTCAGGAGTGTAGAGAGGCTCATCGGCCAGCGCCTTCGTCATATGGTCTACCCATACATTGACGATAGCGGGATAGTCAGCTAGTCCGTTCATCGTGCAGCCATCTAGCGCACACTTAAAGCCAGCCTTATTCATCTCATAGCGCCAGCTCTCCTCTTCAGGATTCTGTGCATCGACACCGCCCTTGAGGTCGTTGTTAGCGTGGTCACCAGCGATAGACATCAGCGGGTGTAGGAGCATCGTGCCAGAGGTCTTGCCAGAGGCCTGGATGCGCTTGATTAGGTCCTCGATGAGGTTGCCCTCCATATCGACCGTAGCGACGAAGTAGTTGGGGCTGAGCTTCTGTAGCTCCTTCTCGATCATAGGATAGCGCGAGTTACCATTGCCGTAGTTCATGTCCTCGGGGTTCCCGTGTCCCATAAAGCTAACGAGCTTGCCTGCAGCCACCTCCTTGCCGTAGATCTTGTGTAGCTCAGCAGCGACACGCTTGCAGTCCTCCTCGGTCTCTAGTAGCGGACCTGCGAGGTAAACGGTCGTCTTGGCAAACTCAGGGTGTTCACCATTGTTGCGAAAGTCCTTGATGTAGTTCTTGACACGTAGGAACTCCTCACCAGGCACGATGTGGAGTGACTGCACTGCTATGTCCTTGTATCCAGCAGCTCCGAGAGCCTCTAGGTAGAAGTTGGGGGAGTAGTAGTTCCACCCCTTCTGAGCGCAGCGTGTCATACAGATCTCTGAGGTAAAAGAGAAATAGAGGTCTCTGTCAGGGAACTGCTTCTTAAAGCGGGCCTGGATCTGCTTAAAGGTCTCCTGAGGCTTATCCCAGGTACTGCCGAAAGAGACGAGGAGTAGAGCCTTGTCTGTCGTTTTCTTTGCCTGCACCTCTTGGGTGACAGCCTGGAGCTTCTTGTCGTGATTTGAGAGAGCTAGGTTGTCGTCCTCTGAGCAGCCTACGCAAGTTAGGAGTGTCAGTCCTAGAGCGCAGAGTGATAAGATTGTCAATAGCTTCTTCATTGTTGATAGGGGTTATAAGTTATTTTATATATGTGTGTGTTGGCTTGATAAAGTGTAGCGCATTAGGGGGAAACGATGATTTGTCTAATCCTCCTCATCCTCCTGAGCGTGACGAGAGGTACGCTTAGTCGGAGTGATCTGCTTGGCTCGCCCGAAGTGTACGCTCAGTGTCATATAGAGCGTACGTCCTGGCGTCGAGGTGCCGTAGTGCAGTCCGTGATAAGTAGTCTCGTAGTAGTTGAGCAGGTTGTCCACACCGACATTTAGGTCGACAGACCAGTTTTCATTCGGTATGATCGTCTGCTGCGTGTTGAGACGCCATAGATGGTAGGGCTTGCCGTTGCCATCATCCTGATAGTAGCGCGTGCTCTGCATACGTCCGTAGAGACCTACCCCGAGCTTGTAGCGCTGCTGGTGAAAGGCTTGACTCCACGATAGTCCCATAGTGGCGCGATGGTGCGCCATACCATCGATCGTGACCTGACGCATCTCGCCCTTCTCATCATCGTAGAGGAGAGCCTCCGTGTCAAGGTAGCTATAACTGGTCATCAGCGTCCACTGCTTGTTGATGCGCCACTTAGCAGTGACATCAGCTCCATAGGTCTTAGCACTATCCATATTCTTGTATTGGCGAATGCGGTTAGGATTGTACGAGACGAGGAGATCACTAGGCGCCTCCGAGCGTGGTATCGTCACCAGCGTGATCATATTGTCGAGGAAGTTGGCATACCCCGTGACACTCACATTGACGATAGGATTATGGTACTCGACGCTACCCGAGATGTAACGGCTGGTCTGTGCCTTCAGATGCGGATTGCCTAGATGAAGGACGATCATCGCCATCTGGCGAATGTATCGGTAGTGAAGCTCCTTAATCGTCGGAGTCTTAAAGCCCTCCGAGTAGGTAGCCCGCAGATTGACAGGTCCTAGCTTGTAGAGGAGAGAGACTTTAGGTGTAAACTTAGCGCCAAAAGCTGGGTGATAGGTTAGTCTAGCACCTGCCGTTAGGTTAAAGCTCCGCGTAGGCGTCCACTCATCCTGTAGGTATAGCCCCGCACGAAAGTCATCGACACGATCCTCGTCTAGTCGGTGCGGAGCTTTGAGCCAGTTGTGATGCAGGTCTACGCCTGCGCTGAGTCGCTGGTCGAGGGGCAGTGCAAAGACCCCCTTGAGCTGTGTCGTGATGCGTTGCTGATTACTCTGCAGCCCCACATCTCCAGGGAAGTATGGGAAGCTAAGCTCCTTGCCGTCTGGCAGGAACTCCTTAGCCCAGGTCTCTCCCGTGTAGACGTAGTAGTAAGCATGCATATAGTACTGCATCTGAGCCGTCAAGACCGCACCCTGTGGTGTCTGCCAGCGCATACCTGCCCCTGCCGAGGTGTTGTGATAGCGGAAGTCGTAAGTCTTGTAGTCAGGTATACCCGTCGGGCGGTGGATATCCTTACGATAGTAGTTGCCCTCTACATAGGCTGAGAGCGGCTCGCCCTGCCGCCAGTAGAGATGCTGTCCTATCTGCCAGTCTAGGTAGGGATTCGAGGTGTTATTGACCGAGTTCGTGATAGGATACTCGTATCGATTTGGATCCTCGCAGGTAGTGTTTTGCCAGCCGTCCGAGTGCTTTAGATTAAAGTCGGTCAGCGTCGTCCAGTCGCCCACCTTGTACTGAAAAGCGTTCGACTGGTTGACCACACCATAAGAGGCGACACGCGTGCTATTGTCTATGGATAGATTGTCTCGGCTCTTCTTGGTAATGATGTTGATGACACCTGCGATAGCGTCACTACCATAGAGTGCGGAGGCAGCCCCCTTGACCACTTCGATGCGCTCGATGCGAGTCGGGTCGATCATATCTAGATTCGTCTGTCCACCCAGATCGCTCATAAGTCTCTTGCCATCGACTAGGATGAGAATGTACTGGCTCCCCAGCCCCCCCATCTGCATAGCAGTTCCCATATCGCTGTGGCTGAAGTCTATCGATGGGATCAGCCCCGAGAGTATCTCCGTAAGTGTCGCTGATCCGTAGCTCTCTAGCGTCTTCGCATTGATGATCTCGGTCTGTACGGGTGCATTCTTGAGGAGGTAGTTCGTGCCAGTACCCGTCACGACCACCTCGTCTAGATTAAGAACCGACAGCGAGTCTACCGCTGCCCAAGCGAGCGAGTCGGTCGGCATCGAGGCGCTGGTCTGCGCCATCAGCGTAGCTGGCAGTAGCAGAGCTAAGAGCTGTACAACGATTGCAGGATATCTATTCATACACCAATAGGGGAGAAAACCAAAAAGCAGACGACCCAACCACAAAAATAACGGACTTGGTTCAAAGAGCTTTTATACACCGCAAAGGTAGTGAAAAAAGCATTCCCAAGCAACCGACAGCACTTGCTAAATCCGAAAAACGTCTCACGAGTAGCGATCGCTCCGTCCCCTCTAATCTCTAATCTCCACGTGGGGATTTCGCAATATCCACGTGGAGACGAAAAGAAACTTCGGAGGAATGAAATGATATGTCCGAGGAATCGTTTTGCGCCTACGTGGAGAATAAAAAATCGCCACGTGGGGAATTGACATTCTCCACGTGGCTTTCTGGTTGGTTATTAGAGACATGTAACCCGCTGTAGGGACGCTCGGCTAGTATCTAGCGAGAGGGCGTCCGTCCCCATCAAGGCAAGACGAGTAACCCGCTGTACGGGGGTGTGTCAATAGTCCATTTATCGTTTGAGAGAGGGAGGAGGCTGGGAAT
>ENA-OPBO01001018-OPBO01001018.1-human-gut-metagenome-genome-assembly--contig:-NODE-1018-length-21280-cov-25.088245_pt1 | contig 21280 bp, 17 predicted proteins | sample MGYA00241071_ERZ501458 | MGnify/ENA primary metagenome ERZ501458 (study PRJEB25962, sample SAMEA2042509) | human gut metagenome | biome: human gut; feature: human-associated habitat; material: faeces... | reverse complement strand
CTGGGATCGTATCGGACTGCGTCGTCAGCATGTTGACGACAGCGAGGAGCGTATTCGTATCGACACCATTAGCCCGACACACCTCATCAACACTCTTGTCGCCGAAGCCTAGAGGAATGCCAAAGCGGGTGATCACCATAAGTAAGTCATAGTGCGTCAAGATCAACTTACTCAGAGAGGTGTGAGCATCGAAGGGATGATTCAGGAGGGTCGGTGGATTCATAGACTATTAAGTTTGGTAAGTGTGTTACTGTAACTAGATACCGCAGACAAAGATACAAACGATCGGCTGACCGCTCAATACCTATCTGTAGGTAGATGTTAGAGATTAGAGGTTAGAGATTAGAGAGTTGTGGCTAGGGGCGCTAGTGCTTCTAGTAGCTCTAGTGGCACTAGTACCCTTAGCCAATGGCCAACAGCTAACAGCCAACAGCTAGTTGACTAGGACTCGGTATAGCTGGTTGCCTATGCGAACGAGGTAGGGCCCTGACGGTAGTGCCGAGCAGTCGTACGGCTCACTGCATCGTGCGGTGCTGATCAGTACTCCCTGAGCTGTGTAGAGAGACATCTCAGTATCTGCTGCATAGCCCTCGACGATGAGTCGGTCGTTGGCGATATAGACACGCTGAGTCTCTGCCGTCGGTGTGGTTAGCGCATTGTCTCTGCAGAAGGTTACCTCTAGATGGATCTCTTTATCCACCTTGACACCGACCTCTAGTTCGTCTCGCCAGTCGGTCTTCTCCTCGCCATTGACGATCCACTTGTCGACCCGTAGCGTCGGGTCTGGTGTAGCGACACAGTAGACCGTCTCGCCCTCCTTGACCAGTGTCCCAGAGTTTATGATCTCTTGTGTACTGCTGAGTCGTACGGAGAGGTAGCCTCCAGGGCCATAAGTGAAGTTAAAGGGATACTGTGGCACCGTAAGCTCCTTAAAGACAGCGGTCACGTGACCATCACGATAGAGGTCGTAGTAGAAAGGACTCCCCTCGTCTGGTGAACGCTCGCCGTCGGTCCTCCAGTAGTCTAGCTCATGCCCCTTGTCCGCTTTAGCCACGAAGGTGATCTCTACGCCTGCGGGGATACGGTCGCCCGACTTAACCTTTACCGCCGTGCCCATATAATTCATATAGTAAGCATTCTCGATGATGCCACCACCCTCACTATCGTAGGTGATCGTGTAGCCCTCTGCGGGAAGCTTCTTGTAGTGAGCAACGATGTCTACATCGTCTGTGATAATGTACTCAATGAGATATTGGTAAGCCACGTGACAGCGCTCGCCATTGATCTCATAGTAGTCAACCTGATAGCCATCCTCTAGCTCAGACTGTATGTACACCTTGGTGCCACGATCCACGAGATCGCCCGAGACTAGATCTTTCCAAGGATTGACGATGGAGACACTCAGAGTACCTCCCTCATTCATAGAGAAAGTGACCCGCGCCTGTCCCGTGGGTTGCTCGCTAGCGGTGCGAGGCACACGAGCTACGATCTGATTCGTCTCGGCAGCTGCTGCATAGTGTGGGTAGTAGTCGTTGTGCGTCTGAATGCCTACCAGCAGCGTGTCCAGTTGCTTACCATCTCGTGTGAAGAGTGACTCAGAAAGCTCGAAGACACCCCCCTCTACGCTGTATTGATCCGAGAAGATCGGCATATTGGGCGCTTCTCCCTCCTCAGAGGCGATCATCACGTTGGGGTAGGTCGTGGTGTAGCTCTGTCCCTTGGCATCTTGTACCGTCTGCTGGAAGGAGAGATCTATCGTCCGAGGCGATACGTGGACAGGGTCAAGAGTTATCTCGGGACATTGGTCATAGTTGACATCAGACTCTCGCAGCTGATCGGTAAAGAGCGGTAGCTGGTCATAGGTGAGGGCATTGCCCGTGAGGTTAGCCTTCCGAAGTGTGGAGAGTCCCTTGACACCTATCAGACGACGTAGCTGCCGATTGTTGTACACCTCTAGAGAGCTAAGCTGTGTCAAGCCCGTGAGATCTATCGCTTGTAGCTGTTGCTGCGTATTGAGCTTAAGCTTCTTCAGATGCTTCTGCTGTGTCAGGTCGAGGATCCCTTGCAGTGAAGGCATCTCAGGGGTGCCGAGACGTGTCGAGAGCGAAAGCTCCTCGAGTGTGCCGTCTTGCGGTAGGGTGATGCTCCGCAAGTTTTGCACCTTAAGCACCTTAAGCTGCGGACAGCGAGAGACATCTAGGTGGTATGGAGTCGTAGAGCCCGACATAGGACAGGCTAAAGCAAAGTCTAGTTGCTCTAGAGCGGGTGAAACTATCTCGCCAAAACCTAAGACATTGAGCTTTCCCTCCGTAGCCCACGGCTCTTCGAGCATCGTCACAGAGGTGCCGTCGATAGTTATCTTCGTTCCCTCCGCCACAGGCTTAGCATAGGTGTGGGTGACAGCCATAGCATAGCGACTCTTGGGGTCAGCAAGCGTCTCGCTCGACCCGTCTCCCCAGTAGACGGTCACCGAGGCACCAGGTAGTGTGTTGTACTTAAAGGTCACGGAGCTACTCCCAGGAGTCACACATAGCTCGATAGGGTACTCTAGTCCGTTCTGAGCGAGTAGCCCCTGGAGCGGTAGGAGCGGTAGGAGGCAGAGTAGGAGCCAATAGGTAATCTTTGCTTTCATACTGATATGGATCTATTGATACGAAGACAAAGGCTCTCGATACAACTATGGGGACTTAGTTGCAGAGCCTTGATGGATCAACTAAGCTCCCTTCATATTGCGAAGATAGTTATTTCTAATGACAAAGTGTAATCTCTAATCTCTAACTTCTAACCTCTAATATCTAACCTCGGGCTACACGTCAACCACAAAGGCGCACCAAGCAGTAGTAGTGCTTGATGCGCCTTTTATGTTGCGTCTCGTGATCTGCGAGACGAGCAGCTTCTTAGCTTAGTCTAGTATAGTGACCCAGCCGTGTGTATCAGGCTCGTCGCCGTACTGGATACCACGTAGCTTGTTGTAGAGCTTCTGGCAGATAGGGCCAGGCTTACCATCCTTAGAGATCTCGTAAGTCTTGTGCTCATCGAGGTCATCGACACGTAGTATCGGGCTGATGACAGCGGCCGTACCACAAGCACCAGCCTCCTCAAAGGTAGCTAGCTCCTCCTCAGGTACGTGACGACGCTCTACCTTCAGACCGAGGTCCTCAGCGAGCTGCATCAAGCTCTTGTTCGTGATAGAGGGTAGGATAGAGGTAGACTCAGGAGTGATGTACGTGTTGTCCTTAATTCCGAAGAAGTTAGCTGGACCGCACTCATCGATATACTTCTTCTCCTTAGCATCGAGGAAGAGGCAAGCGCTGTAGCCCTTCTCGTGAGCTAGGACGGTAGGTACCATACCAGCAGCATAGTTACCACCCACCTTGATCGTACCAGTACCCAGAGGAGCGGCACGGTCATAGCCACGCATGATTGCCATAGGCGTAGGCTTGAAGCCCTCCTTGAAGTAGGGGCCTACGGGAGATACGAAGACGATAAAGAGATACTCAGGAGCTGGCTTGACACCTACCTGCTCACCGAGACCGAGTAGGAGTGGACGGATGTAGAGAGAAGCACCGCTCTCGTAGGGAGGTACGTAGTCCTTGTTGAGCTCGACAGCCTTCTTGACAGCCTTGATAAAGAGCTCTTCGGGTACGGGAGCCATGACGACACCCTCAGCTGAGCGGATCATACGCTTAGCATTCTCCTCGACACGGAAGAGGCGGATCTTACCATCCTTACCACGATAAGCCTTGAGACCCTCAAAAGCCTCCTGACCGTAGTGCAGACAGGTTGCACCCATGTGTAGTGTGATCGTCTCCTGTGAAGAGACCTCTAGCTCACCCCACTTGCCATCACGATAGTAACAGCGTACGTTGTAATCGGTCTTGAGGTAACCAAACCCCAATGATGACCAGTCCAAATTCTTCATACTATATATAGGTAATAAAGTTGTTAGTAAAGTCCGTAGTAACGATCGGTCTACAAAGATACCTATTTTATTTGGTATTAGACGACTCAAAAACAAACCTCTCTTTGGAAATCTTACAACGAGTCCTTTGTAGGTACTTGCCGAGCGTTCCTACAACTATATTATTACAACGGACGCTCAGACCGTGCGTCCCTACAACGGGCTATACGCCACGCTGTGACACGATGGAGGGCAGGGGGCAGTCGCTACTCGTCACGCTGTGCTACGGCTTATCCACGTGGGGATTTGCGATTTTCGACGTGGGGATTTTTTATTCTCCACGTAGGGGAGAAACGTTTCCTCCGAAGTTTCATTTGATTCCTCGGAAGTTTTATTTCTCGCCTACGTGGGGATTGTTTTATTCCTACGTGGGGATTTGCGATTTTCCACGTGGGGATTGCACTTTTGGGTTGATGCGTCTCTGGAGAGTTACGTTCCCTATCGTCTAAATGCAACGAGAGCAGCTCACAATTGTGAGCTGCTCTCGCAGTAGGTCTGACGACCTTGGTCGGGATGACTGGATTCGAACCAGCGACCTCACGCCCCCCAGACGCGCACTCTAACCGGACTGAGCTACATCCCGTATTTCGTTGTGCAAAGGTACAACTTATTTTTGGACTAACCAAACTTACCTTTCCTCACCTAGCAGGTCGGGGCGGAGCGCTTGCGTACGGGCGACCGCCTGCTCATGCTCCCACTGCGCTATGCGTGCTTCGTGGCCACTGAGGAGGACTTCAGGTACGCGCCACCCTTTGTACTCAGCGGGTCGGGTGTACATAGGGGGGGTGAGCAGACCATCTTGAAAGGAGTCGCTCAACGCACTATCCGCATCGCCTAGCACGCCTGGTATGAGCCGTATGGTCGCATCGGCAATGATGGCTGCCGCCAGCTCGCCACCCGTCAGGACGTAGTCACCGATGGAGATCTCACGTGTGATGAGATGCTCACGGATACGATGATCGATGCCCTTATAGTGGCCGCAGAGGATGATGATGTTTTCCATCAAGCTTAGTTCGTTGGCAACGGCCTGAGTCAGCACGGGTGCATCGGGTGCCGTGAAGATAACCTCGTCATAAGGGCGCTGGCTGCGTAGCTCGGTGATGATGCGGTCGATCGGTTCGATGGACATGAGCATGCCGGCAGCGCCCCCATAGGGGTAGTCGTCGATACGCCCCCAACGATTGGTCGCGTAGTCGCGAAGCTGATGTATATGTACCTCGGCAAAGCCCTCACGCTGTGCCCGCCCCACGATAGAGGTGGAGACAAAGGGCTCGATCATCTCAGGCAGTACGGTGATGATGTCTATGCGCATATAGGAGGGATTAGAGATTAGAGATTAGAGGTTAGAGGTTAGAGAGGAGTGATCGGAATAATCGGAGCTATCGAAACCTAACGTGTAACCCTTTGTAGGGACGCTCGGCCTGAGCGTCCGTTGTCGAACCAGCTTGACGCAGTAACCTTTAACGGGGACGGACGCACAGACCGTGCGTCCCTACAAAGGGTTACACGTCTGTGCGTCCTGATCTCGTTATTTTCTTCGCTTATGCGAAGGTGAGCTCCTGGATCAGACGGGGGCACTTAGCCCACTTGTCGATCATGAAGAGGACGTAGCGGATGTCTACCGAGATGGTGCGCTGTAGGTCAGGCTCAAACTCGATGTCGCCACTCATAGCCTCCCAGTTACCGTCGAAGGCTAGACCGATGAGGTTACCGTTCTTGTCGAAGACAGGGCTGCCTGAGTTACCACCCGTGATGTCGTTGTCCGAGAGGAAGCAGGTGAAGAGATGATCGCCCACACCGTAGGGTGCGAAGTTGGCAGGATTGCTCAGTAGCTCGAGGATCTCAGGCTGTACGGCGAACTCGCTGCTGTTGGGGTTCTGCTTCTGGAAGACACCACGCTCCGTCGTGAAGTGGTAGTACCACGCACCGTCACCTGGCTCATAGCCAAGGATACGGCCGTAGCTCATACGCATCGTGAAGTTAGCGTCTGATGGGCGCAGTGCGTTAGGCTGGAACTCGCTCATAGCGGCAAAGAGTTCACGCTTGCCCTTTTCGATAGCGTAGTTGTACTCCATATACTTATCGATAAGGGTCGAGTAGTACATAAGGATGCTTTGGACGAGCTCCTGTGCAGGGTCGTTGGCTAGGGTCTCCTTGATCTTGTTTGCGTCCATCGCTAGTACAGCCATCATCTTATCCTCGTAAGGTACGATGCTATTGGCAAAAAGCTCCTCAGCATAAGCTGTGTAGTCACCGCCAAAGCGCTCGTCGATGATTTGATAGATAAAGGGAAGGTTGTCTGCTGGCAGCTTGGTGCGTAGTAGCGATAGCATAGCGGGTAGTACCTCACGATCTAGGTTAGGTAGGTAATCCTTGTAGAGGTCTGCCAGCTCCTTCTTGTCGCCAGAGCCTGCAGCTACCATAGCCTGATAGCCGAGCCATACGATCTCGCTACCAGCCAGCATCGTCTCGATGACATAGTTGAGCTGACGATTGTAGGGAGCAGCCTCCTCGTAGGCACGCTTCAGGTCGGGGAGTATATTGCCGTAAGGCTTGCCCGTCTGAGCTACCCACTGAGTGAATGCCTCCTCCTCGGCACGCTTGCGGTCTACGACGTGGAGCTTCTCTAGACCACGGTTCATACCGATAGAGTTCTTCCAGTAGTTAGAGCTCTGAGCATACTTGCTGGCGTACTTGATGCGGGTTGCTTGGTCAGCCTCCATAGCACGCTTCCATATCTCCTGCTTGACACCACGTGCCTCGATGCGGGGAGCGTTCTCATTCTCGATACGGTCGATGACACCATAGGAGGTGAGGTAACGATCGGTAGAGCCAGGGAAGCCAATGGTCATAGCGTAGTCCTGCTCTTGGTAACCCTGTAGAGAGACCTTCGTATAGTATACAGGTCGGTAAGGCTTGTTGCTAGCAGCGTACTCAGCGGGCTGGTTGTTGGCATCAGCGTAAACACGGAAGACGCTAAAGTCGCCCGTGTGGCGAGGCCACATCCAGTTGTCCGTGTCACCGCCAAACTTACCTACGCTGCTCGGAGGGGTCATGACGAGACGCACATCCTTGTACTCATCGTAGATGACAACATAGTACTTATTACCAGCGTAGAAGGGGGTTACCTCGACAGCGTCAAAGGGCGACTTCGTGTACTCCTCGACGATCTGCTCAGAGACCTTCTCGATGGTCTCCTGACGCTTAGCCTCGTCGGCGATACCAGCGACAGCCTGCTCGATGCGAGCGGTCACGTCGATCTGCGCACGGAGGTACTTGACAGAGAGTCCAGGGATCGGTAGCTCCTCACGGAAAGACTGTGAGGCGAAGCCGTCACGTAGGTAGTCATGCTCTACGGTACTTTGGCTCTGGATCGCATCGTAACCGCAGTGGTGGTTGGTGAAGAGTAGTCCCTGCTCGGATACGGTGATACCAGTGCAGCCACCGCCGAAGATGACGACTCCACGTGCTATCGAAGGTTTGTCTAGACTATATAGCTCGTCTAGGGATAGGTTAAAGCCCAGCTCACGCATGCGCGCTTCGTTTTGCTCGTTGAGCTCACTGAGTACCCACATGCCCTTGTCGGCACGTGCTGTAGCACTGCACACGAGGAGTGCACAGAGGGTCAGGAGCAAGGTCTGTAGTTTATTCATAAGACGCTTATCTATTTAAAGTTAGTATTATCTGCTTGGTTAGTTTGTTAGGATCAGCTCTAGATCATCCGCTTTGGTACGCTTCTGTAGCCACTGCTCCAGCTTCTTTCGCTCGGCAGGGGCTAGGCGGCGTGATGGTGTCGTCACGAGGATATGGAGTACGGAGTCTTGCCCCTGGATAAACTCCATAGAGGGCATCAGTCGTACCTTGCTAATGTCGGTAAAGACCGCTCGTGCCTCATCGCTCACATCGTGTGTCAGAGACTTATAGTAGTCGTAGCGCAGGAGCGTACGACGTAGCGAGTCGATCTCGGCACGCTGCTCAGAGGCTGTACGCTCAGAGCGCTCGTAGAGGTCACGCAGCAAGACACCGCCTAGCTGCTCGTAGTCTGTAGGAGCCTCGTTGTCGATCCCTTGGTGCACCTGTAGGTCGAAGTTGGACAGTCCATAGTTAGGTAGCAACGTAGCGATGCTGTCTATCGTCTGAGCGGAGAGTGGCTTGCCGATCAGGACTAAGTCTATGTAGGGTCGCTTGTTCCCATCAGCTCGCACGAACGACTGACGGATCACCTGGTGCTCAGGTGGCGCAAAGTGGTCTGCGACAAACTGCTTGGCACGCTGCTCCTGATAGGAGTCGCGTACTAGACGGATGCTTAAGTAGATGCTTGGTATCAGCGTGCAGACAGCGATCACGGTGATCCAGCGATAAGTACGCTTGCGCATATCGCCCGAAGCGACCGACTTCATCGGGAAGCGCATGATGCGTACCATCACGAAGGTCGCAAAGGCGATAAAGACCGAGTTGATGATGTATAGGTAGATGGCACCGAAGAAGAAAGGCCAGTTGCCCGTAGCGATGCCAAAGCCGGCTGTACAGAGTGGTGGCATGAGTGCCGTAGCGATAGCGACGCCTGGGAGTACCTGCCCCTTGCTCTTGCTACTGCCTGCGATGAGACCCGCCGCACCGCCAAAGAATGCGATCAGCACGTCATACAGTGACGGCTCCGTACGACCCAGTATCTCACTACCAGGCTGATCGAGTGGGGTCAAGAGGAAGTAGATCGTAGCGGTCAGGATACTGAAGAGCGTCGTCAGACCTAGGTTGCGCAGCGACTTTCGTACGAGATCTAGGTCGGCAATACCAAAGCCGAGACCGAAGCCGATGATTGGTCCCATCAGCGGGGAGATAAGCATCGCACCGATGATGACAGCCGTCGAATTGACATTCAGACCGATCGAGGCAACGAGGATAGCGCAGATGAGGATCCATAGCTTGGTGCCACGAAACTCTACATCCGCCTTGAGGGACTCGATGGTCGCCACGTCGCCCGCCTTGTCATCGCGGAAATCTAGCAGGTTACGTAGCCAGCGCCACGCATTCAACCACCAGATGTTTTCCTCTGGCTGCTGGTTGCTGGCTGTTGGCTGTTGGCTGTTAGCTGTTGGCTGTTGGCTGTTAGCTGTTGGCCGTTGGCTGGTCGTTGTTGCCTTGGGGGCGCTACTAGCGGTCGTCGCCTGAGATGTATTACTTGTGGTGGTCGATTTGGTGGTCGATACCGTTTTAGAGACGAGAGGTGCCTTCTTGCTTGTAGCCTGTTGGTCGGCAGCAGCCTTATTCGGCAACTGCTGATCAGTAGTCGTATTATGGTCTACCTTATTATATATAGGAGTTGTCGGGCAACTAGACAGTTCGTCAGCCATCGGCTCATAATGCTGATGGCGTGAAGACTTTCGCTGAGCGACCAGACGCTTCATAACGTCGATCGTAGGAGAGGAATGTTCAGAGGAAGGCATACGATGATAACGACCAAGTATACATAATGGACTGCTAAGGTACTCATTTTCCGCCACAGCGCAGATCTCTTCTCGATTTGCAAATCTAACGGATTGCGACCCTACAGCATCATTGACTTGTGAGATTTGCGAAGGCTAGAGGAGAGCAAGGCGCTCGACCCAGACGGGGAGGTCTGTGAGGTGGGGCACGAGCGGGGCGGTGTCGTCTAGTAGCGGGTTGTCGTCGAAAATGCCGTAGAGGGCTGTCCCCGAGCCGGACATGGCGGCATAGAGGGCTCCGTGTCGATAGAGCGTGTCTCGCAGAGCGGCTAGCTCTGGATAGTGTGCGAAGACGACGGACTCGAAGTCGTTGACGATGAGTTCTCGCCACTGCCCTATCGGTTGCTCTAGTAGTGCCGTGAGCTTGCCCTCAGCCTCGGGGTGGCGTGTCACCTGTCGGTACGCCTCAGCGGTGCTCATACCGATGGGCGGCTTGACGATGAGGAGCCATTTGCCGAGGAGTGTGGGCGGCATCGTGAGCGGTGTGAGCCTTTCGCCACGGCCTGTGACCAGCACGGGGCGGGACTGTATGAAGAAGGGGCAGTCGCTCCCTAGCTCTCCCGCCATCGCTTCGAGCTGTGCAGTGGAGAGGTCTAAGTGGCATAGTTCGTTGATCGCTAGGAGCGTGTAGGCTGCATCGGCCGAGCCTCCGCCGAGACCCGCTTCTGTCGGGATGAGCTTCTCGAGCTTGAGCTGTAGCGGAGGTATCTCTGAGTGTTGCGCTCTGAGTAACTGCACCGCTTTGTAGACTAGATTGCGCTCGATGGGTAGTTCGCCTGCTAGACCTGCGATCTCGTACGAGTCTTCCGTAGCTTCTGCAGCTATCTCTACTGCGAGCTGGTCTGCCCAGCCAATGGGGAGCATACAGCTCTCGATGTCGTGGTAGCCGTCTGGTCGGCGGCGTAAGATACGTAGCCCGAGGTTGATCTTAGCGTGTGGGTGTAGGATCATGTCGTGGTCACTCTAGGATTACTTATTCTTATATAGGTGTACCCCATCGGTGCGGTAGCGGTCGTCTGTCTCAAGGAGCTTCTGCAGGATCGGGAGCAAAGCTTTCGGCTGCACACCTAGCCTCTCTGCCAAAGCTTGCAAGGTAGGCGAAGGCTCTTCCAGTTGCTCTAAAAGAGTCTTGAGCCGCATCTCTAGAGCCTCTTCACTACGCTGGGAGCGTGCCTTACGAGCTAGGCAAAGGTCACAGCGTCCGCACGGCTCAGCCAGTTCCTCTCCGAAGTAGTGTAGGAGCATCGCCTGTCGGCACCCCTGCTGACCATCTAGGTATGCGATGGTGGCGGAGAGTCGCTTGGTCATCGCCTCTTTGCGCAGCTCGTACACCTCTGGGGGTATGAGGAAGTGATGCTTGCGCTCACGCCGTGTGTAGAAGAGGATACGGGGCAAGCGCTTTCGCGGGATATAGTGAATGATCTCTCTCTGGCTCATACGAACCAAGCTGTCGTAGACCTCCTCTCCCGTCAACTGCGTCTGTATGGAGAGTGTCCGCTCGTCGATGAAGACGTAGTCGGCAAAGAGTCCCGAGTAATTTCTCAAGACAGCTCGTAGCACTTTGTCATCTTGGGCGGACAAGCCTCGTATATAGTATAGCTCCTCCCTAGAGACCTCCACGATGAGCCGTGAGCGTGCCTCATCGAGGAGCAGCTCCCAAGCCCCTGCCAGCTCGAGGATATGCAAGGCACTCAAGCTCCGTATCGGGTGCAGATGCTCCGTGCGGACAAAGGACTCGAGATCTATCTCGTAGCTGCGCTCTATACCTTCGCCAAAACCTATCCCTAGGTAGCTGTAGATGGTGTCGTAGATGTTGCGGATGTAAGCTTTGTCGGGAAATTCGTTTTGCACCCGCTGCAGGAGCATGCCACGATCCCGTCGCTCATATAGCACCACGGCAAAAGCACGCAGCCCGTCACGACCCGCCCGACCCGCCTCTTGGAAGTATTCCTCCAGGGCTACGGGCATACTCCAGTGCACCACGAGACGCACATCAGGCTTGTCGATGCCCATGCCGAAAGCATTTGTGCAGACCATCACACGCACCTCTCCCGCCATCCAAGCGTTTTGCTTGATCTCTCGCTCGGCATGCGTCAGCCCCGCATGGTAGTAGTGTGCCGAGATGCCCGTCTCTTGGAGCATCTCAGCCAGCTCTTGCGTCTTCTTGCGATTGCGACAGTAGACGATCGCACTACCAGTTGTCGAGGAGAGGATATGGAGCAGCTCCGTCGTCTTGTCTGTCGTAGGACGTACGATATACTGCAGGTTGTCCCGTGCGAAAGAGCTACTGATGACATACGGCTCACGAAAGCTCAGACGAGCCATCACGTCTGCCACCACCTCTGGCGTGGCGGTCGCCGTGAGCGCCAGCAGGGGAACAGAGGGGTAGTAACGACGTATCTCTGCGATCTTCAGATAACTGGGGCGGAAGTCGTAGCCCCACTGCGAGATGCAGTGACACTCGTCCACCACGATCAGCCGTATCGGCAGCTCGGGCAGACAGGCGAGGAAGAGAGGCGAACTTAGTCGCTCAGGCGAGAGGTAGAGGAACTTGCACCCGCCATACAGACAATTGTCCAAGGCGCGCTGTATCTCCTTATACTCCATACCCGAGTGGATAGCCGTGGCAGACATACCCCGCTTGTTGAGACCATCTACCTGATCTTTCATAAGAGCAATGAGTGGCGTGACGACGAGCGTCAGCCCGTCGTGTAGCATCGTCGGCACCTGAAAGGTGATGCTCTTGCCCCCACCCGTAGGTAGTAGCCCGAGCGTGTCTCGCCCCGCCAAGACGCTGTCGATGATCTCCGCCTGCTTGAGACGAAAGGCGGGGTAGCCCCAGTAGCGATGAAGCACTCCTAGCGGGGTCTGGTCATCGTCCGCCGAGGTGGTCTGCTGCCTCTCTAGTCTGCTGGTCGTCTCCTGAGGAGTCTCTTCGCCTAGCTGCTCACGCTCGCTCTCAGCTCTCGGGTCGGTCGCAGCATCGCACCACAGATCCGCCTGCTCCTCGAGGAGCAAGTCCCAGTCGACAGCCTCGCTACGCCCAGAGGAGTCGTCTGTCGCCTCATCGCTGGGAGGCAAAGAGGTCCTCTCCGGGTCGTTGTGGCTTGACATCCTTGATCAGTAACTGTAGGGAGACAATTCCGTTAAAGTGGTTCTCATCTATTTGGTACACAAGGGCAAAGGGAGCATTGGCTCTTCCTGCCGAAGACTTCTTCATAAAGCGGAAGGCGGGTGCTTGGTTGAAGGCTATCCCTGGGCAGTGCTTCTTGGACCCCAGTGTAGGTATAGCATCTACCTTAAAGTGTTCGCTATTGCGCCCCACAGCTCTGCTCGCTCCTCCGTCATAGAGTTGCTGCGTGACAAAGAGTGGCTGGTAGTTGTCTGGACCATACGGGGCAAAGCGCTGTATCGTCGAGTAAAGTCTCTGCGTCACCTCACGAAGCTCTATCTCGGCATCGATCTCTATCGGCGTAGAGTGTGCTCGGTCACTATCCGCCACGGCATTGACACTCTGTATGTAAGTGCGGAAGTCGGGTAGCTTGTCGGGCAAGAGGGTCAACCCAGCGGCATAGGTGTGCCCGCCAAAGTTTAGGAGCAAATCTCTAGCCTCCTCGATGATGCTGTAAATGTCTATCCCGCCGACACTGCGCGCAGAGCCCACGATCCGCTCGCTCGTGCCAGTCAGCACGATCGTCGGTCTATTGGTATACTCCGCCACACGAGAGGCAACGATCCCTATGACCCCCTTGTGCCAGTCAGGCTGATAGAGGACTACGATGGGTTGATGCGCCAGCTCGGGGTTGACCTGCAGGAGCTGCATCGCCTCATCGGTCGTCGAGCGGTCTAGTTCACGACGACGCACGTTGTACTCGTCGATCAGTTCGCTCATACGGGCTGTCGTCTTCGCATCATTACTTAGAAGCAGATCGACCGCTTCGCGACCATTCATCATACGTCCTGAGGCGTTGATCCTCGGGCCAATCTTGTAGATGATGTCGGCCATTGTAATCTTACGTCCCTCGAGACCACAAGTCTTGATGATCCCCTTGAGCCCCATCGAGGGATTGCGATTGAGCTGACGTAGTCCATAGTGCGCCAAGATTCTATTTTCATCCATCACAGAGACTAGATCAGCTGCAATACTCACAGCGACCAAGTCTAGGAGCTTAAAGAGCGAAGCCGAGGGGAAGCCATTGTTCATCCCAAAGGCCTGCATAAACTTAAACGCTACACCACACCCACAGAGCTCCTCAAAGGGGTAGTGACAGTCCGACCGCTTAGGGTCTAAGACGGCCTCCGCATCGGGTAGCTGGTCGTCTGGGTGGTGGTGGTCGCAGATGATGAAGTCTATCCCCAGCGTCTTAGCGTAGGCTATCTCGTTGATAGCCTTGATGCCACAATCCACCACGATAATCAGCGTCGCACCTATCTCGTGGGCATAGTCCACACCTCGATAGGATACGCCGTAGCCCTCGTCGTCTCGCCCTGGGATATAGTAGCTCAGCAGGTGCTCGCTGCAGCCCGCCGAGCGGAGGTACTTATAGATTAGTGATACTGCTGTAGTGCCATCTACATCGTAGTCGCCGTATATCATAATATGCTCCTTGCGTCCTAGCGCCTTGTTGAGACGCTTGACCGCCAGATCCATATCTTTCATCAGAAAGGGGTCGTGCAGATCCTCTAGCGATGGGTGAAAGAATCGCTGTGCCTCTGCTTCTGTACGGATACCGCGACGATAGAGTAGGCGTCCCGCCACAGCGGGTATTCTCAAGGCGTGCGCCAGTTGAGAGCCACCCACCTCCTCCTCTCGGGTGAAGGGAGTGTATTGCCATTCGTTCGTCATTATATTGTTTTATTTTTTTTGTCATAGGGAGAGCGGATAGGCTAGGAGCAGACCAAGGCACCTGACTCGCCATACATGCGGTCTGGGCAACTGGGAGATAAAACGATTTACAGCTCATTACTAGCACATTATCTTGTAAGCGCCTAGAGCGAAGGTTGCGACAAGGTCGCACCTCCGCATTTTAGGCTCTGTAAATGTACGAAATAATCTTGAGATAGCACACGCAGTCACCATCTAGGGCTGACGCAGTATAATTTCCGCCCCTAGACCTTGCCTAGCTCCTTAGGGTTATTTCCAGACCTATCGAACGTATAGAGCTCACTCGATCATAAAGAGCTTGGCCGATATGCGCACCCACTCGTTGATTTTCTTCACCTGGACGACTCGTGCGTAGAACTCTTTGCCAGCGTCCATCAGCCGCGATATGACTAGGTTAAGCTCTTGAGGCACATAGCCTATGCGGTGCTCCTCGTAGTAGATGGCGATAGCGTTTTCGTCGTACTCGTTGTGCGGTTGTCGCACCATACGTAGCACCGTGTTGGGTAGTAGCGTAGGGACAAGCTCCTGTACGATAGGACAGAAGGAGGTTCCAGCGACTACGATGTCTAGGAAGAAGATCTCCCGCTTGGGTAGTCCTAGTGCGTTGATTCCTTCAGTACCGATGAGCGCTAGTAGCTCAGGGCTGACTGGTATGATCTCGTTACTCATAGGTTGTGTGACTTGTACTCCTCCATCAGTGTGACGATCGTCTGCATCTCCTTCTCGGTTGCCTCGAGCTCCTGTATGATCGCCTCTAGCTCAGCTTGCTTCTCTAGTATCTTTACGGGGCTTGACAGCAACTCCTTATGATCAAAGGGAAAGCTCTCCGACCGCTTGGCTATCCTAAGCTCTAGGAAACTCTTCTTCTCTCGTAGTTTTTCGATTTCAGCCAAGAGCGCCTCAGGATCTGAGGGGAGCTCCTCCGTGCGCTTCTCCTTGTTTAGCAGCGCCAGCACAGCTCGCAGCTGAGGCAGGTCTCCCATCTTATAGGCCTTCACAGTAATCAGAAAGAGCCGCTTGTCTTCCTCCGTGTAGTGTGGGTTAAGATCTGGGTGAAGGCGCTTGACGAGGGTCTTGTAGATCTCCTTGACCTCTTTGGTCTCCTCGGGAGATAGGTGCGGTCTGTCCCAATACTCCTTGGCTGCTTTGAGCTGAGCCAGCTTCTCCTCCAACAACCGATGAAATTCCAGCCGTTGCTGCGCCATCTGCTTGTCTATCTCGGCGATGTCGGGCGCCTCGTCCCGATTGATGTAAGCCTGTAGGAGCGAGCGCCTCAAGCGGAGCGTCTCTAAGGAGAGTACTAGACGTAACTGGGTGTATAACAGCTTGCCGAAGTAGTGCATATAGAGCGCAGAGAGGTGAGGCGCCTCGTGATCCGTCATCTCCTGATACTGGGAGACGAGTGCCGTGTAGGTTGCGGCGAGCGTTTCGTACTGCTCCCGAAGCCTCTGATACTCTGGAGAGCATGCTAGCGGATTCATGTCTGTCATTGTATTTCGTCTGTTGGAGCTAATCTGTGGACTAAGGTAACGCTTTTAGCGCAAAGTCTGCTGCCAGAAAGGTGTCTCCGCTACTTGGCTTGCCAAGAGCTTTGGCGTGGTGGATAGCTCCTCTGCGAGGTGGGTGTAGACCGCCTCTATCGCCTTTTGATGCGTAAGTCCGTTGGGGATCTCGTCCGTCTCGACAAGGAGAGCCTTCGCTTCATAAGCTAAGTGCAAAGCCTCCGCATCATAACGATGACCGAAGGAGAGTGCAAAGCCTTTGCTCAGCATCATTTGCGCCACCTTTCCCCTAGCCCGAAAGCCGTGTAGCACCATCGGCGGGAGCTGCGCAAACTCTTGCGCCATTTGACTACGCATCTCAATCATCTCAGCCCAAGCTCGTACCGTGTGTAGCAGGATAGGGCGATCTAGCTGACAGGCTAAGCGCATCTGTGCCTCTAGCCAGACCTGTTGCTCTGCGAGTGGTGCGTTACTTCGCACCTTGTCGACACCACACTCGCCAATGGCAACAATCTGAGGGGTAGACGCTAGTCGACTCTGCATCAGGTCAATGAGCGCTACCAAGCTTCCCTCTGGGGGCAGAGACCAAGGGTGAAAGCCTATCGAGTAGAGCTGTCCCTCCTCGATCGTTACGTCATCACTCCACTCGAGACTGTTGCATAAAGGCGAATCGCTGTGTTGCTTTCGGGATTCGGCTTCGGTCACATACGGAGGTATGCTCCCTTCAGACCTCACCCTCAGCGCCTTGCGCTTCATCCTTTCTGCAAAGTCAGAACAATCTTGCAAGCAAGATTGTGAGACTGTTGACTTTTGCAACAGTCTCCACTCGGTGTAGGTGAGCGAGCGAATTGCTTGGCAGCCTACCTCGTGGCTATGCGTGTGGCAGTCTAGCAGTTTGTGACGGCCAGTGCATTGCTCTGCCACTTTGATCTCCTCGCTCATTGTCGTGGTGGCACGGGGTCGTAACCCACATGTCGGTTGAAGGGGTTACATCGTAAGAGTCTCCATAAGGTTAGACAGCTCCCCTTAAGTGCTCCATGCACCTGCAGAGCCTCTAGAGCATACTGCGAGCAGGTCGGTGTAAAGCGACAGCTGGGTGGTAGTAGTGGCGAGATTAAGGAGCGATAAAACTTGACTGGGTAGCTCAGCAGACGTACTGCTAGCGAAGGCTGCTGCGAGTCGTCTTGCATAGCTTTCGTTGTAGAGGCTTTTGCCGTCTGCTCTTGGCGAGCGGTCGCGGATTCAGTAGGGGGGCTGGTAGGGTTTGCCTTTTCGAGCTCTTTGACGATACGTGCTACGGCTCGCTCTACCGCCTGCTCTAGCTCTGGATAGGTCGGCATCGTCTTAGCGACAGACTGTAGCGCTAGTCGCACCGTACAGCGATGCTGGGTAGCAACTTGCCAAAGCGGAGCTTTGTGGAGACGATAAGCGGAGCGGGTCATGCGCTTGATGCGATTGCGATCTACTGCGTGCTTGAAGCGACGCTTGGCGACCGAGGTCATCACAGCGACCTGCGCCTGCTCTCCTGGGGCCTGCGGGGTGATAGGCTCTGCGAGCCATACGATGCGGATAGGGTAAGAGACGAACGAACGTCCACGACTATGTAGGCGCTCTATCTCCTCACGCAGATAGAGTCGCTCTCCTTTGGGTAGACGTTGATTCTGGTGGGAGCGAGGGGAGTCTTCCTCCGTAGTCATCACTCCTGCTCGGCAAGGAAGTTGTGAAGTAGCTCGGGCATCGGCGGATCCTGACGACTGCCCGTAGACTTGAGATCCACTCTGAGCCCTAGCTCCTCGGCTCTCTGTGCGGTCTTAGGGCCTACCGTGGCGATGAGCATATCCTCCTGCTTGAAGTCTGGTACATTCTCAAAGAGCGAGGTGATCCCTACGGGACTAAAGAAGATAATCATATCGTAAGGTAGCGGCTTCTCAAGCTCTAGCTCACGAGGTATGGTGCGATACATAACAGACTTGGTATAGTCTATTCCAGCCTCTGTCAGTAGGTCGGAGAGCTTGGCGCTGTGCTCCTCTGCGACGGGGAGGAGATACTTCTCACTCTTGTGCTTTACAATCACCTTGACAAGGTCTTCGGTACGTCCTGTCGGTGAGAAGAAGACTTTGCGCTTGCGGTAGTTGACAAACTTCTGCAAGTATGGTGCGGACATCTCTGAGCTGCAGTAATACTTCATCGTATCTGGCATCGTGATGCGCATCTCCTTCATCAGCGTGAAGAAGTGCAGGATAGCAGTACGAGAGGTAAAGATGATGGCTGTGTAATCCAATGGATTGATGCGCTGCTGGCGAAACTCTTTCGCTTCAACTGTCTCGACACGTATGAACTGCTTGTAATCAAGCTCCACTTGATACTTTTCAGCGACTTCGGTGTAGGGATTAGCCATCAGTGGGGCGGGCTGAGAGATAAGTATTTTTTTAATCCGTGACATACTCACAGGCAGGGGCTAATGGTATACGATAGATTCTTTCACAGGATCAGCATTCCAAAGCCTACGAGATAGGCAAGAGGAGCCACTTCCTGACTGCAAAGGTACAAAGAAATAAGCAAAGGAGTCACCCCAGCCTCCCCGAGCCATCGTGCTGTGGGTACGATGATAGCAAGGCGCCACAAGAGGATTACAGTGACTGTCAGCCATAGTGCGGCACTCGGCCAGACACCCGCCAGCAGTAGCAAGGAGCTCAGGTAGAGGGGCAGTGGCCACAGCCACTCCAAAATGCTATAGTGACGCACCCAGTGGAGGTAAAAGGCGGAGTCTAGATAGATCCCCGCCAGCAGACGATTGACTCCCAAATAAAGTCCGCTCAGAATCAAGCTACAGAGTGATAAAAGCCCCACCTGTGAGAGTGTCGCCCAAAGCTCTCCTGAGGGAAGATCGGCATAGTAACGCAAGAGCAGATAGCTAGTCACGCCAACTAGCAGGTGTCGCTGCAACCCTCCGAGGAGCGCATAGGTACCGACGGAGACCCGATGCACTAAGTTGCGGAAGAAGATGTGTCCTCTATTATATAGTAGCGCATCCACCGAGCGAGACAAGAGAGAGCCGACCCACATCTGCATCAGCGCTGGCAGCAAGAGTAGCATAAGGAGTAGCAGTAAGATGATATCCTCAGCTCCTCGATCCACCCCAAAGGGGGTCAACGTCCATAACCCGACCGAGCTCTCCATACATGCAAGACTATCTATAAAGTAGCTAGGAGAGCGAGTAGCTGCTTCACTTGCCCCTCTAGCTCCTGCACACCATCATTGTTGACTGGATAGATAGGTAGCTCAGGGTGCGCCTGCTGCAGAGCTGTAAGGGAGTACGACGCTTGACGGGTAATCCGTGCCTGTACCTGCTCGCGAGTGGCTCCGTCACGCTCCTGGACACGAGCCACACGCACCTCCTCAGGAGCCGTCACGACGACCACTGCGTCACAGAGACGATAGAAGCCTGACTGCCACAAGATAGCACTCTCTAGGACGACCCACCCCTCGGGGGCATACTGCTCCACCGCCCAAGCTTGCAAGCGCTCAGACACATAGGGGTGAATAATCTGCTCTAGGCGGTGCAATAGCGACTTCCCTTCATCAGATGGTGCGAAAACCTTGCGAGCGATCTCATCATAACGAGGCTCCCCCTCTGAATTATAGACTTCTGCTCCTAGTAATGCAGTCACTTGCTGACGCACCTGCTCACTCTCCGTGTAGGCTCCACGAGCCACCGCATCACTATCCATCAGAGGTAGCCCTGACTGAACAAGCATCTGCCCCACGAAGCTCTTGCCCGCACCTATCCCTCCTGTCAATCCTAAGATACGAGGAGTCGTTGAGGAGGAGGTGGTGAGTTGCTGCTTGGTCATGACTCGGTAGCCACTACGGCTCACGGCTCGGCAGTCTCTAGGATATACTGCACCGCCTTGGGAGAGGCTGCTGCACGCACCACCCAGTCTGGTAGCCCCTCGACTCTTACGGGTAGCATCTCGGGTCGCTTCTCGCCACGCTGCACAGCTGCTGAGAGTTGCTGTAGGTCGACCACCACCGAGACCTTGTCTCCGATAGGCTTATTGTAGTCTGTGATCGGCATTGTCAGGGTCAGAGAGACACGAGCAGGAAGTAGCTTAGCAACAAAGCCTGGGGGCGTGTTAAGTGCCTCGACAGGCAACTCGATGCGTCTCTCAGTCAGCTCGACGACAGAGATCTGTAGCTGCACACTATCGGGCGAGCTATAGACGTGGGGAATCTCTTCGATTGGCACTTGCATCACTTTGTCTTGCGACAAGTTCTTGTAGAGTAGCTCTTTGGTGTGTACCTCGCTAATCCCCTCCAGAGCTTCACGACTACCATACAGCTCGACCGTGGTAGGGGTCATCGTCAGCGGGAGTACCATATAGCCATCCTTAGCAGAGGCCGACACATGATTTACCACTGGCACCTCTTTCCTCTGAAGAGGGAATGCCCGTAGCGAAATCTGATTAGGGTAAATGTCACGAATCTGTACAGCACTCCCGAGGCTCTCACGCACCTTCTGTGTCAAGACGGCACTGCTAAAGAGGATGCGTCCTCCCTGAGGCACCCGTTGGGGCATCGATAGGGTAATCGGTGGCACGCCCTTCATCCAGCGGAAGAGGAGCTGAGAGCCTTTTGCCGAGACGCTGACATCTAGCGTCATGGGCTGCTCCCCCTCTAGCCCTATCTCTCCCGGCATCTCCTCATATACGATCGGCACATGGACGATCGTGTTTGTGCCTCGAGAGAGCGTCTGCATAAACCATAAGACGGTCGCCAGCAGTACCCACACAGCAATCCCCAGCAGTCGTCTCAAGCGAGGTATACGCTGCTTACGCACCACAGGATCTCCACCTGTGCGAGGCTTAGGGGTCAGATTGAGTCGCACCGCTCCCGTCTCAAGCGTTCGGAGAGTCTATTAGCGTGCGTTGGGATCCGTACCGAGCGGATAGACCGAACTCTTGGCGATCTCTATGCAGACGTCACGAGCTATCTCTACCTCAAAGGTCTGCTCGCGCACCTTGCGAATCTCGCCATGCACACCGCCTGCCGTGATGACTGCATCGCCTACAGCGAGCGCATCACGCTCTTGCTGCAGCTTCTTCTGCCGCTTGCTCTGAGGACGGATGAAGAAGAGCCAAAAAATCAAGATGATGACTACAAAGAAGACGAGCGAAGTCCACGCAGGGGCTGCCTGCTGTGCTGCCTGTAGAAGAAACATATTCATAGGTATCTATAGTTTGTGGATTCAATTACTTCTGCAAACTTACAAAAAACCGACCGCATAGCACATAATCCTCTCTAGAGCAGACGGGATATACAATGAGTTCATCTATCCTATAGAGGAAATCGGAAATTCCTCGGCAGCAATCTCTGATTATCCCGTGAGATGAGGGAAAAGTCTTCGGACTTGTGATTTCATTCTTCCGAAGTTTCATTTCTCGCC
>ENA-OPBO01001010-OPBO01001010.1-human-gut-metagenome-genome-assembly--contig:-NODE-1010-length-21346-cov-6.989103_pt1 | contig 21346 bp, 23 predicted proteins | sample MGYA00241071_ERZ501458 | MGnify/ENA primary metagenome ERZ501458 (study PRJEB25962, sample SAMEA2042509) | human gut metagenome | biome: human gut; feature: human-associated habitat; material: faeces... | reverse complement strand
CCGGCGGCGAGCGCGCGGGCCGTGGTGTTGCCGTAGTCAAAGACCACGCCGTCGATGGCGTAGGCACCGCCGTCGATCCACGCGCGGAACCGCTCGAGCATGTCCGCCGTGTCCACGCACCCGCACGCGCGGATGCTGTCGCAGGTGGCGAGCGTCATGCTCGTGTCGTCCGACCAGGTGCCCGCCGGCTGGTCGTGCGTGCCGTAGCCGACCATCCCCGTGCAGGTGAAGCTCCCGCGCGGGCGGAACTCGTACGGCACTCCGAGCGCGTCACCCACGGCCAGGCCATAAATCGCGTCACGAAGCGTTGGCATGCGCTCCTCCCTCCCCCGGGGCCGCCTTCAGCAGCTCGTTCAGGTATCCGACGAACTCGTCCGCGCCCTCCGGTGGGCAGTGGCCGATGACGAAGGTCTCCGGTGCCGGGTCCAGGCCCTCAATCGTGGCGAGAAGTGCGCGCAGCCGCGCGGGGTCGAGGTGGCAGACGGCCGAGTCGTCGCCGGAGTCGTAGTCCTCGCAGAAGCAGTCGCCCACGAAGAGGGTGCGCTCCTCGGGGACGTAGACGAGCGCAGAGTCGTTGGTGTGGGGCGCATCCGTGGCGATCAGGCGGGCCGTCACGCCGCCGAGGTCAATCGCGAGCTCGCCCTCAAACTCGAGGTCGGCGGTCACGACGACAGGGTCCTCCCCGGGCGGGAACTCCTCGGCAAAGCCCTGGGCCGAGCGGATGTCCGCGTGGCGCGGGTCATCCGGTTCCGAGAGGATTCCACGCGCCTCGAGTAGGTGCTCGTTCGTCTCTTTCCGGGCGACCGTGAGGCCGGCGACGGCGCTCATGCCAAAGCTGTGATCCCAGTGCCAGTGCGTAAGCGCGGTGAGGTCGGGCAGCGAAAGGCCCGCCGAGACGAGCTCGCGGTAGAAGTCCGCGACGTGGCGCGGCGAGTAGCCCGCGTCGACGGCAAGCGCGAGACGATCCCCACGCACGAGCGCCAGCACGGGACGGTCAAGCTCCTCGACGTGCTGGAGATAGGATATGCGCTCCGACAGGCGAACGAGCGTCATGGCGCCTCCTTGCGTACTTGCCCGAAGTGGCAGAAACCCCGGGACGGCCCTAAAGAAGCAGGTCGTAGCTTCCCTGGTCGATGTTGAACCTCATGTTGCCGACGGTCTGCTCAAGACCGAACGAGCCGTCGGGCCGGATGACGCTTTGCATGCCACCGGGCGAGGGAAGGATCTGCGTCATCCGCCCCGTCGCGAGGTCAAAGCGCATGGTGCCGATCTGATGCTCGAGGTGCGTCGTGCCGTCGGACCTGATCACGCTGCGAAAGCCGTTGTCCATGGTTCTCCTCCCGTTCTTCTCACCTTCCCAGCCGTACGCCGACCGGGTCTCAGCGAGCGTCCGTCACGAAGACGCCGACGCGCACCTGCTTCCAAGGCGCAGCCTCCGGGTCCACCTGCAGCACGCGCGCCTCGAACGCCGCGGCGTGCCCGTAGAAGCACATCACCGAGAGCACGGCGTTCTCGTCCGATGGAACGTAACCGAGCTTGGTCCCATGGTAGCGCAGCGTAACTGCCTCGGGATCGTGCGGGTTGTCCGGCTCCGGGACAAGCTTGAGTAGCGTGCCCGCCTTGAGCTCCCCGAGCACCAGCGCACCATCCCAGAACTGGAACCCCGCGACGTTGAACGACATCAGCTGACGTGACGGCTCGTACATGTTGGCTCCCCTCTCTCGACTTGAGGGGAGTGTACAAGGGCGACCGGACAATAATTCGACGCGGGCCGCTTACGCCGCCTTTCGCGAAGCCCCCGTACGCCTAGACCAGGCAAGGCTCAATCAAAGGTTCTCGAGCGTACGGCGATAAGCATCGGTCAAATCGGTAAAGGCCGGATCGGAGAGAAAATCATGCGTCGTCGAAATCTGCCAGCCGTTGACGTGCGAAACCTCCCTCGCGTAACGCCGCGCTATAGAGCAGGGAATTTCTCCGCCAAAGGCAATATCGCCATCTGGCTCAAAGAGCACGACAGAGAGCACGTCAAAGTTCCAGGATCGAAAGGCGGAGAGTGGCGTTGTCCTTACGTCCGTTAGCATGCGAGCCTTCACCTGAATGAGCGTTCCATTCTTAAGCTCGACATCGGCAGAGGGATGTGAGACAGCAAGAGGAACCGTACCGTGATACTCGGCAACGATCCGCTCAGCAAGCTCTCCAACAACGTTATTTGACCTACCAAGAGCAGATGAGATGCGGTTCTTCACTGAGCAGAACTCGCGCCAAAGGGAGCCTATGGGCTCACTGGACTCATTTGTGGAAGCGGAGGCGGCCGCGCCCTCTGAATGGGACTGTTCATGCAGTCCCACATCTGCTTTTGTGGAAACCTCATACGAGAATTGCTCTTTGGGACAATACTCGCTCAGCTTTGGAAAGTCTCTCCTGTTGACGGCACGGTAGTACCAGCGCAACGCATTCTGAAGTCCGCCATTACGCTCCTCCGGACACGACTTGAGCGTAAGCAGCGCGGCGTAGACTCGGTCATCATTTGCCACAACCACGTCAAGGTCTTCTCTCAAAATGCGCTCTACCCTGCGGGCTCTGCTCAGACGCGTCCGAATTGCCTTGTCGCTGAGAGGATCGTTCTTCTCCCTGAGAGGATCGTTCTTCTCCAAGAGCGCGTCACGAAGCTTCCACTCGTTCATTGCCCCACACCCTTTATTCGCTTTAACGTATGCATCACGACCGCATGGCGAGACCCAGGCAGAAACCTCACCTTTCAGTCACAAAATCGGTTAACAGATCTTACGGGCAGTTTCCAATCCCCTACTACGACTGGGAGTACTCGTCCGCAATCTTCGTGTAAGTGCCGTATGAGTGGCCGTGCAGTTTCAGCCACTCGTCTCTCTTTCGATAGGCACACAGCGCCCTAGCGAGAGCATCTGCTCCATAGTCTCGAGCTATCCAGTCCAGAAAGCTGCGCCGGGCGAAAGTACTTATGTCACGACCAAGCGTTCCTCTCTGTACTAGAGAAACAACGGCATCGATATAGATTCTTGCGGAGCCCGCGTCCATTCCGGTTGATCTTGATACGTAATCCGCTAGCTTGGGCTTTGGTTCCCCATTGCGCAGTGCCCTCCCGGCAGCTTCGTAGCAGGCACAAATCTGAGCTTCAGTTATTGCTGACATGAATGCCTCCTCGTTTGAATTGAACAAGGCAAACGTTAGCAGGTGAGACGTAATAACTAAATAGTAAACTTTCGGCTAAATTGATGGTTGCACGTCACCTTCCATTTTCACGTACTACCGCAGCCACCCCGCGATCTTGCGGATACCCAGCAGCCTGTCAGCGATTCACGGATAGAGCTCGTCCCAGTGGTCGGGCGCCAAGTCAGCCGGCAGCTTCACAAGCAGCTCTCGGGACTTCTCGTTTGCGTCGTTCCAGACAACCTCTCCCCCGTCGCGACCAAGAAGCTCGTCAATCTCGTCCTTCCGCTCCAGGAGCCGCTCGTACAGCGAGAAGTCCGCAATCCAGATGCTCGCGCCAACCCAAGCGTCCCGACGCGAGTAATACGCAAGGGCGTTGGCACCTCGAAGGCCCAGGCTGAACGAGATATTCCAGCCGGAGTTCTCATACCGATTCGACTGATCCCCGTACGCTTCCACAAAGTCCGGGCGGTCGGAGCAGTAGTTGAAGAGCCCGTCCCAGAACGCCGTACGAAAGATCTTGGGGTCAATTTCCTCAGCTCGCTCGGCATCCATCAGGTATTGCACGCGCACGCCGACGAGAAGCGGGCCCGTCTCGCCCACGAGCCGGGAGCGGAAGACCTCGGGCTCCGGCGCGCCGATGTCCTCGCGGCCGACCGCAAGGTCGATGGGGCAGCCTAGCCTGTCGGCTATCTGCCAACATGTGCGACTGATGCGCGACGCGAGCGAGACAAGATGAGACAGCGCAACTCCCGCCTGTGCAGGAGGCGCGGGCCCAGGGGGCGGCGGGAGCACGGGGCAATGTATCCTTGTAGTTCCCCGAGCCCCCTTGTTGGATATCTCTGGCGGTCAGCATCCCATCGCCCTGCAACGGGTGTGAACTCTCGCATTACGTCAAAGACCGACGCGTTGCCGAAGGAGATGCCTGCCGTCTGAAGAAACAGGAGGTCAAAGGCAACGTTATAGCCAACGATAAGATCTGTGCCCTCGAAGAACTCCTCAATCTCCGGCTTCAGCAACACCAAAGACGGACAGCCTGTCACCATCGAAGGAGAGATGCCGTGGGTGCGCTGCGCCAAAGGCCAGCTTGAGTGATGCTCGGGTCGTACGTAGCGAGACAGCGAGACCTCTCCATCGCCACGAACAAGAGCAATCTGCAGTACTTCATCGGAACGCGGGTCGAGTCCTGTGCTCTCAACGTCAAGGCACACGACCCTATCGCACGAGATTTCGCGCAGAGCGGTAATGTCCCCCGTTCTGTACCACAGTCTCATTGCGCCTCCGTTCGCGATGGCTTCAAGTGTCTAGACCATAGCAACCGGACCGGACAATAATTCCTCCTAGGGCACGCGGAGGACGTTTACCCCTCAACCCCATACCGCGCCAGCAACGCCTCGCGATTCTCAATCAGGTACTCCCTCATAAACGGAATCGAGAAGCCCACGTAACCACGGGCCGTCGGCTCAATAACCTGACGAGAGACGAGCAGCTTTCGTGTGGTAGAAAGGGACGAGGCGGGAACGCCCAGACGGCTGGCAATTTCCCCCGTTGAAGATGCCAGCGCGTCCTCAGCCATCGCAACCAAATACTCCATCGCCGTCTTGGGAAGATGAGCGATCGCCGTCTCGAGCACCGTCCGCTCGAACTCCCGCCGCGCGGCGACAACGCCCTTCTCGACATCCTCAACTGAAATGGCATCGAATTCCCCGCCGCCACGAACCTGTGCGGCACGCCAGACGTTGTAGCCCACCAACTGAATGAGATAAGCGTATCCTGCGGTCGAATCAGCAGCAGAGGAAAGCGCGCCCTCGTCAATCCGGACGCCGTTCTTCTCGAATGTTGCCCTGAGCGCTGTCTTGACCTCGTCTACTGGAATGGTGTCCAGCTCTTCCGGGTACGCACGCCTCAAGAACGTGGGCCCGTCCTCCCCCAGCAGATTCATCACTCCCGCAGTCAGCCCAGCAAAGACAAAGGCAATGTTGCGACGCTCCCGGATGAGATGTTGAATCGCTACGGCAATATCGCGAACGTCCCCAACGCTAGCGTCCTGAATCTCGTCAATTGTCACGAATAGGCCTTTGCCCTTCTCGGTCAGCTTGCCGGCGACGCGGTCCAAGGCTTCATAGATATCCTCGGGCCTGTGAGGCTCGTCCTTCTGAGCCTTCGCCTTTACGACCATGAGATCAAGCTCTACCGAGTAGTCAACGCTGTCCGTCTTCTCGAGACGTCGACAAATCAATTGGGGAAGGTGCTCCGCCGCCGTCACGTCCACAACGCGCCACCCGCGCTGACGGGCAATATCGCCCAGCTCAGTGAGAAGAACGGTCTTGCCCGAACCTCGCGGACCGGTAATGCGCATAAGCCTGCCGGGGGCGCCGACGCCCTCCTCAAGCCCAATCTCAAAGTCGTCGAGAACCGCATCGCGACCTGCCAGGACTGGGGGCTCCGCACCCGCAGTCGGCTTGAACGGGTTGACCTTCCTCATGGCGCCTCCTCGCGTCGAGGGCTCCGTTTTCGTTATTTTATCCGTTTTCGTTTTTTTATTTTTTCTCGTTTTTCTATTTGAGATGGGAGGACGTCGAGCGCAGCTGCGGACCCGTGACCACAACAAATAGGCCCGGGAGCCGCCCTCAGCTCCCGGGCCCGCACGCGCCAACAGTCAGCACCTACGCCGTCATGCCGCCGTCGACGGCCAGGACCTCGCCCGTCACGTAGGACGCGAGGTCGCTCGCCAGGCAGACGAAGGCGCTGAGCACGCCCTTGGTGTTGGTGTCGATGATCTTGCCAAGCTCCTCACAATAGCGTCAGACTTGATTGTCAGTCAGGCTGCCGCCACCCCGAACCGTGACGGTCACTCCATCACCTCGAACTCGTCGATGAACCAGCACGGTCGGTCTGAGTCGGGGTCCCCGTCGACGAACCAGCAGTCCCCGTGGCGGAACGGGTGCATAGTCGGGCACTTGGCTACGGTTTCCCACGCGTCGTCCTCCTCGAACCTGTTCTCATCAATGCATCGCTCGTATTCCCACTCGATTGATTCGACATAGGCAATCGCAGCCTCGCGCGTGGAGTAGACGCGCTCAACGTAGCTCAGGTGGTCGCTATAGCAGCCGGATTCATGTCGGACGAGATAGACCTTCACTTCTTCCTCCCCTTGCTATGACGGACTCGTTTGCCCATGAGCCAGCTTATGCTGTCCTAAAACATCGCAGAGGAGCCTACCCCACCCGCACATACCGCTGGAACTTGCTCCTCGGGACGTCCGGCATGGTGAGTGCCAACTTCCCCGCGCGCACCAGCGGAAGGATGCGCATGCGTCGAGCGGTCTCGACCTGAATCCCAAGCTCCTCCGCAATCTCCTCCCTGGAGCGAGGCTCGCGACAGAACTCGAGGATTCGCTCCTCGTCGGAAACGACCTCGTCGCTCTTCTCGGCACGCTCACCGTAGAGCGTGCACATGAACGTACTCCTACGTTCTGCGAACTCCGGCTCCCTGAGTCCCGCAGCGTGCATCGCATCACGCATCGCGGGAATCCCCGAGTGCCGGTTCTCCACGTCATGCGTTATCTCGAGCAGGGAGATGAGCGTGGGGTTTCTCGTTGGGAGACTCTCCCGGCCCAGAGCCTCCACGGTGTTTCCGCCGAAGATGCCGCCGGGATTGACGCACTCGATCCTGTTGGAGTACACAACCAGACGGACGGGGGTGCCTATCGCATAGGGACCATAGTCCCTGTGGACGAGGGCGTTCGCAATCATCTCCCTCACGGCAACCTCCGGGTACTCCGGGACGTTGTCGCGCTTGAGGCCCTTCACGACGGACGAAACGCGGACGTTGCGAGCAACGAATGCCCACGCGTCGTCCAGCATCTGTGGGATAGTGCCCTCGATGGTCCGGTTATCCAGGAAGCGCCGGCCCTCCTCGCCGGCGCCCATATGCTCCCCCGCCACCGCGACCGCGGTGATGCAGCAGTTCCGGTAGAGCCTCTGGGGGTAATCGCCAAGCGTCATCATTCCCGCAAGCGTCGGGGCGTCATCGCGCAGAACCCCCGTGAGGCGGAGCACGTCATCGTCGCTACGGCCCTCGAGGCGGGGTCGGTCCCTTCGAGCATCGAGAATGTATCGGGCGGTGGAGTCGGCGTCGAGCATGCCGCGCGAGGCGTCGGGGTGCACCGAGACATCGTCGGAGACACCCTTCTTGAAAGCGTCGATCTCGTACAGCTCGGCGTCGGTCATGTGCTCGTCAGCATCGCCAACGCGCACGTAGGACCCCTTGAGCATGCCTGACGTGCGCCGGTACGCAGGGCGCTCCCCCATCATGAGACCACGGATGTGAGCAACGACGATCGTCTTACCGTCCAGCTCGCCAGTCTGAATGAACGGATGGATCTGCGGCTCCATCTCGCGGCACTGCTCGACGATGCTCTTCTGGAGCGCCTGGGCATCGTAGACGCCGCATGGCTTGAAGCCATTTGCCTCATCGATTCCAAAGACGATGGCACCGCCCTCCTCCTGATTCGAGAACGAGGAGAGCGTGTCGTAGATGCGCGGGGCACCCTGCGCAGCCGCCTTCACCTCAATGGTCTGCGTCTCACAGCGCATCGAGAGGACCTTTTGGATTAGTTGGTGAAGGGACTCCGGCATGGTGATCACCACCTAGATTGAGTTTCTCGGTACCGTAATTCTACCGTAAAACCGTGTCACTATACCGTTCTTTTACTTACGATACCGTAATTTGGCCAAAAACCGTTATCTATACCGAAAAGTCTCGCGCAATACCGAGAAATCGGCTGTCACACCTCGGCCCCTCGCCGCAAGCAACGCCTTGCGATTCCCATCCAGAAGCTCCCCCGTAACCGAAATCGTGGTTTTATCCGTTTTCGTTATTTTATTTTTTCTCGTTTTCTTATTCGAGAAATGCGGCTCACTGGGCGCGACCGAAAAGCGCCTGTCCTCAATACAAAACGGGCCCGAAAGCAACTCCAGGGCCCGTGAAGTCCAGCGCTACCGCGCGACTACCAATCATGAAAGTCGTCTTTCACCGGCGACCACGTCCCAGCCAGGAAGTCGACGGGCTTGGTCGTCTCCTCTATCCGGACGCCAATTCGCTCGAGGAATCCCCGGTACCGCTCGTCCACGCCAAAGAACGGATCCGTGTCCGTGCCGCTCGGAATCCCCTTCTCCAGGAGGGCGAGGCACAGCTCGCGCTCGTCCTCCCATCGCTTGCCGCGCCGCCACACGTCATGGATGCGCGCATCGGGGCTCGGAAGAATCCAGACCGTCCTGTCCTTCCTGTTGTGGAACCCGGTACACTCCGCGATGTCAACGACATCGATTCGGACGATTCCGCGGGCATCCTCGTTCTTCTCCTTGTCCGGCATGAACGAGGTGTGGAACAGGCGACCGCCGGCCGCAAACACGTCGCTTTTGACCGGATGCAAGTAATGGTGGCGCGCGACAAGAACCGACGCGGCCGCAAGCACGGCAAACGCGACGAACACGGAGCCACCAATCACGGCGAGCCACGTGACGTCCTGATCCCCAAACTCGCCGCGCAAGACGCCGTCGACGAGTGTCACGACGACGATGGTAAAGACGATGAGGAAGACCAGGGCGAAGGCCGCCACCCCGAGCGCCGTGCTGTCGTGCGCGTAGGAGCGCCCGAACGTCCGGGCGGCCTCTGCAGCGGCCTTCTCGTCGTCGGTCGGCTCGACGATCTTCACCGGGTGCTGGCGTAACCGCTCTTGTCCCCTACTCATCTCCATAGCCTTTCCGAACGCGCCTACTCTCCCACCAGCGCGAGAAAGTCGCCCACCGAGAGCGCCGCCACAGGAGCGTGGCGCAGGAGCGCCTCGTCGCTGGTCACGAGATAGTCGGCCTTCGCGCGCTGGGCTGCCGCCAGCACCATGCAGTCCTCGAAGTCCGCGTGGATGCGCTGGTACTTTCGCGCGAGCCAGACATCCGAGGAATCGGCGCCCACAGCCGTCGCGATCTCGTCCATGTTGGTGACGCAAGCCGCGGCGTAGGCGGCTATGGCGCGGGCCTGGCCCTCGGAGAGCGCCGCACCCGCCGTCCGTGCCTGACGCTTGAGCGAGGCACCAACGAGGTAGAACACGTCCTTCGACGTGCCAACCGCGTAGAGCAGATCAATCCCCTTGCGAACGCAGGCATCGATCAGCTCGCTTGCCTCGCGGGAGCGCGGACGTGCCCCGTCGAACGCGTCGAGCCAGACGTTGGTATCGAGAAGAACGCGCGAAGGCTGTGACATCTACGCCTCCCTGTCCAGGCGCTCGTCATACCAGTCCTCGCGGAGGCCGTCCCAGGATGGGATGTCCGCCCCGTCGTTTCCGGGGATGCCGAGCTCCTGGGCCGTCCGTGCGTACAGGGAGCGAAGGCCGGCAATCGCGGATGCCTTCCGAGCCGACTCGTCGGAGAGCGCAGAAGCCACACCGGGCTCGATGACCTTGCGCACAGACGCCGCGTCATCCTGATGGTCCACCACAAACTGCCAGAGCCCGCGCACCGCCGCCGACGGCGAGTAGCCCAGCCGCGTGAGCACGGCGTCCCCGGCCTCCTTGAGAGTTGCGTCTATGCGCGTGTTCATCTGCGTCTGACGCGCCAACGGCGCTGCGATTGTTCCTGACATGCGCATCACCTCTCCTTTGTATAGCAGTATAGCAAATGAGCACATACACTGTCGTGAGAGCGCGCTCGAATCTGCTACACTTTTACTCAATAATTTTGACTCAACTTTTTTGAGTAAACTGAGGTGAGCAAAATGTCATTCATCGGCCGCAAAAGAGAGCAGGAGAGACTCCTCGCCCAATTCTCCTCCCCCGCCCAGAGCGCAACGCTCGTCTACGGCAGACGTCGCGTCGGCAAGAGCGAGCTCATCCTCCATGCCATGCGTCAGGCCAACGGCACTCGCACCATCTACTACGAGTGCCGCCAAACCACCGCCGAGAACAACACGAGAAACCTCTCCGAGGTCATCGCGGAGGCCTTTGAGATGCCCCCTCTCGCCTTCTCAGACGTCGAGGCCGCCCTGCGCTTTGTCTTCAAGCGGGCGGCAAGCGAGAAGATCGTGCTTGCCATCGACGAGTATCCCTACCTCCGCGATGTCGTGAAGGGAATGGACAGCATCATCCAGGTTCTTCTCGACGAGCATCGTGACCGATCGCACCTCTCGCTCATCCTCTGCGGGTCGTACGTAGGGGTCATGGAGTCCCTGCTGGAGCGTGACAACCCCCTCTACGGGCGCATCGACCTCAAGATCAACCTCCAGCCGATGGACTACTACGAGTCCGCGCAGTTCTATCCGGAGCGCTCCTGCGAGGACAAGGTTCGTCTCTTCAGCGTGTTCGGTGGCATTCCGTACTACAACCGCCTCATTGACAAGAACGCCTCGGTCCGGGAGAACCTCATCCGCCTGATTCTTGAGCCGGACGCGCGGCTTGAGGACGAGGTGCCCTCCTACCTGCTCTCCGAGATCTCGAAGATCGGAAACGCCCACGAGATCTTCTCCGCCCTCGCCGACGGGCACGCCCGCTACCGGGACATCCTGAGCCAGTCGCACGTCTCCAGCGGCGCGACGCTGGTCAACGTGCTCAACAGGCTGATTGGAATGCAGCTCGTCCAACGATGCACGCCCATCAACAATCCCAACAACAAGAAGCGCACCTCGTACGTCATCTGTGACGGGCTCTCCAAGTTCTACTACCGCTACGTCTTCAGGTACCTGTCGCAGCGCAGCGTCCTTGACCCCGAGGTCTTCTACGACCGCTACGTGAACGACGACTTTGAGGCCCAGTTTGTCCCCCACGCCTTCGAGGAGGTGTGCCGTCAGTACCTGGTGCGACAGAACCGGATGGGCAACATCGAGCCGCCCTTTGACCTGATTGGCACTTATTCCTACGACGACCCGGCGACAAGAACAAACGGGGAGTTCGACGTCGTCACCCGAGACCCGCTCGGATACGCCTTCTACGAGGCTAAGTTCCGCTCGACGCCCATCACGCAGCGAATGATCGAGGAGGAGATCGAGCGGGTGCAGCGGACGGGGCTTGTGTGCCACAGGTACGGGTTCTTCTCGCGCTCTGGGTTCGAGGCGCAGGCCGACGAGCGCACGGTGCTCATAGGGCTGGAGGAGCTGTATCGGTAGGCGTTTGCCTCAGAACAGGCACGCCTCGATGACGTCCTTGCCTCGCAGCTTGTCGAGCCACTCTGACGGGATTCCCTCGATGCCGTAGACGATGCCGGCGAGCGCGCCGGCGACGGCGGCCGTGGTGTCCGTGTCGTCCCCGAGGTTCACCGCGGCGAGCGCGCACTCGGCGTAGCTCGTCGTGTTGGCCAGGCACCAGAGCGCCGCGTCGAAGGTGTGGCGCACGAAGCCGCCGGAGCGGATGTCGTCCACGGGACGCGCGGCGACGTCACCCGCCACGTCCGCCGGGCTCGCGCCAGCGGCGAGGTCCCGCGCGATATGCACCATGGCGACGCACGCCTCCGTGGACGTAGGGTGCGCGTGCGTGATCGCGGAGACGGCGCGCACCTCGTCGTCGGTGGCGTCGGTGAACGCGATCGGGACCGTGCGCATGAGCGAGCCGTTGCCGTTGTCCCACTCCCCCGCAAGGCCGTGCCCGCGCTCGAGCGCCTCGCGCGTGGCGTTACCGATGTCGAAGAGCCCGTCGACCGTGTAGGCGCCCTCGCGGTACCACCGCACGAAGCGCCCGCGGATGTCATCGACGTCAATGCGTCCCAGTTCGCGGTAGCTGTCGCAGATTGCAAGCGTCATCGACGTGTCGTCGCTCCACGTGCCCGCCGGTTTGTTGTGGCTTCCATGGCCGACCATGTCCGTGCAGCGGAACGAGCCCCGCGGACGGAACTCGTACGGAACGCCCAGCGCGTCGGCCACAGCCTGACCGTAGACGCAGTCGCGAAGTATTGGCATGGTGGGCCCCTTCAACTGCATATTGAATCGAACTATCCATTAATATACGGAACTGTCGCTCTTCAGGCAGATCGTGCTTTTTGCATGCAACATAACGACGTTCATCTGCACAGGATGGGGCTCCCTACTTATACGTCACGAGCACGCTCATTGCGTCTTCTCCGCACGCCAACGGAGCCACGGAGAGAACGTCTCGCCCCGCATCAGCAATCTCCATAATCTTGGCGTTCAGCCTTTCGCTCAGGCCCGCATTGACTCCATCTTCCTCGCAAAAGATGCTTCCGGACACGGAGACAACGGCGATGTGAACCTTACCGTCAGGCGTCGCCAGTCCCTTGATTGGCTTTGCTGTCGCCATCTTAAGAGCCTTTGCGATGGAGTTTACCTTGGCGGCAAACCTCATCGCCTGGTTGGCGCTCTCGTTGGGTATCTCAACTGCCCAGAAGAAGTCGTCTCCTTCGATAGTTAGGAACTTCTCGCCGCCCGTGGACTTCTTGAAGGCAAACGCAAAGACACCTAGGAAAAACAGCCTCGTCGCAGTAACTCGCTGCTTAAGGTCCTCGCCCGATTCCACTCTCGCAGAAGCGTTGACGATAAGCCTAACCTGATCCCCCTCGACCTCGGATCCACTGTAAATAATCTTATCTCCGTCAATCCTAAAGGAGCCATTGGACCCCATCATTGAATCGTGGGCACTCGCCATGACGGCTCTCAACGCCGGGACTCGAACAGATAGCCGAACCGAATCTCCAATTCGGGTCCCGAGGACGACGCGCTTTTCTTTTTCAGCCTTGAGGTCTTTTGCATAGCTCTTCGAAAAGCTCGCCACGACTTCACCGTCCACCTTCGCAACCAGTTTGTCCCCACTCGAGAAGACATGAACTTCTGTCCCAGAGGGATAGCGCTTCTCACCAATGGGAATAGCATCAATGCCAAACAGCTCGACCATACGCTCGTTTTCCATCGCTCGCCCTCTCGTGAAAAGGAATGTCTTATAGGGCAATTCCACTCGCAACAACCCTTCAATTCTCAGCATGCGAATCGAAGAGGTCCCTTTGTCGTCAGTAGAACACCAACATCTCACAGGTGACTGAGTCCGTTACCTTGATCTGATCGTGGCAGCGACAATCGCTCAACTCCCGAACGGAACTAAGACGATTTCTACCGCCTCGACGCTAGGAATCTATCGCCCCATCCGACGCTCGATTGCAATCTCCACCTGCTCTGCATTTGAATCGTATTCGATGAGCTGACCATTATCGGTATCGCTCCATGCATCAAGCTCGTGCGAGAAGGACGAGATTTCCGTGGACGTCTCAAACGTATTAACGAAGTCAGCGACCTCGTTGACGAGCCGGACTTCCCCCTCGCTGAGAACTCCTTCAGGGCAGCGCGTGGGAACCACGACCTCCCCCCAGCCCTTCTCCGTGAGCTCAACGAAACCCGCGTCCTGAAGCTCGGCGACAATCCTATCCCTGCCGTCCATTACGGGACCATAGTTCGCATGCGCGTAAGCAAGCCCGGTCATGGATCGTGATGTCCTTGCAAAGCAGAGGAAGTCGGTAAAGAACATCGCTTTCTGGAGCTTTGTCTTGTAGAGGTCCTTGCAGCGAGCAGCGAGCTCGCACACCACGGAGGCCACGCGCTCCATGCTGAAGGAACGGAAGCCGTTACGACCGCTCGGAGTCAACATCTCCTGAGTGGGCCATTGATACGCAGCAAAGGCTGCGGATAGCCCAGAGAGCGAAGCCCTGTTCTCGATGAACCGATGGACAGCCGACACTGTCCTCTCACTCAGCTGGCCTTCCCTAACCGACAGCAGGGAAGCCGCACCCGATGCTGTCGAGGCAAGTTTGAGCATCGTGTTGTGCGAGTCGTCGGGAATAGCGCCCGCCTCGTAGCGGGCAATCGTCTGCTCGCCAAAGCCAAGGAACTTGCTGAATTCTCGCAGGGACAGACCGTAACTGTTCCGAAGCTCTTTGACCTCGTCAGGGGCCATAAGGCTATGGGCAGCACAATAGGCTGAGTACGCACGGCGCAGATTGCCCTCCTCGACACGGGAGTCTCCAATCGCCTCGCCGCAACACGGACAGACGGCCACCTCGGCATCATAGGAGGTCGGCTCGCCCTTGACGGGCAGCGTCTCGGTCCTGCACTCGAGTCGCGCATCGACCTCACGGTCGCATTCAGGACAGTACGTGCTCAGCATTTTCTCTGCGTTCATTCCCTCGTCTCCCGTCGGTCCACATACAGCTTTACCGACAAGCACTTACATCGTTCCACATCCGTTCGAACGGACAGCTTTAAATACAGCGTCTCTTCCTCATGCTCTGGCGAGAACTCCGCCACGGTCCACTTCTCAGCCCGCTGAGGATCCCTGTCTGGCTCCGGCCCATCGAACACGTCCTTTGGCTCTAGCGAGAGAATCACTCGCCTTAGGTCATCCATCGTCATGCCGCGTTCGGCCATGAATAACGTGTTTTGCTTGCGAGGAACGAGGATGAACCCGTGCTTTTCGACGAACAGCTTGACTTGGCGTAGAAACAAGGCCTTTTGGTCCATCACCCTCCTCTCAATCTGAATGTAATCATATGATTACATAGTATAGTGCTAAACGGGTCATAAGAATCTACCAACTACTCGGAGAGAACCGGGGGTCAAGGGTCAAACCTGAGCCAGAGCAATCGCGCCCGACCAGTTCCGCCCATGCCCCACCAACGCACCCAATCAGACTCTGCCCGTGGAACAAATCCGTAACGATACGGTCCTTGTGACGCCCGCGTAGACTGTCCCCGGCAAGATTGCGCACGAACTCAACTACACCGCTTGCGTACAGTAGCAACCGTCGATGGCACTCCTTGGTCTCCCACAACCTCCCTAAGCTACCATCATGTATGGACACTACGGGTAAAACCTGGCGAAAGGCACATCATGGACTTTCCGAACCCACTCGACGGGATAAAAAGCGCCGGAGCGGCCATTCAGGACTTCGCCGGCAACGCGGCAAACGTTGCAAGTGATGCAGTCGAGCAAATGGGCGGAGCGGCCAATAATCTTGCCTCCCAAATTGGGGACGCAGCTGGGGAGGCCGTGTCACAGGCTGGTAGGATGGCAGAAGAAGCCGTGACCCAGGCTGGCAAGACGGCAGGTGATGCTGCAGGAGCCATATCCAATGGAATTGAGGACGCGCGAAGAGACTTTGAGCAGCAGAGGTCTATGAACTTTCAGAGCATCGAGGCGCTCCAGCCCATCGTAAACGTGGTAAACGAGGCTTCCGCGGCCCTAAACGATAAGGACAGGACAATCGGCGAGAGCGCGATCCCCGAAGTCCTTGGCGGAGCTCTTGGCGCAACAGCCGGTGGGATTGCCTCTTTTGCCGCTCTATATGGCCTAGGAACCGTTGGCCTTTCTGCCGCCGGAATGACCTCCGCACTTGCAACGGCGGGAGCTCTTGTTGGCGGAGGCATGGCGGCAGGCGTATTCGTCCTTGCTGCCCCGGTAGCAATTGGCGCGGGAGTCGGAATTGGGCTGGCAGCGAAGCTTAAGGCGGATCAACTCAAACAAGAGAAGGAGCGTCTGTACAAGGAGGCGCTCAGAAAGCACCAAGCAATCATCCAAGCTCTTAAGGACGAGGCGGACGCCACAAAGGAGAGACTCGACTACTTGCAGTCACTCAACGTCCTCCTAACCAAGGCAGTCAACGACCTTCGAGCCGATTTGGACAAATGATGGGACGCTACGAGTACAACCAAGCGGAACAGGAGCTCAACGCGGTACTCGGATTTCAGGATGCCCAACTAAAGGACATCTCGATGCCGGATATGTCTGACGCTGAGAAGACCATCAGCTCATCCGAAGCCTTACTTGAGTCGCTCGGATATGATCTGCCTCATGGGGACAACGCGATTGACGAACATCCACTACAGCTTATGACCATCCCCCGCGTCACCGTACTCCCCTCTTGGGAGGCACTGCTTAGCGAGGCAACCGCAACTGGCCACAGCAACGACACCTTAGAGAGCCTGTTCTCCGAGGAAGAGCTGAGGGCAAACTCCGAAGCAATCAGACGACTTAACGCAGAATACGACACCGTTCACCAGCTCGATCAGCTTGATATCGCCATTTCCGCTGGGGCGGGATTGCTTGCCGCGGCCATTGATATCCTCCTCGTGGGTTTCCCAAAGAAAACCGGCGAAGGGGTAAAGGCCGGGCCACTTTCAAACTACATCAGAGACCATATTGAGAACTCACTCAGCCCCGAACAGATCAGGCGGCTCGAAAGAGCAAGCAAAGTTCCCTATGATGCGCCGATTAACGACGGCTTCACCACCACGCGTGTCGAAGGCCTCGGCCCCGGCATGCATCGCCTGTATTCCCTAGGTCACGATCCGCTGCTGGGTCTCGTTGTTGGAGTCTCCGATATTCTCACAGGGCAAATGACCACCATCGACAAGAACGGAAAGGTCGTCGTTCAGGTAATCGAACGCTACGCCCACCTGCAGAAGACGGATATCGTGCAGGCACTTTTGACGCAAATCCTGCATTTTTTCTCCGATGTCACAACTCCTGCGGGCCTCCCCGCTCCCGGAACGGCGCTCTTCAACCTTATGCAGTTTGGAGACATTGGAAAAGAGCGGGCAACCATAGCTGAAATCGTTCAAGGGATGTACTACGAGGGATACGACTTTGTTCAATTCTGCGCGCAATCAATCCCCGTCGCCGTAAGCGAAGTCGTTGTGCGCTTTGCCTACGCGTTACACAAAATCAAAGGCGGAACTCCCGTCAAGGAAGCGATTCCCTTTTCGACAGACCGAAGCAGGCATCCCAAACTCGGGACCATGCTTTTCATCTCCCACTCCATTGCAACTGCGGCGAATGCAGGAAGAATAGCCTTTACCAAGGACCCAATGGCAATCAGCTATGCCCAGTGGATAGCCTTTGCAAAGTACTCATACCAGCAGCTTAAGTGGGTGCTCCTTGAGAAGCCCGAGGCGCGCGACAAATTCGTCAGGGCTGAAATCACAGAGCAGACTCAGGAGGTTTACGACGAGATTGATAGGATGCTTGGAGAGCTGGAGGACGAGATGATACTTCTTTAGCAGTGCCCCATCAGTCATCTTCCTTTTCTGGGCCATTCGAGCAGGCTGGGTAAACTCCCATCGAGAAACCCACCAAGAGGGACGGCTAAGTAGTGCACACATTGGGGTTTGGGGATAACACGGCGGCTAAGCCGGCAGTGAACGACGCCGTTGATTTGGCAAATCTGAAGAATGACAGTCGAACTGACGCTGTAGAGAGAAGCATCACATGGCAAAGCTAGGCTGCCCGTGCGGAAACACATTATGGAATGGCCGCGACGAGAACAACCCGCAGTGTACGTTTTATCCATGGGAAGAGCTTCGAAGGCACATGGATGACCTTGCATTCTTTGAGCTGAAATATGCCGCCGGCGTAAAGAGCGTGGAAATCAGGCAATGCTGGGAATGCGACCGCCTCACGGTCTTCGACGACCCGAAAAGCAGCAAGGTAACCAGATGGTTCAAGAGGGTATGCGCAGACGACTTCCCTGAAGAAATGAAACACACCCCTCATGAAATCGGCGTCTTCTTCAACGATGCGTTCTTCGACACGGTTTGCAGGAAGCTCGACCTAGAGGAGGGCTCGGATAAGTACAGCCTCATCGGAATGAGGCACGATCCCACTGAAAAGCTCCTGTCCCCTCGAGTCGTGATGGAGAAGTTCTTCGATGCAGTGAACGAGAAGGTTCGGAACTGGTGGCTGGCGGAGAGCTACGAAGACTGGATAGTCCTCTACGATGCTTTTGATTACGACATGAAGACGCCATTGAAGGCATGGCGGCGATATGAACCAGACTGGAGTATCGAGGGCTAGACCCTAGAAGTCCAGCGGATCCTTCGCGTGCCAGCTGTTCTCAAGCGTGGTGAGCAGGTAGAAGCCGCGCTTGAACGCATAGCAGTCGCGCGTCCTGAGCGCCCGCTCGAACTCCGCGTCGCTCGGCATGCGTCGAGCCGTCCCCTCCTCTCCCAGGAGAATCGCCTCATAGGCCTCGCGGATGTTGCCGCCGTCGTCCCGCACCGCGTTCAGCCGCGCGATCACGGACGAGAAGAACTTGTTCAAGCTGTTCGTCGCAACATCACACACAGAGCGACGGAAGAGGTAGCTCTCCGTGGTCCTCAGCATGGAGGCGAAGTCGTCATGCGAGAGGGCATCGCCGACATAGTCCTCGAAGAAGGACATGAGCAGCGGGTTCACGACGGAGACGTCGAGCGCGCGAATACAAACGAGAGAGACGTGGAGCTCCTCGTCTTACAGCTGCCAGCATTTTGCCGACATGCCGCCTTATGAGATGACTCTGGCCACCCACGACCGAAGGCGCATATCCGCTTCGCGGTCGCTTGAAGTCGCCTTGAACCAATCGGACCCACTTGCTCCATCTACAGCCTTCTCTGCACACACGCTCAGCGCAGCAACTAACCTCTGTGTGCCACGGGGCAACTTCCAGAAATCCTCGGACTCAGCGACATCGTCCATACATGAGCAAAGCCTCGGAAGATCAATGCCATCTAAGTTTTCAGAAAGTGACCATCCGTGATTTGTCTCGGTAGCAAAAGTCCCCAAATAATGCATCGCATGCAGCGCGTAGCCCAAAGGGTCTCTCAGTACGCCGTTAGTCACAAGACGGTCATAGCTCTCTGAATCGAAGCAGCTCCAGAGATAAAGCAGCATCCTCGCCCCACTGTCCTCGAGATCAGTAGGCTTTATATCTGCGTCTCGTAGTGAGCTCACAATGTTTCTTTCGACTTCGAGGAGAGATTCCAGTGTGATGAGTTGCTCGTCAGGCTTTTCGACATCCCCTGCAAGCCTCGCGTAGGAAAGCTCCTGTCCATTAATAAACGCGGCAAGAGGGATGAGCTCCAGGAAGCTCTTGCCTCGCGTTTCTTCGACCATAAGCCGACTTGTGACTTCCTTCCCAAGTGCCCGGAACAGGCGCTCAAGCGTACTCCAGAATACGCTGAACAACCCCATTGGCGTAGGATCTTTACTATTGCCTCCACCCGATCTCAACATCGCTCTGACTATGTTTTCGAGCTGGGCGGCAGGCAGACTAGGGGCGAGCTCCACAGCTGCAGACAAGACCGTGGACGAGACCTCCCCTCCCTCTTGGGCAAAGAAGGCCTCCAACTCGTCAGCGGAACCTGTCTTGACAAGCCTCAAGGCGTCCTCTCGGGGGAACGAGTACCGTTCAAGCAATCCAGACAGATATCCATCTAGAATCTCTGGGCAAGCAATCCTCCTGTTCAGTTTTAGCAGGGCTTCGGAGACGCCTACCGCCCGGACGCCGCAATTATTCTCAAAACGAGGGAACACCTTGCAGAGCAGATTAAACGCATAGGACTCAATCTCGCTATTCCCATCAAGAATATTCTGGAGCTCTTTCCTAAACTTCTCGTTATTCTCCTTTGCAGAAGCGGGTTCATAGCAACCCCGGGCTCCTCCTGCCAACTCGTTTCGGCGTGCGCTTATCCAAGGAAACGTCCTTGGGGCAAAGAGCCTAATAGCAGACATAGCAAGCAAATCGGCCGGGGCAACCCTATCACATGACTCAGCCAAATCGACCTCAAACACGTTGAGAAGACGCCTCAAATCGCGCACCGTATTGATTCTCAAATAAACCAACTGTAGGCAAGATTCCACATCGCACACCTCATCGTCGCTCAGCCTATGGTTGGTGAGGAGGTCATTGAGGCCGTCCACGAATAGCTTAAATAGGCTTCCAGAATTTGGCTCATGCAGCTCGATGGGAATCTGGACTATCTTCTCGAGATAACGCTCGCCCTCACATTCTTGGACCGGTCCCAACGCTTTAATTACGTTGGTTAGGTCATACGCTAGCAGATAGTTCACGCCCGGGAAGTCAGCAACAGCGGCTACCAGCTGAAACACCGAGCGGACGGCATCATTCGAAAGCCTATCGAGGTCATCGATAATCACTACAACCCGGGAATTTGAGTTCTTGAGTAGTTTAGAAAGGCTGTCCTTTAGATTGGCCGGAGAGGCGGACCTCTCGTCTTCCTTTCCAAAACGCCGAAGAACAGTCGAGACAATTCCCACCCCCGGAACCCAGTTAAAGGCATCCGCCGTCGAGGCGAGCACGTCTGAGTACCTCTTTATTGTCTTGGCAATCTTCTTGACAGTTTTCGCCGGAATAGTACTGTGCACTCCATGCTGTATACATTCAGACAACAGTGCCAGAAAGGGCGTGACCAGATTCTCCGATGACGGATAGTTCCATGGATTGAACTTCACGATAATCGGCGAGTTGTCAGCACTCTCCAGTTCCTCGCATACCATGTTCAACAGCGAAGTTTTACCTGATCCCCAAGGCCCATGCAGCCCAAACACGATTGAGTGGTCCATGGGAGCGTGCGCAAGCTGGTCCGCGATACGACGAGCGACAGACGCCCTTCCAAGCGCATCGTCGGAGCACGATTCAATAGGATAGTCTGAGTCCATAGTCTCTCCGTTACTGAATAGGAACGTTAGCCAGCATTGATGTTTCATTACGAGAGTAGATTAACCCTAAGCCCACAGTTACGACCCGTCCACTCATCAGGGCAGAGCGCCCGCCTCCTCCACGTCCATGACGTCGGCCAGCAGCTTGATGCCGCGGTCGTAGTTGAACGTCTTGGTCTCGAACTCGTAGGTGATCGAGCCGGTCTTGTACCCCACGTTGCGGGTGTAGTCGCCGAGTCCCGTGACCTCGATCTTCGGGATCATGATCTCCTTGGCGTTGCGCCCCGCGCGCGCCATGCGGCGCGGCGAGTTCAGGCACGTCGAGCACGCGGCCCTCTTGTAGACCTCGTCCAGGACGGCGGTGTAGTTCTTGGTGTAGGCGATGGAATTGGCCATCGGTTACTCCTCACTCTCGGGAAGGCCGGCGATTTTTCGCCAGCGCTTCATCGTCTTGCCCTCGTCTGAGGCCGCGCCCGCGTTGGGGAGGCCCGTCGCGCCGGTCTGCGTGGGAACAGGCACTCCCGTGCCGAACAGCCACGGCTCGGCAGTCTTGAGCTTGTCGATGTCGTTCTCGTAGTCGCCGAGAAGGGCACGGGCGGCCTTGACGTTGCGCGCTCCTGCGATCTGAAGCTCGAAGCCCACGCGCTCCTCGTCGCCGCGACGACGCAGCTCGTCCATCTCG
>ENA-OPBO01001005-OPBO01001005.1-human-gut-metagenome-genome-assembly--contig:-NODE-1005-length-21449-cov-23.779611_pt1 | contig 21449 bp, 14 predicted proteins | sample MGYA00241071_ERZ501458 | MGnify/ENA primary metagenome ERZ501458 (study PRJEB25962, sample SAMEA2042509) | human gut metagenome | biome: human gut; feature: human-associated habitat; material: faeces... | reverse complement strand
TTCATTGTACTCATAGTTATATTTCTTACGAGTCAACTTTTTTCAGGGTAAGACAAGACTTGAGTGCGTCTATTTACACTTCATCTCGTTTGGCTAAAACATTCTATTCGTAGTGGGGGGGCATCACTTGATGCGTAGGTCGAGCGTCTTCGTCAGATAAGCCACCTCTTTGAAGTTCTCCACATAGTAAGCCGCACGCTCCTGCGCTGTCGAGGCGTGCTGCGTCTGCTCGACAGCTGCGACCTCTTTTGCCAGCGTGAGGTGATCGTTGTGTAGCTTAGCCTTGAGATAGCGCAGCAACGCACGCTCGACCCGCTCGAACGACTCTAGCTGTATGTTGCTCACCAGAGAGACTTTGAGCCTATGAGGCGGTTGTAGCTCAGGCGTCACCGTGTGGAGTAGCTGTGAGAGGTAGGCATCGTCCGTGAGCTCCTCATCAGCAAAGGTGAGCCACCACTTGAGCAGTTCGTCGGGCGTGACTGGCTCGTCACGCTGGGCAGACTTAGAGGCATCTGAGTCATCGTCCGCTTGAATGGCAGAGGCTTGCTGTGCCGTGAGCGTCTCTTCTGCCTGACGCTTGAGTGCAGATATACGTAGGGAGGAGCCTCTAGGGGTGTATTGCTTCGGTTGACTAGTCGCTAGCTGCGGACTCTTTTTTTTTTCGCTGGGCGTAGGCATTGTCTGATAGGTCGCTTGCGGGGTCTGCACACTACTCTCTTGTGGCGCTGTAGTCGCTGGGGCAGTCGGGGTAGTAGTCGCTGCAGGCTGACTAGGCGCTGCCGCTGTCGTCGCAGGAGCGACCGTAGCATTCTTAAACGCTCCACACATCTCCGAGATACCCATCAGTGTCAGCTCGACGAGGAGACGCTTAGCTTGCGATGAGCGGTAGTTGCGCTCGCAGGCGACCAACTTAGAGATAGACTTATAGAGAAAGAGTGGATGGATCTGCTGCGCTAGCGTCGTAAACCGCTCTGCATGAACGCCCGTATAGGGGAAGAGCTGCGCCGTCTCTGGAGTCCGTGCCACCAGCAGATTACGCATAAAGTCTGCCAGCCCGATGATCAGTTGTCGCATAGCGACCCCTTTGCCGAGGAGCTCATCGAGGAGTAAGAGCGTACGCTTGTAGTCACCACTATATAGGTAGGTAGTGAAGTAAAAGTAGTACTCGTCGTCTAGTATGTTGAGCGTCTGCAATGTCTGCTCGTAGGAGATGATCCCGTCTTGCGCTGTACTAGCCAAGCGGTCAAAGAGCGAGAGCGCATCGCGCATACCTCCGTCAGCAATCCGCGCTATCGTGTCGAATGAGCGTGGATCGTACTGCAACCCCTCGGCATCAGCCACACGTCGTAGCTGCTCAGCAATCTGCTCTGGCGGTATCGGCTTGAAGTCATACACCTGACAGCGTGAGAGGATCGTCGGGAGGACTTTGTCCTTTTCAGTTGTCGCTAGGATAAAGACCACATAGCCCGGTGGCTCCTCAAGCGTTTTGAGAAAAGCATTGAACGCACCCGACGAGAGCATATGCACCTCATCGATGATATAAACCTTGTACTTGCCTTGCTGCGGACGTATGTAGACATCCTCGTTGAGACGACGTATATCGTCGACCGAGTTGTTGGAGGCAGCATCTAGCTCGTATATGTTGAACGCTCGCTGATGCAGCGCTGCCTGACAGTTAGGGCATACGCCACATGCCTCCCCCTCGGGGGTGAGCTGCTCACAGTTGATCGTACGAGCTAGGATACGTGCTGCAGACGTTTTGCCTACACCACGAGGGCCACAGAAAAGGTACGCATGAGCTATCTTACCCTGCTTGATAGCACTCTTGAGCGTGAGGCATATAGCCTCCTGCCCGAGCATCTCATCAAAAGTCTGCGGGCGGTACTTACGCGCTGATACTATGAAGTTGTCACTCATCTGTCTTAGGGTTATCATCGTCTGTGTGCGCTTCCTCGTAGCGCTCCTGCTCAGACTTGGTCAGCGCTGAGAACCCGTTGTTCTGTACAATTTTGGTGAGACGCTCGAGAGACTTTTTCTCCTGAAGCTCTGTAGAGGCGGTCGGCTTAGCCTTCGAGCCTGGTACGAAGTCGTGACGATAGAGATTGATAAAGAGTACGATCAGGGAGAGGATCAGTGGCCCGAAGATGACACCCCAGAAGCCAAAGAGCGAGAGACCGATGAAGACTCCGAAGATCGTGATCAGCGGGTGAATATTGGCCATCTGCTTCTGTAGGAGTAGGCGAGCCACATTGTCCACACCACCGATGACGATAAAGCCGTATAGCGCTAGGAGGATCGCATTGAGCCAGTCCCCATTGATCCCCATGACGACTGCTATCGGGATCCATACGATCATCGTGCCAAGCACTGGGATGATCGTTGTAAAGGTCGTCAGCACCGCAAAGAGTAGCGCATTGTTCACACCAAAGATCAGGTAGCCGATGTACGCAAAGACTCCCTGCACTAGAGCCAAGAGCGGGATGCCAATAGCGTTGCTCTTGACGATGCTGATGGTCTCATTGGAGACCGTCTGCTTATTGCACTCGGTAAAGGGTAGTAGCTCCTCCACCGCAGCCTCAAACTGGTCATAACCGCGTAGCATAAAGTAGAGGAGGAAGAGGATGATAAAGGCATTCAAGAAGAACGAAGACATCCCCTGCAACAGAACCTTTACGAGCGTGGTTGAGAAGCTTGTCAGCTTCTGTATGTTTTCATTACTCCATAGCTCTATGCCAAAGCGCTCCTCCACATCTCTGATCACCTCTTGCGCTTGTACCGTCAGCACATTGAGCGACTCGGGGTCAAACGACGAGAAGAGGTCGATCAGCATCAAGACAATCACAAGAAGCGGTATGAGAAAGAAAAAGATAGCCTCGATCGTCAGTAGCGATGCTGCCCAATTGCGCCCCCAACGCTTGCGCTCGACGAGCCACTTCATCTGACCTCGCAGGAGGACGTAAATAGTCAGGGCGCCCAGCACGCCACTCATATAGGGGAGGGCATGCTTGCCGATGATCAGCATCAAGATGAGAATCAGCGTAATCAGGGAGGTGCGTGGCGTCCAGAAGGAGACTCTATATACAGGCTCTCCGTGCTTCGTACGACTATGCGTCAAGTCTTCGGGAGAGATATGGTCACAACACTTGGCCGTAGACGACTCCGAGGAGTTGTTAGGAACTTTGTTATCTGTTGTCATAGAGCTAAATATAAGTTTGAGAAATATCGTATAGGAACCAGCCAACTTTCACCCAAAGGTACGAAAAAGAGATTAGATGTTAGAGATCGGAGGGAATCGGAGCTAATCAGAGAGCGTCCGTCGCATCACAGCGAGACGAGTAACCCTTTGTAGGGACGCTCGATCTGTGCGTCCGTCCCCGTTAAAGGTTACAGCGTCAAGCTGGTTCGACAACGGTCGCTCGGCTAGTATCTAGCGAGAGGGCGTCCGTTGTAGAACGACAAGACGTGCATCCCTAGAGCGGATTGCACGTCTCGAAGTCCGTTCTATCGAAGGGAGACCTTTACTCCTTGAACTGTATTTGGTATAGCTGGGCGTAGAGTCCGCCACGCTCGAGTAGCTCTGCGTGGGTACCTTGCTCGACGATCTGCCCCTCCTGCATGACGCAGATGAGGTCTGCGTGCATAATCGTGGAGAGGCGGTGGGCGATGACGATGGTGGTGCGGTCGCTGACGAGATGCTGGATAGCCTCCTGGACTAGTTGCTCGGAGACGTTGTCGAGTGCCGAGGTCGCCTCATCGAGAATGAGGATGGGCGAGTCCTTGAGCAGAGCGCGTGCTATGCTGAGTCGCTGACGTTGCCCACCGCTGAGCTTGCTACCGCCGTCACCGATGTTGTACTCGAGTCCCTCGGGGAGCTGGTCGATGAACTCGGTCGCATTGGCCGCCTCGGCAGCGGTGCGTATCTCCTCGTCGCTGACGGCGCGCTCCATACCGAAGGTGATGTTGTTGCGTATCGTATCGTTGAAGAGGATCGGCGTCTGATTGACATAGCCTATGAGTTCTCTTAGTTCACTCGCCCGTACCTGTCGTATGTCGGTGCCGTCGATGGTGATGCGCCCTGAGGTGACGTCGTAGAAGCGGGGCAGTAGGTCTACGAGCGTACTTTTGCCAGAACCCGAGGCTCCCACGAGTGCGACCATTTGCCCTTTGGGTATGGTGAGCGACAAGTTGCGCAGTACCCATGGCTCTTCGTAGCGGAAGGAGACATCCTCGTATACGATCTGTTGCTCAAAGGTGACGGGCAGTGGCTCTGCGGGATCTGTGATGCGCTCGGGGTAGTCGAGGATAGCTTGTATGCGAGTCATAGAGGCTAGCCCCTTTTGGATCGAATAGGAGGCACGGCTGAGTTCTTTGGCAGGGTTGATGATGCTGTAGAAGACTACGAGGTAGTAGATGAAAGCATCGGCCGTGATGGTGCTATTGCCTGCAAAGATCAAGTTACCACCATACCAAAGGATGATCGCAATGGCGGTGGTGCCGAGGAACTCGCTCATAGGGTGCGCTAAGCCTTGCCGGGCATAGACCTGCGAGATGGTGCGTCGATACTGCTCGTTGCCCTTAGTAAAGCGATGAGAAATCTGCTGCTCCGCATTGAACGCCTTGATGATACGTAGTCCCGAGAGGGTCTCCTCGACCATGCTCATGAGTTGCCCCCACTGCGTCTGCCCCTCGAGGCTGTCTCGCTTGAGTCGCTTGCCCACGGCTCCCATGACGTAACCAGCTATCGGCAGGACGATGAGGACGAAGAGGGTGAGCTCCCAGCTGATCACAAAGAGCGCCACGAGGTAGATGATGATGAGGATGGGGTTCTTGATGAGGCTCTCTAGGAGGTTGATGATGGAGTACTCGATCTCGGCGACATCTACTGAGAAGCGTGCGAGGAGGTCGCCTTTGCGCTCTTCGCTGATCATGGAGATAGGCAGACGGAGGAGCTTGTCATTGAACTCATTGCGCAGATCTCTGACCACGCCTGTACGGATCGGCACGAGCATATAGATACCTCCATAGGTGACGCCAACCTTGATGAGTGTCATGACGACGAGGTAGATGCAGAGGAGGAGCAGCGTGTGTGCGGGGCCGTACTGCTGGATGAGCTGGTAGACGTAGTAGTTGAAGTTGCCCACGACATAGTCTATTGCTACGCTCCACTCTGAGGGTCGAAACCAGTTGATGCCGTCGAGCGTATGGTAGACGGGTGTGGTCTGATCCATACCAAAGAGGATGCGCAGGATCGGCATGATGAGCGAGAAGGCGAGCAGGTTGAGCAGCGCCGAGAGTATGTTGGCAATGACACCACCTGTTACGTAGTGGCGATAGGGGTGGATATACTTACCGAAGAGCTTGAGAAACTGTCTCACAGGGCGGTTGACTGGCTAATTACTATTGTTGGATCTCCTCCTCGTACTCCATCAGGGCAAACTCGGCTTCCTCCCACTGGGGAGTGAGCTCTTGGATCTTTTTATTGACCTGGGTGTACTGATCGATGAGCTGCGGGGTGGCTGCCGTGGCTATCTCCTCCTCTAGCTTAGCTTGCTGCTCCTGAAGTTGCTCTAGCTGCTCACCGAGGCTCTCGGCGGTACGGCGGAGGGTGCGCAAGCGCTTCTGCTGCTCTTTCTGCTGCTGGTAGTCGAGCTGGGGCTGGCGATTAGCCTTTGGCTGTTGGCTGTTGGCGATTGGCTGTTGGCCGTTGGTTGTGGGCTGTTGGTTTAGCTCTTCGTGGAGGGTGGCGAGATAGCCGTCGAGGCCGTCCATACACTCGCGTACGGCTCCATAGCTAAAGGAGAAGATGCGGTCGACGAGCCCCGAGAGGAAGTAGCGATCGTGCGAGACGACGATGACCGTCCCAGGGAAGGCTGCGATGGCACGCTTGAGGATCTCTTTGGTTCGGATGTCCAGATGGTTGGTCGGCTCATCGAGGATGAGCAGGTTGGCCGGCTCTAGGAGCATCTGCATGATAGCGACACGAGCGCGCTCGCCACCACTGAGCACGCTGATGGGCTTGTCGGCCACCTCCCCGCCAAAGAGGAAGGCACCTAGCATATCATTGATATGTAGTCTCATATCGCCTCGCGCCAAGCTGTCGATAGCGTCACGGATGGTCTGGTTGGCAGGTAGCTCCTGCGCCCTATTCTGAGAGAAGTAAGCGACCTCTACGCCATGCCCTATCTGAAGCTTGCCAGTGTACTCCTCTTGTCCCATAATGCAGCGCATAAGGGTTGACTTGCCAGAGCCGTTCTTCCCGACGAAGGCGACTTTTTCGCCACGCTTGATGGTCATAGAGACACCTCGTAGCACGGAGAGAGAGCCGTAGCTCTTGTCCAGATCCTCGATGATGACTGGGTAGTCGCCACTGCGCCCTGCCATCGGGAAGGTGAAGTTGATGTGCCGTGTGTCTATCTCGTCGAGCTCGATTTCCTCGATCTTGTCTAGCTGCTTGATGCGACTCTGCACCTGTGCGCTCTTCGTCGGCTTATAGCGAAAGCGCTCGACGAAGGACTCTATGTCTTGGATCTTCTTCTGCTGATTTTCGTAAGCTCGCTTCTGCTGCTCCAGACGCTCCTCACGCAGGGTGACGTAGTGGCTGTAAGAGGTCTTGTAGTCGTAGATGCGTCCCAGCTCGATCTCGATGGTGCGGTTGGTGACGTTGTCTAGGAAGGTACGGTCGTGCGAGACAAGCAGGAGCGTGACCCCACGGGCGATGAGGAAGTGCTCGAGCCAGTCGATGGACTCGATGTCTAGGTGGTTCGTCGGCTCATCGAGGAGGAGCAGATCGGGATTGCTCAGCAGCACTTTCGCCAGCTCGATACGCATACGCCACCCACCGGAGAACTCACGGGTCGGCCTGTCGAAGTCGCTCCGCTCGAAGCCTAGTCCGAGGAGCGTGCGCTCCATCTCGGCAAGGTACTGCGAGGGGTGGTGCATCTGTATCAGGTCGGTGAGATGTCCGTGACGCTCGATTAGCTCTAGGTACTCGGGCGAGTCGTAGTCGGTGCGTGTCGCTAGCTCTTCGCTCAGACGGTCGTACTGATCGTTGAGCGACTGCACATCCTTAAAGACCTCCTCGACCTCCGCACGCAGCGTGGTGTGGTCGACCAACTCTTTGACCTGAGGAAGGTATCCTATGGAGAGGTCTCGGGGACGGCTGACGGTACCGCTCGTCGGTTGCTCGATGCCGACGAGGATCTTCATCAAGGTTGACTTACCCGCCCCGTTATGCCCGACGAGTGCGACTCGCTCGCCCTTGCTGATGACAAAGTTGATCGAGTCAAAGAGGAGTTGCTTACCAAAGTCTACCGTAAGGTCTTGAACGGATATCATCAGCGTGTCTGGATAGTGTGGATGAGAGAATAAGCCTGATAGATGCCCAGCTCGCCCGCACGGCTCAAGTCACCTATCGCCTGCTCATGCTGCCCCTGCTGCTCGAGGAGCAGAGCACGATTGTAGTAAGCTTCGCCAGCTTGGGGCAAGAGCTCGATCGCCTTGGTGTAGTCTGCGATAGCTTGATCCGTATGCCCCAGCGTCTGGTGCAGGTGGGCACGGTTATAGTAGAGATAGCCTATCTGCGGAGCGTGGCCGATGGCAGTGGTGAGCTGACGCATCGCTAAGTCGTACATAAGCGTCTGCTGCTTGAGGTCTGTGAGCGTCTCCGCCTGCATAAGGCGCGCCGTGCTAAGCGCGAGAAGCGCAAGTGGCTGCTGAGGAGCCAGCTCGAGACAAGCGTTGAACTGTGAGACCGCCTCGCCGATGTCTCGCAGCAGAAGCTTGTCGATGCCCATACGCAGGTGCCAGTCGGCCGACTGCTCTGCGCCATCAGCCTGCAGACGTGCTATATCCTCCAGCACGATGTGAAGCTGCGTGCTGTCTAGCGACTGCGTGCCGACGGCAAGCAAGAGACGAGGCTGATAGCCCGTGCGCTCGTTGTACGCCTCCAGCTCTGCCGAGAAGTTCGAGCGAGGCAAGAGCTTGTCGTGACTCTTCTGCACGAAGTAGGTCAGCTCGTAAGCGGGGCAAGCCTCTGACGAGGTGGCTTGCTCTTGGATCGATCCTCGTAGCGAATTACTCCCCGTAGTAAGCGAAGCGGAAGTCGCATCACTGCTTGCAGACTGTAGCTCAGCGTGATGATCCAGTGCGTATAGTTCCTCGCTAGCGACACTCGAGGCGGTGCTGTCGGCGATGGTTGGCTTAGGCGGTTTGATCTGTCCACGCTCTAGTTTGTAGGCCAGCCAATAGTCCCTATCGGCTCCAGCAGCGTCGCCGAGCAAGCGCTTCACCTCTGAGCGCTGATAGTAACCCGAGAGAAACTCTGGTCGACGTCCTAATATATAGTCTAGCGTCTCGATCGCTTCACGGTACTGTCCCGTCTGAGTCTGTACCAAAGCTAAGTTAAAGTGTGCCGTCAGATTGGTCGGCTGTAGGCGCACCACCTCTAGCAGATCTTCGCGAGCACCCTGCAGGTCGCCCACCTCGATACGTAGCAAGGCTCGGTTGTGGCGAGCGACCGCATCGTGAGGTGTCAGGAGGAGCGCCTGATTGTAGTCCTCCATAGCACCACGATACTCTTTCAGTTTGTAGCGTGTCAATCCACGATTGATGTAGTCGCTAGCCTGGCTAGGCTCCAGCTCTATACTCTTGTCATGATAGCGTAGCGCCCTCTCGTAGTCTCCCCGCAGGTAAGCAATCGCAGAGAGCATCCGATAAGGCGCAGCGCTCAGCGAGTCTATTGCCAAGCCCTCAGCTATCCGATCCTCCGCCGCAAGCGTGTCTTGCCGCCGCAACGCTATCTCCGCTGCGAGGAAGTAGCCCCGCGCCTCCTTCGGATGACGCTGCGTCAAGGCGAGTGCTGCCGAATCGGCACGCTCATACTGCTCGGCACCATAGAGCGAGCCAGCTAAGTTGAACGAAAGGTAAAAGTCGTCAGGCGTGATCTTGAGTGCTTGCGCATAGTCAGTCGCCGCCTCCGCATAGTGCTGCAGATTGTGCCGCGCCGCCCCCCGTACCATATAGGCTCTAGAGAGAAAAGGGTTGCGCTCCAGGCAGAGCGTCGCGTCTCGCTCGGCACCCGCATAGTCGCCCAGCATAAGCTTGGCAAATGCTCTGTAGTAGTACGGATCGGCCATCGTGGGCGACACCTCGATCACTTGGTTAAAGTGCTCGATAGCGACCACATAATCCTTAAAGCCTATCGCATTGCGTCCGATCGTCATCACCCGCTCCGTATCTATCTGCGACCAAAGCGTAGTACTCCACACACAGAGCGTGCAGAGTAGCAGAGAGAGTGATCGTAGTAGCGGGCGCATAAGGACTAATGCTTCGGATTGCGCATCACAGGGTAGTCGACACGTAGCCGTCCGTCGGCTATATGCTGCAGCTTCTTCTTGATCATACGCTTGCGCATCGCTGAGATATGATCTACAAAAAGCTTGCCATCCAGGTGATCATACTCATGCTGCACCACCCGAGCGGCAAAGCCCGAGAGCTCTAGATGCTGTGGCTCGAACTGCTCATTCATGTAGTCCACCACGATCGACTCCGGTCGTACGACCCGCTCGTTAATGCCCGGCAAGCTCAAACAACCCTCAGGCTCCGAACAGGTCTCCTCGCTCAGAGACTGCATATGCGCATTGATCATAACCAGCTTGAGCTGGGCACACTCAGGGTACTCCTCAGCAAGAGGCGTCGCGTCGATCACCTGCAGACGTATGTTGCGCCCGATCTGTGGAGCCGCCAGTCCGATGCCATCGCTCTCATACATCGTCTGCCACATATCAGCGATCAGCTCTGAGAGGTTCGGGTAGTCAGGCGTTATATCCTCGCTCATATTGCGAAGCACAGGGTGTCCGTAAAGGTATATAGGTAAGGTCTTAGCCATAAGTGTAATCGGTTAATTCTCTGTTTTTAGTGAAGCATACGCAAGCTCTCCAGATAGCTCTGTAAGATAATGGTAGCACTGACACGATCCACCAGCCCTTTGTCCCGCTGTCTGCGCTGCTTGCCGATGCCCGCCTCGCGGATCGTCTGCTGTGCCAAGACAGAGGTAAAGCGCTCGTCCACATACTCTAGACGTATGTGGGGGTAGAGATGTTGCAACTTCTTAGCCAAAGCTTGTATCGCCTGCCAGGTCGCCGAGGGCGTTGCGTCCATCTGTGTCGGCTTGCCGAGGACGATCGTCTCCACCTCCTCACGAACTAGATAGTCCGCTAGATAGTTGAGGAGCTGATGCGTAGGCACCGTGTCGAGCGCCCCTGGAGTGATCTGTAGCGGATCGGTCACCGCCAGCCCCGTGCGCTTGGTGCCGTAGTCGATAGCGAGGATACGAGCCATAGGGAGTTAGTTCATTTTCGAGGGTTAATTGTTTGTGGAGACAATGTCTGAGAGCATCTGAAACGTGTGTTGGTAAGAGATCTCCTCCTCTGGTAGACGATTCTTCTCTCTAAAGGATTGGGACACGATTAGTCGTCCATTGTTTTTCGTCTTCTTAGTCTCAGACCAGCTCCGATTGTCCTGTTGATGTCCATTTGAGAAGTCTATCTCCTCTATACAGAAGCTCTCTAGACCATCAATGTATAGATGCCTTGGCTTTGCACGTTTATAGGCACTATCCTCATAAGCATCTTTTACACTGTAGCGAACCTTAAGAACGACATAATTCTTTTCCATCTGAGGCTCTTCGAGACAGTAGTTCTTATGCAGTTGGCTAATAGCAGCAATGGCATTGTTCTTTACGCCACTCTTTTCCGCCTTTATGTTGACCAAATACCTGACATTGTCTTGCTCCGCAAAGCAATCATAGCTCTCGGATGTGGTAGAACCTATGAAGCGGTCTATTCGGTAACTCTCCTCGGCACAATGAGTGTACATCTCTAACTTAGAGACGATAAACTCTTCCAAGACAAACCCTATTGCCGTAGAAGATTCAATGCAGTTGTTTTTGTTTTGGAGGAGATTGTACTCTTCTAGTCTTAGTACAAGCTCCCGTCCATAAGTCTGAAAGATAGAGCTCGCATACTTAATCAGTTCTTTTTGAAAAGCTATCGACCTCGCATAGTAATCATTCATAGCAGCATATCTTCTTTTGATGTGTAGGACTTACGAATAGCTAAGCCAATAGCCTTTGCGAGAAAAGGCGGTACAGCATTACCGATCTGAACCAGCTGTTTGCTCTTTGATCCTTGGAAAATAAACGAGTCTGGGAAGGATTGCAGTCTTGCCATCTCTCTAGCTGTCAAGACCCTTGGCAGACGAGGGTGCAGGTTCACGCCTCCATGATTCTCCTTGATTGTACAGCTAGGCTCATTCCAGGGACACTTCTTCCATGCATCAGAGTAGCCTTTATAGAGACTCTGACCTTCGGGACAGCGGGCTATTTTTTCTTGCATCTCTTTGGAGTGCTTCGTTGGGACGTGGTTGAAGCCGTTGTCTGTTGGGTGGTCTATAAGATCTCCTATAGTCTCCCCCGTAGTGATATAGTGGTTGGGAGTGAGCAGAGGCGCTGGGTGCAAGTTAGAGCACCCGATACGATTCCCAATAAAGATGACTCGCTCACGCTTCTGTGGCGTATAGTAGTCGGCAGACATCAAGGTAGCCACATTCATACGATAGCCAGCCTGCTGAAAGTCTGATAGGATTTTCTCTTCTACGGCACCCTTGAGCATACTACGCAACCCCTTTACGTTTTCGCAAATAACAAAGTCGGGCTGTAGCGTCTGGACTATTTCGAGCAGCTCTTTGTATAGAGAGTTGCGAGGATCGTCTACAATACGATGTCCAGCCATACTAAACCCTTGACAGGGGAAGCCACCTGCGATTACATTCAGTCGCCTGCCATTTAGTTCTTTTTCGACCGTTCTGTAGAAGAGTGCTTTGACCTCTTCTCTTGTGATGTCTCCGTAGACGCAAGGATGACGGAAGTTTCGTCTATATGTTTCAGTAGCCTCTAGGAACCAATCAAGCCCGCAAATGCCGTCGAGTCCAGCCAGCTCCAAACCCTTGCTTAGCCCTCCAGCACCACAGAATAGGTCTACAAACGTGAGCGTAGAGGGAGATGGGTTATCCCACATATCTGATATGTCCACCCAGTTGATGGACTCACTTCTGCCTATGGGCGACTGAGGAATAGATTTCAATGGGAATAGCTGTTGAGGCTCAGGAGCCTCTTCTCTACCTATCCGAAGCGCAGTGAGGTACTTATCGAACCCCTTTTGGGGGATTCGGTAGACCCCACCCCTCTTATCTGCCTCTATTTCGCCACTCGCCACAAGTCTGCGCACAGACTTGATGGAGATAGATAGTTTATCAGCTACTTCGTTGATTGTGTACTCCATTGTCATCGTCGTCTCTTCACAAAGGTACAAGAAAAAGGGAACTATCTAGATAGAATACCCGGTCAAGTGCCTCTTCCGTTTCCGAGGATACGAGCCATAGGCGTGTGGTCTCTTTATGCGTTGTAGTACTTCTCGCGGAGCTCAGCGACCTTCGGATCGGTGATGTAATCGTCGTAGTTGATGATACGGTCGATGATCCCGCCTGGAGTGAGCTCGATGACTCGATTCGCCACCGTGCGGATGAACTCGTGGTCGTGGCTCGAGAAGAGCACATTCCCCTTGAAGGAGATGAGCGTATTATTGAACGCTTGTATCGACTCCAGATCTAGGTGGTTCGTCGGTGTATCAAGGATTAGCACATTAGCCCCTGGGGGGAGCATCATACGGCTGATCATACAGCGCATCTTCTCACCTCCCGAGAGGACCGAAGCGCGCTTATTCACCTCCTCACCGCTGAAGAGCATACGCCCTAGGAAGCCCTTGAGGTAGACATCGTTCGTGTCCTTGGCAAACTGTCCGAGCCAGTCGAGGATCGTCATATCGGTGTCGAAGTAAGCACTGTTGTCCAGTGGTAGATAGGCGGTCGTGATCGTCTGTCCCCACTCGTAGCTACCTTGCTGCGCCTTGCGGTTGCCATTGATGATCTCAAAGAGTGCGGTCATAGCACGTGGGTCGTGGCTGATGAAGACGATCTTGTCGTCTCGCTCCACATTGAAGGTCAAACCCTTGAAGAGTACCTCTCCCTCGTCCGTCACGGCCGAGAGATCGTTGACCTCTAGCACCTTGTTGCCCGGCTCACGATCCGGCTGGAAGAGGATGCCTGGGTAGCGACGTGACGACGGCTCGATTTCGTTGATGTCGAGACGCTCCAGCATCTTCTTGCGGCTGGTCGTCTGCTTGCTTTTTGCCACGTTGGCACTAAAGCGACGGATGAACTCCTCGAGCTCTTTCTTCTTCTCCTCGAGCTTCTTATTCTGCTGCTGTTGCTGGCGGAGTGCCAACTGGCTAGACTCGTACCAGTAGCTGTAGTTACCGGCGAAGAGTCTCACCTTGCCAAAGTCTATATCTACCGTGTGGGTCGATACGGCATCGAGGAAGTGACGGTCGTGGCTCACCACGAGGACGGTGCTCTCCGTCTCGGCAAGGTAATCTTCGAGCCAGGAGACGGTCTCTAGGTCTAGGTCGTTCGTCGGCTCATCGAGGAGCAGGTTGTCTGGCTTGCCAAAGAGACAGCGTGCTAGTAGCACACGCACCTTCTGCTTACCGCTAATGTCTCCCATCAGGCGGTAGTGCAGATCCTCCTTGATGCCGAGACCGCTCAAGAGGGCTGCCGCCTCGCTCTCAGCGTTCCACCCATCGAGGTTGGCAAACTGCTCCTCCAGCTCAGCTGCCTTGACACCATCTTCGTCGGAAAAGTCTTCCTTAGCGTAGATAGCGTCCTTCTCCTTCATAATCTGCCAAAGCTTGTCGTGCCCCATCAGGACGGTGTCGATGACGGTATACTCATCGAAAGCGAAGTGGTCCTGACTCAGCACCGAGAGGCGCTCGTCGGGTCCAAAGGTGACGGTACCGCGTGTCGGCTCCAGCTCACCGCTGATCATACGGAGCATAGTTGACTTGCCGGCACCGTTGGCTCCGATGATGCCGTAGCAGTTGCCCGGGGTAAACTTAAGGTTGACGTCGGCAAAGAGCACGCGCTTGCCAAACTGTATCGTGAGGTCGTTGACTATAATCATCTTTCTATACTGTCTTCTGTCTTGATCTGATAAGGAGGCGAACCCATCGCTGTCTCGTGATCCGCCCTACCGATAGTGGGGCTGCACATAGAGATGGGCTAATCTGCACAAAGGTACACATTTTTGAGGCGCCACGCCTCATCGTCACCACCGACTGCTCGGTAAACCTTACGAGGTGAGACGTGTAACCCGCTGTAGGGGCGCACGGCTAGTATCTAGCGAGAGTGCGCCCGTTGTGTCAAAGGTTACAGCATCGTGGTTTTAACGGGGACGGACGCACCGACGGTCTGCGTCCGAGCCGTGCGTCCCTACGTGGATATTCTCGATTCTTCACGTGGCAAAGGAAAATTCTCCACGTGGACGAGAAATAAAACTTCGGAGGAATCAAATGAAACTTCGGAGGAATCGTTTCTCGTCTACGTGGAGAATCAAAAATAGCCACGTGGGGATTTGACATTTCCCACGTGGCTACTGTATATCTTGCGAGAGCTAGCGACTAGAGCGTTTGACTAATCATCGATTACATAGCTACGCACCGAGACAGCTCTAGTCAAGGGAATATTACTACCTTTGCGATAGTAAGCCCGCCACACTGGCTGGCTCCTAGAGTGGACGATCTATGTGGACGACTATACTGACTATCCTATACACGCTCCTAGTCGTGGGCGTGGTGGTGGTGATCCTGACGGGAGGCGATGACATCTATCGGATGTTTTCGTGGCTGATGGTCGTGCTCTTTATACCAGTGGCGGGGGTGATACTCTATCTGCTCTTCGGTCGCTCGACGGCCTCGATGCGACTGATACCTAAGGACTTTCTTAAGGAGATCAATCGTATGCCTGTGGGGCATACGGACTTTGACTTTCACCAAGAGACCCTGGAGAACCCTTACTACAACGCTTTGGGTAAGCTACTCTACAAAAGCGACGATCGTACGGTGCTGGCGGCCTCTTCGATGAAGGTGATCACGGTCGGAACGGATAAGTACCGACAGCTCTTTGAGGATATTCGCTCGGCTGAGCAGGAGATCCATCTGATGTACTACATCATAATGTCTGACGAGCTGGGTGTCAAGCTACGTGATCTGCTGGTGGATAAAGCTCGCGAGGGGGTCAAGGTGCGGGTGGTCTATGATGGACTGGGTTCCATACGAAGTGATCTGAAGGGCTTTTGGAAACCGCTACGCAAAGCAGGCGGTGAGGTCTATGCGTTTCTACCGGTGCGCTTCCCCTTTTTCGATCTTCGTATCAACTACCGCAACCATCGTAAGGTGGTGGTGATAGATCAGCGTATCGGTTACTTCGGGGGAATGAATGTGGCGCAGTACTATACGCAGGGCAATGAGCTGGGACAGTGGCGGGATACGCACTTTCGCATCGAGGGTAGTGCCGTGGCGGGGCTGCAACGAGTTTTTTTGGTGGACTGGGCGGTGGCGGTGCGCAAGCGCTTTGACCTAGAGCCTTACTTCGCAGGGATCGACCGAGGCGCTTCTTACGAGCACCCTATAGCAATGCAGTTCCTCACGAATGGGCCCCAAGCGCATTGGCAGACGATCGAGCAAGCTTTCATCAAGGCGTGCTCGATAGCACACGAGGAGATCCTAGTGCAAACCCCTTACTTCCTCCCGCCTGAGGGGCTGCTGATGAGCCTGTGCAGTGCTGCTCTGCGTGGTGTACATGTCTCTGTCATGCTGCCTGAGCGTGGCGACTCTTATCTGACGCAGCGTGCCTCAGACTCCTATCTGACGCAACTACTCCAAGCGGGCGTAGATGTGAGACGCTATAGGGGTGGCTTCCTACACTCTAAGCTATTGGTGGTGGATAGGCGCATCGTGGGCATCGGCAGTGCGAATATGGACTTTCGTAGCCTAGAGATCAATCTGGAGGTGATGTCTTTCGTCTATGACAAGCGGATAGCTGAGGAGCTGAGCGAAGCTTTCGAGGAGGATCTCCAGGAGTGCCATCAGCTGACTCTGGAGGAGTGGAGTGAGCGCTCCTTCTGGATACGAACCCTCGAGGCGCTGGCTCGCCTCTTCTCCCCGCTTCTATAAGTACAACCACAAAAAAGCCTGTCGACTATAGCAACAGGCACAAGAAAAGCCGCACTGCGGATTAGAAAAACTCCGAAGAACATACAAGTTTTGAGGATCCACCCCCCTCTGAAGTCCACTGGAGCAACGAGTGCTCACACACTCACGAGGAGTCTGTCGAGGCCGGTCATCAGGTAGGTGGAATGATCTCGGAATAGTCGATTAAAATTGAAGAGTTTCCGTATCGAGCAGTGCGGCCATGGGTCTGTGCCGTCTACATATACTATGTACGAAGATCGCGCTACGCAAGCACCTATCGGTGTCTTGCTACCACAAATATAAGGCAATATTCTGAGTTATGCAAATTGTGATGGCACGAGACAACGTAAAAAAAAAGAGTCCCTACGAGGGTATTACGCTCTCGTAGGGACTCTTTGCTTATTTATCGTATAGCTACTGTCTGTAGCTGATTGTCACTTCTCTAGCTCTACTAGATTACGATCCTTGTCATAGATCTTGTAGTCTAGGAGTGCTACATCTTGATCTTCGATCAGCTTGATGTTTTTGGAGTATTTCTTCTTCCACTTAGTAAAGAGAGAGGATCCCAGGAGGGGAGCCTTCTTGATATAAGCGACGACGTAGGGATGTAGATGCATGGCGAAGTTGCGCATAGGCTTGTTGCCAGTGGTCAGCTGAGCTATGATCTCCTCTAGATCATCGGTAAAGGTGATGGAGGTCTTGATCTTTCCCGTGCCTTGGCAGGTGGGACAAGTCTCCTCGGTGCGTATGATGGTGGCCTGACGTACCCGCTGTCGTGTGATCTGCATGAGTCCGAACTTGCTCAGAGGGAGTATCTTGTGGGTAGCGCGGTCGTCTGCCATGAGCTTCACCATATGCTCGTAGAGCTCCTTGTTGTGAGCTGCTTCGTTCATATCGATGAAGTCGATAACAATGATTCCTCCGAGGTCTCTCAGCCTGATCTGTCGGGCGATGAGCTCTGCAACGGCCATATTGACATCAAAGGCGGTCTCCTCCTGTCCTGAGGTCCTGCGAGCCTTCTTGCTACTATTGACGTCGATGACGTGCATAGCCTCTGTCTGCTCGATGATGATGTTGGCTCCATTGCGTAGGGTGACTTTGCGCCCGAAGAGGGTTTTCTTTTGCTTTGTCACACCGCAAGCATCAAAGAGTGGGCGCTTACTGTCATCCTCATAGAGCGTGACGATCTGCTCTCTGCCTGGGTCGATGTCGGCTACGTATCCTCTGAGCTCCTTGTAGTAGTCTGGATCGTTGACAACGATCTTCGTAAAGGTCTTGTTGTAGGAGTCTCGGATGAGGTTGATAGCACGGTTTCGCTCCTCGTAAATCTGTGCAGGAGCCTTGACACGAACCAGCTTCTTGATACTTGTCTCGAATCGATCTATCAGATCCATCATCTCCTCGACGAGCTCTTGGGTCTTCTTGCCCGCAGCTTGCGTCCGAATGATGGCTCCGTAGCCACTCTTGATGACACTCTGCACGATCGTCTTAAGCCTCGTACGCTCCTCCGTGGAGCGTATCTCGCTAGAGATGGCTACCTGATCGCTAAAGGGTACTAAGACTAGAAATCGACCCGCTATGGAGAGCTCTGCTGAGAGACTAGGCCCTTTCGTGCCGAAGGCTTCGCGTGTTACCTTGACGAGGATCTTGTCTCCCTTCTTGAGTCCCGAGTTGATGATGTTGCCATCCTTAGGAAGGGGGGTACCTTCTTTGACTTTGTCAATGGGTGGTACCTTCTTCTTTTCCGCTATATCTTCTAATAAGTGAGTTGTCGCTCCAAATACTTTGCCTAGATCATTGTAGTGAAGGAAGCCGTTCTTCATAGGGCCTATGTTGACGAAGGCTGCGTTGTTGCCTCTGACGACATTGTCTACCTCGCCGAGCAAGATGTCTCCGACAGCGTAACGGATGTTTCGATTCTCCGTCCGTAGCTCTACGAGCTCGCCATCTTCGAGCACTGCCATAGACACCTCTTTTGGCTTTACATCGATGATTAGTTCACTATTCACGGTGTCTCAAATAATCTGTGCATTAATAGATTGGAAACGTGTAGAGGTCTAGTATGACCCGCCTCTTCCCTTCTCCGTCTCACAGCTACGTCGTGCCACTGCACTGCCCCGAGCTGGTGAGCTGTCGAAGTACCTAGTCGCTACACCTCTACTGGAGTAGCTGGTCTCTCAGCGTATCTCGATCGAGACTCCTAGTGAGTCGCTAGATACACCAAGAGGGGTGGTCTACAGATGCTGCCGTAGCACTCGTAGCACGGGTTAGATCCTCTATAGAGTCTGCGACTGATGCGACAGACCCCGACAGATCAGCGTGAGAGGTGACTACTGCAGGGTGATAGGTTGCGTTGCTATGCAACGAAGCCAATCACAACCAGCCTCTCATCAATGAGCGGTCGGTCATGACGGCTTGCTTGGTACGATTCGTTCGTCAAGGTTAGATCGCCATACATACTGCGATGGCTATCTAGTGTGTAGACTGATGACTCTCCAAGACGACTTGCTCGCCCTAGAAGGATCACACACAGTCTCTGCGACCGCTCGTCTACTTCTTGCTCTTATGACGATTCTTACGTAGTCTCTTCTTACGCTTGTGCGTCGACATCTTGCGACGCTTGTGCTTCTTACCGTTTGGCATAATTGTTTCTTTTGAATTGGTCTATACTGGTCCAAGGTAATGAGTTCTGTAGTTAGTCCCTATACTAGAGCAAGTGTTGTCGCTCTCAAGGGCTATCTGCCTCGACTCACCGCCTTGGGATACTTACTTGATCATTGCTGTGAATGCCTTCGAGGGCTTGAACGTAGGCACCTTGCGGGCGGGTACGATGATTGTCGTCTGCTTGGAGATATTGCGAGCGGTCTTCTCAGCGCGCTCCTTGACGACGAAACTACCGAAGCCTCTGAGGTAGACATTGTCTCCCTGGCTCATAGCGTTCTTCACTGTATCCATAAAAGCCTCTACGACCTGCAGTACCTCCTGTCGGTCTAAGCCTGTCGTGTCAGCTATGTTCTTTACAACTTCTGCTTTAGTCATATATTCTTAGTAATGGGTCTTATAATGATTGCAATAAGGCGTCGTACTATCACTCCGAGAGCATACGCACGGTGAACAAATATACATAAAGCAACCCACACCTATCTACTCTAGCGTAACAAAAGCAGAGGAGTGCTCTCGACCTTGTCCAAGAACACTCCTCTTCTTTTTTTGATATATACTCGCTTGTGGTATCAGCCTTGCGTTATGAAGCGACTTAGAGGAAAGGGAGGTGGCTGGCAAGGCTCTCTGTGTAGCCCCTAGGGGAGTCGAACCCCTCTTTCCAGGATGAAAACCTGGCGTCCTAACCGATAGACGAAAGGGCCAAATCGTGCGCCAGTATCCTTAATATAGAGTTATATCCTCAGCGAACTGATACAGTATTGCGATGTGTCGTCGTAGACTAGAGAGAGTTGAGGTGAAGAGCCATCTTAGACTTCAGATTCGCAGCCTTATTGCGATGAATGATATTCTTACGAGCTAGACGATCTAGCGTAGAATAAATCTTCGGCAAAGCCTGCTCAGCTTCCTGACGATCGGTCATAGCACGAAACTGCTTAACCATCGTACGCGACGTCTTGCTCGCATAGCGATTGCGAAGGCGACGTGTGGAACTCTGACGGATTCTCTTCAGCGTTGATTTATGATTTGCCATTCTTGTGATACTTAATTACTTGGTGTACTGTCGATATGCGAGACTCGCTATGCGATGCACTTCATATCAGCTATTACTTGTAGCCCCTAGGGGAATCGAACCCCTATTTTCAGAATGAGAATCTGACGTCCTAACCGTTAGACGAAAGGGCCAGTAGCTACTTGCCAACTACTGCCGAGTATTCGGCTCTCAGGCAATTGTGATGCAAAGGTAATACAAATTTTTCTACTGGCAAAAGATTCTCGCAAGAAAATATCCCAAAAGAGTGGTCGAGTCGCAGAAATTTCTCTTCAGAAGGCTGATAACCAAACTCTTAAAGATATTTGACTCGAGGCAAACTTTTTACCGCAAGTCACGACCCCAAAGGAGCTTCTCGCGGATTACCTGGGCATACGGCTTGTGCGAGAGGCGTAGCAGATGGGCTCGCTTGTCACTCTTGCGGGCAACAATCTCGACGCCACAGTCGTAGACCCGCAGATTGCCATCGATTACAATGGAGAAGGTGGGATGTAGCGAGGAGACTCTCATCGTCAGTACACTCGTGTCGGGGAAGATGAGCGGAGCCATATTGAGCGTATGAGGAGCTATCGGCACCAGTAGTAGCGTCTGGCACTGAGGGGTCACGATAGGCCCTCCGAGGCTCAGTGCATAGGCGGTCGATCCCGAGGGCGTACTCACCACCAAACCATCGGCAGCATACTCAGCCAGCAGATCGCCGTCTAGATCCACTCGTATCTTGATGATAGAACCAGTCTCTCGCTTCTGCACCGCTAGATCATTGAGTGCAGTGCCGATATGCTCTCCCGCCACACTCACATCAATCAGCGAGCGAGTCTCTATGTCGTATCGTCCAGCCAGCAGGTCATCGAGGTGATGCAGAGCTTCTTGTGGCTCCATCTCGGTCATAAAGCCGAGGTGCCCGCAGTTGATCGCCCATATAGGCAGCTCCACGTCTCGTAGCTTGTGCACAGCCCTCAGGAGCGTACCATCACCTCCGAGGCTCAGCGCTATGTCGCCGTAGGGTGTCTCTCCACCCAGTCGCATCTGCGAATAACCCTTTGGGACACCCGCCAGCTGTAGCGCCTCCCAGAGCGGAGCCTCTATATAAAGGTCTACGCCATGCTCTGCGAGTGCCGTCAGTAGCGCTGTCACATCGTCCGTGAGACGCATCGTAGCGTGGCTACCGTAGACTGCTATCGTATTTATCTTGTGCCTATCCATCGGGGCTGTCTGATTGCATCGCTACAAAAGTACCGAAAAGAAGGCAGACCCCCAAGAAGAGCCACCCGCCAAAGAGCCAAATGCGTAGCGCATCAACTAATCCCATTTTTTTGAGGTGCAGGGGTGATGCCTACTGACACGTTATAATATAGAGTCTCTCGTAAGCTCGACACGCTCTTGACACTGAAAAAGCGGATCTCCACGTGGATATTTGGCAATCTGTCCTCTCCTGAAATAGTACACAGTTGGGAAGCCACCCCCAACAACTAAGAAAGAAGAAAAAAGTAACCGAGGACGAAAGGGATATCCCCTAGATTTCAAGTGGAGAGTCATTGACGACCTCCTAGCCACTGGCGAGAGCATCGCCACGACCAGCCAGCGCTACGGCATTA
>ENA-OPBO01000992-OPBO01000992.1-human-gut-metagenome-genome-assembly--contig:-NODE-992-length-21666-cov-7.183379_pt1 | contig 21666 bp, 20 predicted proteins | sample MGYA00241071_ERZ501458 | MGnify/ENA primary metagenome ERZ501458 (study PRJEB25962, sample SAMEA2042509) | human gut metagenome | biome: human gut; feature: human-associated habitat; material: faeces... | reverse complement strand
ACGAGTGCGGGCTCGTGCGGCTTGCTGCGCAAGCCGTTCAGCCCTCTCAAAACATAGTCGCCTATCACCCTTGGAGCGGGCGCTATGCTCCTTGTTTTTCGCCAACATCGCCTCGCTTTATCCGCCACCGGCGGCGCTTCGGCGACGTTGCCCGCGTCCTCAGATAGCCTGTTCCACTGCGGCGCGGCTATTGGAAACTTGTTCAATGGGATTTATAAAGTCGCTTGCTTTACCTTTTCGAAGTGCGGTATTTGATAATTTACAACGCCAAGCCTTTCATTGTAGGGGGCGGCGACTCGACACATCAACGGCGGTAATGCCACGACATCCTCACTCCGTCTCACTGCCTGCCGCATATAAATCAACTCTTTCAGGAGAAACGTCATGAAAAAACCGCGTTCCAAGAAAAAAATAATAATTTCCGTCCTCTGCGTGCTTCTTGCGCTCGCGGTGCTGACTCCGTGCGTGATAAACGCCGTTGTGATGCTCAGCGCGAGCAAGTATATCATCAGCGCAGACGAGGCGGCGGGACGCGGGGCGGACTGCGTATTGGTGCTCGGCGCAAAGGTCAACTCCAATGGCACGCTGAGCCATATGCTCGAGGACAGAATGAGCACGGGCGTTGATTTATATCAGTCCGGCGCAGGCAAAAAGATACTCGCGAGCGGCGACCACGGCAGGGATTCATACGACGAGGTTAACCATATGAAACAATACGCCGTCGGCAGAGGCGTTGACCCCGACGATGTGTTCCTCGACCATGCGGGCTTTTCAACATATGAGTCGATGTACCGCGCCCGCGATGTTTTTGAAGTCAAGAGCGCAATAGTCGTCACGCAGAAATACCACCTCTACCGCGCGGTCTACAATGCGCGCCGCCTGGGTATCGACGCCTACGGCGTTGCGGCGGACAAGCGCGTCTACGGCAAGCCCGTATATAATTTTGTGCGCGAGAGCCTCGCCCGGTGCAAGGACTTCTTTATGTGCATTTTCAAGCCCGAGCCGACTTATCTCGGCGAGGTTATCCCGATAAGCGGCAGCGCGTCGCTCTCGGACGACACTGAATACTGACAGTTTCAAGGAGAAAGATATATGCGACTTGGCATTTTCGGCGGCACCTTCAATCCGCCGCACATGGGGCACATAAGGCTTGTTACCGCTATCGCGGACAAGCTGCAGCTCGACCGCGTTCTCATTATTCCGGCGTCGGTTCCGCCGCACAAGCACGTCTTGAACCTTGCTCGCAGCAGGGACAGATTCGAGATGTGCCGCCTAAGCTTTGAGGGCGACCGTCGGTTTTCCGTCTCGGACACGGAGCTTCGCCGCGTCGGCAAGAGCTACACCTACGACACGCTCTGCGAGATAAAGCGTGAATACCCGGACGCCGAGCTGTTTTTGATAGTCGGCTCGGATATGCTCGCGACATTCGACGAGTGGTACCGCTATCACGACATCTTAATGATGTGCACCCTCTGCGCCGCCTCGCGCAAGCACGGCTTCGTGCCCGAGCTCGAGGGCAAGTTCACGCCGGAGGAAACAGAAAAGATAAAATTTATCGAGATTCCGGTCTTTGAAGTAAGCTCGACCATCATTCGCCGCAGGATCTCCGAAAAAGAGAGCACGCAGGGGCTTCTCGCCGACGGCGTGCGCGACTATATCGAAAAGAAAGGGCTTTACACTTGAACGTACCCGAGAAATACAGAAAATATGACGAGCTGCTGAAAACTAAGCTCGACGACTACAGATACATTCACTCGCTCGGCGTCGCAAAGAGCGCCCGGCACCTTGCCGAGCTATACGGCGCAGACCCCGAAAAGGCTTATTTTGCGGGGCTTCTGCACGATGTGATGAAGAACGCAGCGCCCGAGGAGCAGTTGCAAATAATAGAAAAAGCTGATATAATGTTATCTCCGTCCGAGCGCCTGAACCGCAAGCTCTGGCACGCGATAGCCGGAGCGGCATTTTTGAAGCTGGAGCTTCATATCACCGACGATGACATCATCGGCGCGGTTCGCTGGCACACTACGGGCAAAGCCAACATGACGCAGCTCGAAAAGATAGTCTACCTCGCGGATTTCATAAGCGAGGACAGAAAATATCCCGATGTCGACAAAGTCCGAGAGCTTTCGGAACAGTCGATAGAATCCGCGATGCTCTACACCCAAAGATACTGCATATCAAAGCTCCTCGCCGACGGAATGATAATCGACCCGTCGAGCGTCGACTGCTACAATGAACTTATAACCGAGAGGAGTTCAGAGAAATGACCCCCAGAGAACTGACAAACGAAATAGTTAAAATACTCGACAAGAAAAAGGCGCTGGACATCACGGCGATAAAGACCGAGGAGCTGACTATAGTCTCCGACTATTTTGTCATCGCGACCGGTACTTCAAACACCCATGTCAAGAGCCTCGCGGACGATCTCGAATACGAGATGGGCAAGCTCGGCGCAGCACCCGAGCACATTGAGGGACGCGCGACCGGCTGGATTCTGCTCGACTTCGGCAGCGTGCTCGTCCACCTGTTCCAGAAGGATCAGCGCGAATACTACAACCTCGAGCGCCTTTGGAACGACGCGCAGCAGCTTGACATAAGCGACCTGCTGACCGACTGAGAGAGAACATCCGAAAGGAATGACATAAATCATGGCAAACTACGATTTCAAAACCATTGAAAAGAAGTGGCAGGACCGCTGGGAGAAAGAGGGCACCTTCAGAGCTATCGACGATTTCTCGCTGCCCAAGTTCTACGGGCTCATCGAGTTCCCCTATCCGAGCGGCGCAGGTATGCACGTCGGCCACATCAAGGCTTATTCCGGCATGGAGGTCATCTGCCGCAAGCGCAGGATGCAGGGCTACAACGTCCTGTTCCCGATAGGCTTCGACGCATTCGGACTGCCCGCCGAGAACTACGCGATAAAGACCGGCACCCATCCGCGCATAGTCACCGACCAGAACATCCACAATTTCACCGGTCAGCTCAAGCGCGTCGGCTTCGCGTTCGACTGGAGCCGCGTTGTCGATACGACCGACACCGACTACTACAAGTGGACCCAGTGGATATTCCTCAAGATGTTCGAGCACGGACTCGTTTTCCGCGACAAGGCGTTCGTCAACTACTGCCCGAGCTGCAAATGCGTGCTCTCCAACGAGGACTCACAGGGCGGCAAGTGCGACATCTGCCACAGCGACGTTATCCAGAAGTCAAAGGACGTCTGGTTCCTGCGCATAACTGAATACGCCGACAAGCTGCTTGACGGACTCAAGCATGTCGACTTCCCGGCGAACATAAAGGCTCAGCAGGAGAACTGGATCGGCCGCTCGACCGGCGCATTCGTCAACTTCACCCTCTCCGGCACGGATGAGACGCTGCGCATATACACCACCCGCCCTGACACCCTCTTCGGCGTCACCTTCATGGTCATGGCTCCCGAGCATCCGCTCATCGACAAGTACGCTGACCGCATCTCGAACATGGACGAGGTCGAGAACTACCGCACCGAATGCGGCAAGAAGACCGAGTTCGAGCGCACTCAGCTTGTCAAGGACAAGACCGGCGTCAAGCTCAGCGGACTCACCGCAGTCAATCCCGTCAACGGCAAGGAGATCCCGATATTCATTTCCGACTATGTCATGATGGGCTACGGCACCGGCGCCATTATGGCTGTTCCCGCCCACGACCAGCGCGACTGGGATTTTGCAAAGGCGTTCGGCATTGACATCATCCAGGTCATCAAGGGCGGCGACATTGAAAAAGAAGCATACACCGGCGACGGTGAGATGATAAACTCCGATTTCCTCAACGGAACGGACAACAAGAAAGAGTCTATAGAAAAAATGCTCGAGTTCCTCAAGGAGCGCGGCATTGGCGAGAAGGGCGTCCAGTACAAGATGAAGGACTGGGCATTCAACCGCCAGCGTTACTGGGGCGAGCCCATCCCGATTATCCACTGCCCGAACTGCGGCATGGTAGCAGTGCCCGAAAACGAGCTGCCGCTCAAGCTCCCCGATGTTGAGAACTTTGAGCCCGGCGAGGGCGGCGAAAGCCCGCTCGCGAAGATAGATTCCTTCGTCAACTGCACCTGCCCGAAGTGCGGCGCGCCCGCGAAGCGCGAGACGGACACAATGCCCCAGTGGGCTGGTTCGTCCTGGTACTTCCTGCGCTACATCGATCCGCACAACGACAAGTGCTTTGCAGACAAAGACAAACTCAAGTACTGGCTCCCCGTCGACTGGTACAATGGCGGCATGGAGCACGTCACGCGCCATCTTATCTATTCGCGCTTCTGGCACCGCTTCCTCTATGATATCGGCGAGGTCCCCGTGCCCGAGCCGTATGCGAAGCGTTCAGGTCTCGGACTCGTGCTCGGCGCGGACGGCGTGAAGATGTCGAAGTCCCGCGGCAACGTCGTTGACCCCGACGATGTTATCAAAAAATACGGCGCAGACACCCTTCGCACATATATAATGTTCATGAGCGACTACTCCGCCTCCGCCCCGTGGAAAGAGAGCGGCGTCAAGGGCTGCAAGCGCTTCCTCGAGAGAGTCGCGTCCCTGTCGGATATCGCCGAGGGCACCGGCACGACGAAGAAGCTCGAATCAATAATGAACAAGACAGTCAAAAAGGTCTCGCAGGATATTGAGGACATGAAGTTCAACACCGCGATCGCCGCGATGATGACCTGCCTCAACGAGATAAACGATGTCGGCACGCTGACAAAGGACGAGCTGTCCGTATTCATCCGCCTGCTCTGCCCGTTCGCTCCGCACCTGTGCGAGGAGATGTGGGAACAGCTCGGCGAAGAGGGTCTCTGCTCGACCGCGAAGTGGCCCGACTACGACGAGAGCAAGTGCGTTGACGACGAAATAGAGATTGCCGTTCAGGTCAACGGCAGAGTCCGCGACCGCTTCACCGTGCCCGCCGATATCGAGGCTGCCGACGCGATTGCCAGAGCCAAGGAGCTCGACAAGGTCAGGGAGTTCACCGACGGCATGGCGTTTATAAAAGAGCTCTATGTCCCCGGCAAGCTCGTCAACCTCGTTGTAAAGCCGCAGTAAAAAAGGATATTTTAATCAAAAATAAAAAATCCCCCCAAGCGGTTGACAATAAAATTCACCTGTTGTATAATTAGAGGCAAGCTTATGCTAATTAGCCCTTGCAATTGCAGCGGAGGGAGGGAATATTAATGAGTCAGGTCAAAGTTAAAGAGAACGAATCTCTCGAGAGCGCACTCAAGCGTTTCAAGAGACAGACTTCCAGAGACGGAGTTATCCAGGAGGTCCGCAAGAGAGAGCACTATGAGAAGCCTTCGGTCAAGAGAAAGAAGAAGTCTGAGGCGGCTCGCAAGCGCAAGTACAAATAAGTACCTGCACTGTACAACTGTACATTTAAAGGCGGTGGGAAAGGGATTTCTCACCGCTTTTTTCAAAGTTACCCTAAGGAGGAACAGAGAATGATTTTCGACAAGTTTCTTTCGCTTCTGCCGTCGGAGCTCGACGGCGCGCTGATAATGTCCGAGGAGAACAGGCGCTATTTCACCTCGTTCCCGTCGTCGGACGGCGTTCTGCTCATTTCGAGAAACGGCACGGTATTCCTCACCGACTCGCGCTATGTCGAGGCGGCGCAGAAGAAGATAACCGTCTGCCCTGTCAGACTCACAAAAGATCTGAGCACCGAGCTGCCGCAGCTGATGAGCGAATTCAAAATAAACAACCTCGCCGTTGAGACGACGAGACTCACCGTCGCCCAGTTCGAGGAGTTCACAAAGTGGATGCCCGACACAGGCATCTGCACCGAGAACTACGCCGACCGCGCGATAGACGCGCTCAGAATGGTAAAATCCGACGACGAAGTGAAGCTCGTTTGCGAGGCGCAGGCGATAGCCGAGCGCGCATTCGACCACATACTTGAATTCATAAAGCCCGGCGTGACCGAGCGCGAAATTCAGCTCGAACTCGACTACTATATGCTCCGAAACGGCGCGGAGGCGCTCTCGTTTGAGACGATTGCAGTCAGCGGAGTCAACTCCTCGATGCCGCACGGCGTGCCCTCGGACAAAAAGATTGAAAACGGCGACTTCATCACCATGGACTACGGCGCGGTCGTCGGCGGATACCACAGCGACATGACGCGGACCGTCGCAGTCGGCTCCGTAAGCGAAGAGCAGAAAAAGATATACAACACCGTCCTCGAAGCGCAGCTCGCCGCGATGGAGAAGATGGCTCCCGGCGTCTCCTGCGCCGACGCGGACAAAGCCGCGCGCGATATCATAACCGACGCGGGCTACGGCGAATTCTTCGGTCACGGCACGGGTCACGGAGTCGGCGTTGAGATCCACGAGCAGCCGCGCGTATCGCCCCGCTCGAAAGAGATTCTCGCCCCCGGACATCTTGTCACCGCGGAGCCCGGCATATATCTGCCCGGACTTTTCGGAGTCAGAATCGAGGACATGGTACTCATCACGGAAGACGGCAGCCGCGGACTCACCCACGCGCCGAAAGAACTCATTATACTCTAAAATATCTCCCCGTATGCAGGACATACGGGGATTTCTGTTTTATATGCGAACTCCGTTTGCCTGATTTTAGGCACCCCTGCAGGGGTGTTTCGCTTCGCTCAAGGTAATAAGTAAAAGTGAATAGTGAAGAAGTGCATGGTATGGTTGGATTTCATTCGCCCGCGGAATTGCACAATTTATTGACACGCACTTCGTAGGGTCGGCGAAACATACTGTCCCGCAGCAACTCTTTTCGATTTTTTAGTTGACCTTTTATATTTCTTCTGATAAACTTGTGGTATCAGGAGGGATAACAATGGCAAATGTCAAAAAAGCTCTTTATAATGTAGCCGTTTTTCTGGTCTCGCTGTTCATCACCGGCTCGATAAACGTCTCGAACATCAAAAACACTCAGGATACAAGCCGCGTAACGCTCACGGTAAACGAGACGGAGACGCTCCAGGAAATGAACGGCTGGGGCGCCGCCGCGGCATGGTGGGCGCAGGTCGCAGGAGGAAGCAAAAACGCCGACGATATCGCAAAGCTTCTCTACAGCAAAGAGGGACTCGGGCTGAACATATACAGATACAACGTCGGCTCGGGCGAAAAGCAGAACCCCAACTCCCGTCTCGATCCCGATTCGTGGAAGAGCACGGCGAGCTTCCTTGTATATAACGAAAAGACCGGGAAATATGAATATGACTGGTCGCAGGACGCGAACGCAATGAATATGCTCAAACTCTGCATGAGCTACGGCTGCATTGACTCAGTCGTTCTGTTTTCAAACTCGCCGCACTTTTCAATGACCGTTTCCGGTCAGGCGAGCGGCGGACTGAAGAAGCATCAGAACAACCTCAAGCCCGAATGTTATCAGGAATATGTCGACTATTTTCTTGACATAACCGAGCATTTCCTTGAGCTCGGCGTGCCGGTTAAATATATAAGTCCGATAAATGAGCCGCTTGTCTCATGGGGCGGCGACAACGTCTATCAGGAGGGCTGCCACTACGACGAAAAGGAGATGTTCAAGCTCTACCGCATGTTTGCCAAGAGCATAAAGGAGCGCGGGCTCAATGTCAAAATGTCCATGTGCGAGGTCTCGAAAATAGGCAACCCCGCATTCGAATATATAAAGAAAATCAGCAAGGACGAAGAGCTCAGCAGCGTCATGGCGACATATTCTTATCACTCCTACTGGTCCGACACGAACTATCTGCTCAAGAAGGCCTGGGGTCAGTATCTGAGAAGATACTATCCCGATGTGACGGTCGAGATGGACGAGTGGTGCGAGCTGCCCTGCCACAGCACGACGAGATCGATATCCGGCGCGCGCACCATGGCGAGAACTATATGCCAGGATATCATGTATTCAAACGCCACGGCGTGGACCTCGTGGGTCGCAGTCAGCGAATGGGGCGACAACTCCGACGGACTTATCATCGCCGACCATGAGTGCAACGAATATTACACCGCCAAGCGATACAATGCGCTTGCGCATTTCTCGAAGTTTGTTCCTGTCGGCAGCAAGGTCATCTCCAACGAAAAGGATGTCAACGACCGCGTCGCGTGGAAGATAAAGAATCAGATGGGCTTTGTTATCCTCAACAAGACCAACTGCGCGTCCTTCCTCACGCCGGACGGCAGCATAGTTGTCGTCATCGTCAACGACGATGCGGGCTGCACCTTCAACTTCGAGGGCATCAGCGGCAGAGACAACCTCAAGATATACACCACGAATGACCAGTACGATCTCAAGCTCACCTACGACGGAGAGTATAAACAGGAGGTCGAAATCCCCGGTCTGAGCATCACAACGCTCATATTCAGCTGATGATACGCACTCCCCTGCGGAGTGCGGACAGAACAGAACCCCACCTGCGGTTTGCCGTTAGGTGGGGTTGTTGTTTGGAGATTCCGGCGCAAATCAAAACTTGTCAACAAAGAAGCATACAAAAACCGACCGCGGCGTTTTTCCGTTGCGGTCGGTTTTGTTTTTATATAATTGAGCGAATTTATTCTGCCTCTCCACCCTCAAAGGTTTTTGCAACCTCCTTGAGCAGCTCGCGTATGGGCAGGTGCTGAGGGCATGAGTGCTCGCACTTTCCGCAGCCGATGCAGTCCGACGCTTTGCCGTGATTCTCTGTGTAGACCTCATAGTAGCAGTCCGAGTTCCAGTCGCGGCAGAGCTGCTTTGCGTTCATGCACGAGAACAGGTCGGGGATAAGGATATGCTCGGGGCAGCCGTCCGTGCAGTAGCGGCACGCGGTGCAGGGGATGGTGTGGGTCGCGCGTATAACGTCGCAGACCTCCGCTATCGCCCGTCTCTCCTCGTGGCTCAAGGGCTTAAAGTCCTTCATAAACGACAGGTTGTCGTTCATCTGCTCTAAGCTGCTCATGCCGGAGAGCACCATCCTAATGCCCGGGAAGCCCGCCGCGAAGCGGATGGCGTAGCTCGCGCTGCTGCCGCCGTGCAGGGCGTCCAGCACCGCTGCGGCGTCCTCCGGCAGATCGGCGAGATTGCCGCCCTTGACCGGCTCCATCACGATGACCGGCTTGCCGTGCTTCCGGCAGACCTCGTAGCACCTGCGGCTCTGCACGGCGGGATCGTCGTAGTCCACATAGTTGAACTGCAGCTGCACGGCCTCGAGCTGCGGGTATTCGGTCAGGATGCGGTCGAGCATCTCCGCGCTGTCGTGGAACGAGATGCCGACGTGGCGCACCTTGCCCTCGGCCTTGAGCGCGAACGCCGTTTCATAGGCGCGACAGGCCTTGAAATGCTCAAAATTTTTCATGCTCTGCGCGTGCATCAGATAGAAGTCGAAATCGTCCACGCCGCAGGCGGCGAGCTGGCTTTCAAAAAAGGGCCGGATGTCCGCCTCCGTTTTGAAGAAGTTCGCCGTCAGCTTGTTGGTCAGAACATAGTCCTCACGCGGATAGCGGCTCGTCAGGCAGGCCTTCAGCGCCGTTTCGCTCCTCCCGTCCAGATAACCGTGGGCGGTGTCAAAATAGTTGAAGCCGGCTGCCAGAAAGGCGTCCACCATCTGCTGCGTCTGCGCGAGGTCGACCTCCTCTCCCTGCATCGGCAGGCGCATAAAGCCAAAGCCAAGATTCTTTTTGATTTTTTCCATATCCGCTTCTCCTCTCGTTTCCCCTCCGACGTCGGTCCGTTGTTTTTTTATGATAGCATAACTCGCGCCGCCGAGAAATACCCTTTTCTCGTTTTTTAACAAAACTTACCTCCTTTCGCTTTGCATACCGACAAAAAATCCGGCAAAGCTATGTTTGCGATACCCAAAAGCAACAAACCCAACCAAACATTCAAACAAAAGGAGAAAATCATTATGTCCAGCAAGAATACCAACAAGCTCAACGTTCCCGAGGCCCGCGCGGCCATGAACAAGTTCAAGATGGAAGCCGCCAGCGACCTGCGTGTACCTGCACCATCTTAAAAATCACAGCAAAAAAATTGCAAGAAATTACTTAAATTGACGAAATGATCCACATGCGGGGTATGTCAAAGGAGATTTCATGTAGACGACTATACCCATTCTGTTACAGTGGTGCCAGTTGCTCATGCAGTATCATCTCTACGATTCCGCGATCCATTTTCCCGCGTTCCAGCATCTTTCATCACCCTTACCCATTCTACCATATCTAGCAGAAAAAGCCCAGCACCAGCTGGACTTTTTCGACAGGCTGAGCACGATCCATGTTGGATCGTGCTCTCCGCTTGTATTGCTATTTGAATGTTTTTAGTATTAACTTCGTGCGTAGAGTGTTTTTCCGTTGCGCCATATCAAATCAGAATCAGTATTTAAATCGCGCCGACAGACTCGAGATACTTGACAGCGCCGCTGTGAAGCTCAAGACCGGCAGGATTGTTGTAGTAATCCACCAGGCTCTCAAGGGTGTAGCTCTTGCAGTTGGTGTAAGCGAGGACAGAGTCGTCCAGATTGTCAAAAGTGGTCTTGAGGAACTGATAAACAAAGCCCTCATCAAGATCCGCCATCGCAACGAACACGGGCATATTCGCCAGAACTGCGATATCCTCCGTCTGGCCGATGTAGGTATTCGCCGGGATCACAGCCGTGCCAAAGTAAGGATAGTTGGAGGTGATGTTATTCATGTGCTCCTCTGAAATCGACAGCCACAGGCAATCCGTCGTGGAGGCAAGGTCGGCAAATGCGGAGACCGGAGCAGCGCCGAACTGGATGATCGCGTCGACATGCTTGTCTCTCATGGCATCGGCCATCTCGGAGGTGGTGACCGCCTGAATCTTGTAGTCACCCTCGTTCAGACCGTACTCCTTCAGAATCAGCGGGGTATAGTCCGTAAGCTGGGTACCGGAGTTGCAGGCGATTGTCTTGCCCTTGAGCTCCTCAATGGCAGTAATGCCGGAATCCTTGCGGACAATGATGTTGCACACGTTGTTCCACTCGCCAGGGAGCACAACGCGGATGTCGCCAGAGTAGCCGCCCTCGGAGAACTCACGAGTGCCGGTCGCTGCACAGTAAGCGATGTCAATATTGGAAATGCACATGCCCAGATCGCCCTCAAGCAACATCTTGTTGTTCTCAACGGAGCCGGTGGTCGTCTCGGCATTGCAGGTCGTTCCGCTGAACTTTTCATTGAAGGTCTGGCAGAACGTGGAAGTGGTCATATAGAAGTTACCGCCAGTTGCGCCGGCGCCAACCGCAACATAGTCAAGGCTGGACGTGGGCTCGCCGGTCTGTTCGGGCTGCTTGGTATCGTCAGGAGTCTCCTCCTTCTGACCGCAGGCAACGAGAGCAAAAACCATCGCAAGGGACAGAATCAGTGCAAGTGTTCTTTTCATTTTGGTTTTATTCCTTCCTTTTTAATTTATTCACATCCCGATTTTACCGAGACGCAAATCCATGTTTACTGCGCGGTCTGAGCTTTTTTCTTCTTCGCCTTAATTCGGTTCATAACGATGACCGTAGCGAAGAACGCGACACCGATCAGATCCGTCACTGTGCCGGGAATAACCATGCAGATACCGGCAGCAAAGCAGACCGCACGCTCGATCCAATTACAATTTGTAAAGAAATAGCCTATGGTCGCAACGGACAGCGCGTACACGCCCACCAGCGCGCTGACGCTGACTGAAATGATTTCCATCGGCGTGCCGACCATCAGGATCGCCGGTGCGTAGATAAAGACAAACGGGATCAGGAAACCAGCCAGGGCAAGCTTGGTTGCTTTCAGCCCCGTCTTTATTGCACTACCGCCGGAAAGACCAGCCGCCGCAAAGGCAGCAAGTGCGACCGGAGGCGTCACATTGGAAATGATGCCAAAGTAGAAGATGAACATGTGCGCGGAAAGCTGGGAAACACCCATCTTAGCAAGTGTACCGACAATCAGAGTGACAAGAATCGAATATGCAGCAACTGTCGGCAGACCCATGCCGAGAATAATCGCAGAAACCGCGGTCAGCAACAACACGAGGAACAGCTTGCCACCTGCTAAAGAGATGATGAGCATGGAGAGTTTGGTGCCGAGGCCGGTGACCGCGAATGCACCGATAATTAAACCGGCGCAGGCCGTGGCCGTTGCGACCGTGGTGCAGGAATTGGCCGTGTCGATCACGGAATCCTTCAGCTTCATCAGCCATGCCTTGTCTCTCGTCCCTGTGATCGCACCGATCACCAAAGTGACAAGAACCGCATAGAACGATGCCTTGAGTGCCGAGGTGCCGGCAAACACAAGCATATAAATCAGCATGATTAGCGGGAAAAGGTTATACCAGCCCTTTTTCATTACCTCCTTAAAAACAGGAAGCTCCTCTTTTCTCATACCAGACAGACCCAAGCGACCCGCTTCAAAGTCAACTACAAAGAAACAGCCAAGGTAATAAAGAAGAGCAGGAATAATTGCTGCTTTCACAATCGTCGCATATGGGACCGCCAGAATCTCCGACATCAAAAACGCACCTGCGCCCATGACCGGCGGTGCCAGCTGACCACCCGTAGAAGCTGTCGCCTCGACCGCACCAGCAAAGTCCTTATCGTAGCCGAGCTTTTCATCAGCGGGATCGTAAATGCACCCGTAGTCGTCACGTTGGCGACCGCAGAACCGGAAATGCTGCCCATAAGGCCGCTCGAAATAACAGCAACCTTAGCCGGACCGCCGCGATACTTGCCAAACAGCGCAGAGGAGAAGTCCATAAAGAACGCACCGCCGCCAAAGGCTTCAAGCATGCAACCAAACATAATGAAAAGCGGGATAAAGGTTGCAGATGCCGCAAGCGGGGAACTCCAAATCCCCTCCGTGCCCATATAGAGCAATGAAGTGATTTTCTTCATAGAATATGGGGCATGTCCGAAAGGCTGTGGAAGATACTGGCCAAAGAAAACATAGACCATCATAATTGCTCCAATAATCGGCATGGCCCAACCCATTACGCGCTTGGTAGAAACAAGGATCAAAATGATTAACAGGGTGCAGCCAACCTTATCCATCGTGTACACGGTCCCTGCACGGTATGCCATATCAGGCGCAGCACCGAACATGTAAATGCCCTGAACAAGTATCGCTACGATCAGAAGCGCATCAATGGCAGGGCCAACATATTTTACCTTACATGGCTTAAAAAGGACCACCAGTAAAAGCATCAGAGTTAAATGAATATTGCGCTGACTCATGCCTTCAAAAAGGCCAAATGCCGAAGTATAGATGTGAAAGCAGACAAAAATCAGCGCAATTACAAAGATTGCCGTTTTTCTGACTTTGGTTAGTGTTTGTTCCATAAATTTTCTCCTATTCCTTCAATATTTAACAATGGAAACCTTATGGGAGTCCACACAATCAATTTTACTTTGCAAAAAACCGTTTTCAGCCGACCCACATACCGCCGTTGACATCAATTACCGCGCCATTGATGTAAGAGGCATCCTCGTGACACAGGAAAACGATCGTGCGGGCAATGTCTTTCGGTACGCCAAGGCGGCCGGAAGGATTGGATTTGAAGAAGAACGCTTTGTCCTCTTCGCTCTTATTTGCCCAGAAGCCGCTGATTCGGTCACCGCTCATCACGGTGCCGGGAGCGACCGCGTTGATCGTCACACCGATAGGCCCCATATCCTTGGAGCACTGACGTGTAAAGCCGATCACACCTGCTTTTGCTGCAGCATAGGGGGCGCCGCCAAACACACTACGGCTTCTGCCCGCCATGGAGGACAGGCTTACGATTCTTCCATACTGCTGTTTACGCATGATTTTGACCGCTTCACGTGTGCAGAGAAATACCGATCGCATATTCAGGGCAATCACCTTTTCCCAGCCATCCAGACTGATCTCATCGACCGGCTGGGAAATTGCCAGCGATCCGCCTGCAATATTGGCCAGCGCATCGACCCTGCCATAGTGCTCCATTACCTGAGAGAATGCTTTCTGAACGGACTCCTCTTCAATCGCGTTGCAATGAATGCCAATAAAATCCCTATCCTTCAATTCCTCGCTGACCTTCGCCAGCTTTTCATCGTTAATGTCAAAGGCAGCAACAGCAAAACCCGCATCCAGGAATTCCAGAACAACCTCCTTGCCGATTCCATCTGCGCCGCCGGAAACCACAGCAAATCGTTTCATAACCTACACTCTTTCATTCATTTTTTGAATTCAATATAGAATTCTTTTTTGTATACGTTATATTTTACGCCATTCTCTCTTTTTTTCAATAGCAATTCCTTACTTGCAGCAGTTTTCTACATCCTGTTCAATCTTTTCCTTCTTTTTAGGTGCAAAATGCCAATTAATTATTCCTAATCACATTTTTGTATACAAATTATGTTGACAAATTTGTTTTTTTATTGTATTTTTTTTACATCTACCACACAGGGAGTCTTATTATGAATCTTTCTGAAGTCTCGCAAGACAAGCAGCCGAAAAAAACATCTTATGAAGCCATTGCATACCGAGAGCTACGCAATGCAATTCTCACCGGCATCTTTCCTCCTGGCTATCAAGTCGTAGAAGAGCATATTTCATCCCAGCTGAACATGAGCCGTTCTCCTGTACGGAGCGCTATCAAACGTCTTGAAACAGAGGGTTTTCTGGAAAAACGGGACAACAAGCGTATCTATGTCGCTCTGCCGGAGCTCGATAAAGTACTTGACATTCTTTATATTCGCGAAGCATTAGATGGTATGTGCAGTCGGCTCGCTGCGCAAAACCGGACCGCAGAAGACATCGAAAAGCTTAATCAAATTATGGAACGCTCACGTATGTCGATTGAAAGCGGTGATATATACGCTCATCATGAGATTGCTACTGTGATCCATTATGCAATTTTCGAAGCATCAAAAAGGCCTTTGCTCGCTCGACTTGCCATAAACTATGAAAATCAGATATCCCTCTTCACTTATGACAGCTTCAAACAGGATGATATGCGCGTCCGGACCGCACACGAAGAACATTGCGCAATCTGCCGTGCCGTGATTGCAGGTGACGGTGACGCAGCAGAGGCTGAGGCCAGACACCATGTCCGCATCCTGCGTGAGCGAATGACCATGCTACATGAAAATAAAAGTCGTGCTATGAATAGCTCCGTCTCTCAACTCCGTCCGTAAGCGGTGCAAGAAACGGCCTCCGCCCCCCTGTTCGGTTTGGAGGCCGCTTTCTTTATTATTTGCTGTATGGAACGGGCAGCTCAAGGTCAATTTCATCATCCTGTGTCCATTTCATATAACCGCCCTTGATCTCATTCATGACAATGTCGACTGTGGCATGAACTGGGTTTCCGCCCTTGAAGAAGTGCCCACCCCAGGCCTTACCGTCCGCATCGGTTACAACGCCATGTACATGAAATACCGGGCGCTCCGGATCCGTCAGGCAGACCTCTGCCTGTGCTGAGATCAGTTCCAATGGGCCGGCAATCGGCATGGCAGGCGTCCGCTCAGAGCCTCTCTTCGTCTTATCGCTCGGACGGGTCCAAGAAATTTCCGCACGACGCAGGCTGCCAATGATCAGTTGTGAAGCGGCCATTTCAAAGCCGGCTTCACGGCAAACCTTGATAATACCCGTAACCAAATCAGTATCACGCTGCAAGCGAGCCATAGCAACCCGCCCAGCCTCAGCAGGAACGACCTTCACTCTTGTTTTCTCTTCCATCTTGTTCTCCTCTCTGTCCGACCACACTCCCAGCCCGTCTGCTGAAAATGCCGATCATTTCAGTCTCTTTATTTTCCTACAGCCTGTTTTACAGCCGCCACAATATCCTTGGGCAGCGTGCGGCACATATCCTCCAGATGCGGAGTCATCGGGATGGGAACAAACGGCGCACCGATACGAACAATAGGTGCTTTTAGGTTAGAGAACGCCTCCTCCGCAATTGTGGCAGAGAGCTCTGCACCGAAACCGCACTGCTTAACTGCCTCATGCGCGACAACGACGCGGCCGGTCTTTTTGACCGACGCAAGGACCGTCTCCTTATCCCACGGGGACACAGTCCGCAGATCGATGACCTCTGCGTCAATGCCCTCCTTGGCAAGCTCCTCTGCCGCCGTCAGCGCACGACTGACCATAACGCCGTAGACCACTATGCTGACGTCCTTCCCCTCACGGGCGATACGTGCCTTACCGATGGGAATGGTGTACTCTTCGTCCGGCACCTCGCCCTCCATTTTGAAGAGCGTCTTATGCTCAAAGAACATGACCGGATTGTCGTTGCGAATGGCAGTCTTGAGCAGGCCCTTGCCCTCGGCAGGGCTGGAGGGAATGACTACCTGTAGGCCGGGCATATGCGCAAACCACGCCTCCAGACAGTCGGTATGATGTGCGCCCTGCATCTTCAGGATACCGTCGGGACAACGCACGACCATATGCACCTTACCCTGTCCGCCAAACATATAGCGAGACTTCGCTGCCTGATTGGTCAGCTCATCCATGCATACGGGAAGGCAGTTAGAGAAGCGCATATCAATGACAGGACGCATTCCCGCCAAGGCCGCGCCGACGGCGCTTGCCACAATAGCAGTCTCGGAGATCGGTGCGTCAAGCACACGGCTCTGATCGCCGACGGCCTCGCCGAGACCAATATAATGGCCCATGGAGCCACCGTTCCCGATGATGTCCTCCGCCATCGCGTAAACGGACGGGTCGCGGAGCATCTCCTCTTTCATCGCTTCCCAAGTTGCCTGCTTATATGTCTTAATGCTCATGTTCCGTCCCCCTTAGTCGTACATATCCGTAAACAGCTCCGAAGCATCGGGATACGGGCTGTCAATGGCAAATTGCTTCGCCTCTTTGATCATAGCGTCGACCTTTGTCTGCACAGCGTCAAAATCAGCCTGCTCCAGCCAGCCAGACTTCAGGCAACGGCGTTCAAAGTTCTTAATGCAGTCGTCCGCTTCCCAGCGAGCCTTTGCCAATGCCGGATCACGGTAGCGCTGTCCATCCCCTACGATGTGGCCGAAAGGACGATGTGTCTGGCATTCAAGGAAGCCACAGCAATTACCCTCGCCATTGCGAGCACGCTTGGCAAGGCGCTGCATTCCGTCGTAGACTTCAAAGAAGTCATTTCCATTGACTACATAGCTGTCCATACCGTAGCCAAGCGCGCGCTTGGACAGATCCATTACTGCCTGCTGTCCGCCGGTCTTATGCGGCGTGGAGCAGGCGATCCCATTGTTTTCGCAGACAAAGATCACCGGCAGATGCCATGCCGCCGCCATGTTGGCCGCCTCATGGAACGTGCCTCGGTTGGATGCGCCGTCACCGAAGAACACGACAGAGATCGCGCCGGTCTTTTGATAACGAGCCGCCAGCGCTGCGCCGACCGCGAGGCCGAAGCCGCCGCCAACGATACCGTTCGCGCCCAGCATACCAACGCTGAAATCCGCGATATGCTGCGAGCCGCCCTTTCCCTTGCAGGAACCGGTGGCCTTGCCGTAAAGCTCCGCCATCATCGGATTAAGCTCAGCACCCTTTGCAATGGTGTGTCCATGGCCGCGATGCGTACTTTCAATGTAATCCTTGCGTTCAAGGCATGCACAAACGCCGGTCGCAACCGCTTCCTCGCCAACATAAACATGCACATTGCCCAATATTTCACCGGCCTCGCGGGCACGCTTTGCCTCAAGATCGAATTTACGGATCTTGACCATAGTTTCGTAATGCTTAAGAAGCTCTTCTCTGGTAAACATAGCCCCTCCTCAGAATCTAATTTTGTATACATTATAGTATTCTTTTAAAAAGATAGCATACTTTCCCTATCTGATTCAACTCTTTTTTGCATTTTCTTCTCTTTTCAGTAAAGAGGCGAAATCATCTCTCTTTTTTTGCTATATTTGACATTATACCGTCAAATCAGGTGTAGCTGTTTAAGCGCAAATATCCACACAAATAAAGTTGGGCAGGACATCAGCGAGGTCGTCACAACCAACTGTCCGGTCAATTCATAATCACTATTGTATACCTGCGCCATCGAAAACGCTGTCGTGGCGACCGGGGTCGCACCACACAGAAGAATAACTGCCAGTTCATCGCCGCGGAAGCCGAAAAAGACAGCGCATCCGACCGTAATCAGCGGTACAATGATCAGCCTCATTATGTTCCCAAACAACAGCCGCCGAAGATTCTTCCCCACCTCAGAGAAATCAAACGAAGCGCCAAGTGTCAGCAAGGCCATCGTCATTCCAGCCTTTCCCAGCGATGCGACTGCGCTTTCCACAGCAGACGGCAGCCGCAAGCCTATGAAACGAACAAGGATTCCGCTGACCGCCCCGATAATCAGGGGGTTCTTCAGCACATTCCTCAGCGCCGTCCCGATGGACACCTTTCTTCCGCTGCAAAGCTCTAATGCAATAACCGCAAGGACATTATAAAGCGGCACCAGAATCGAAACAGCAATCGTCATAAGGGCCACACCGTTCGCGTCTGACAGCACCTCCATCAGGGCAATACCGACAATTGCCACATTCGTCCGGTAGGCATCCTGCCAGTAAGCCCCCCTCGTGCGAGGATCTTTGACCGCATGTCGGAAAATCAAGCCGGCCGTAATATAGATAAATAGTGTGGCGCCAAGCAAATAAGCGATCAGCCTTGGGGAAAAAGCGCGGTTAAACTCAGCCGAATAAACATTATGAAACATCTGAACGGAGAGCAGCACCGTAAAGCTGAAACGATTGATGTACGGATAAGTCCCCTCAGGGATCACTCTCCGCATTTTTGCAATATAGCCAACTGCCAGACAGATAAAAACAGGAATGACACAGTTGACCGCTACAATCAGGTTTTCCATAATATCCTCCTATCCGCGCCTGCTTCCGCCACATAAAAAGGAGATTGCCAGAGGGCTCGGTCTTTGCGGCTGAGCCCTCTGGCTCTGCGCAAGTCAGGAAAGGGAAAATGTTCTCACCGGTTCGATGTATGTATCGCGCGGCCCTCTGCCTGAAGGGCAGCCTCGCGCATGGTTTCCGTGACCGTGGGGTGCGAGTGAATGGTCGAAATGATCTCGTCCAGCGTCATCTCTTCGGCGATGGCCAGCGCACCCTCAGCAATGAGATCGGTGGCTCGGGGACCAATGATGTGCATACCGAGGATCTCACCGTACTGCTTTCCGGCAATAATCTTCACAATGCCCTCACCGCCATTGAGGATCAGCGCCTTGCCGTTGGCGGCCATGGGGAACTTGCCGACCTTATAGTCGATGCCCTGCGCCTTGCACTGCTCCTCCGTCAGGCCGACGGAAGCGGCCTCCGGCTCGATGTAGACGCAGGTGGGATTCGTGCGCTCATCGTAGACCGCCGGGATCCCCATGATGTTCTCCGCCGCGACCTCGCCCATCGCCGACGCGGTGTGCGCAAGCTGGGCGTGACCGAACACGCAGTCGCCGATGGCGTAGACGCCGGGAACGCTGGTCTCCATCTTCTCGTTGACGAGGATGCGGCCACGGTCATTATCGAGCTCACCAGCCTCCAGATCAAGGGACGCCGTGTTGGCGCGGCGGCCGATAGCGACCAACACCTTCTCCGCCTCAAAGGCGACCGTCTTGCCGGTCTTGTCCTTGCAGACGACCTTTGCGCCGACAGGAGAGGTCTCTACGCTCTGCACAGGGCACTCAAGATGAAACTCCATGCCCATCTTCTTCATATGAGCGACGCCGATCTTGGTCAGGTCACCGTCGAGCATGGGGAGCATATGGTCCATGGCCTCGACCACAGTGATCTTCGTACCGAACGCGGCATAGGCGCACGCCAGTTCGAGACCGATCACACCACCGCCGATGACGACCATGCTCTTAGGCAGCTTTTCCAGGCTGAGCGCGCCGGTCGAATCGATGCAGTTGGGATTTTCCTTGAGGCCGGGGATCGGCGGCTGAGCGTTGACCGAGCCGGTCGCAACGATGATCGCGTCGGCGGTCATCTCTTCGCTTGTACCATCTGTTTTCTTCACAGAGAGCTTGCCGGGAGCCGTGAACCTCGCCTCGCCGTCGATCTTCGTGACCTTATTCATCTTGAACAGGCCCGCGATGCCGCTCGTGAGCTTCTTGGATATCTCATTTTTGTGCGCAATGACCTGCCGGAAATTGACCTTTACATTGTCAACCTCAATACCGATATCCTTGCCCTGATTCTTGATATCCTCGACCAGCTCCGCGCTGTGAAGCAGGCACTTGGTGGGGATGCAGCCGATGTTCAGGCAGGTACCGCCAAGGTGCTCACGCTCAATGACGGTCACCTTTGCGCCGAGCTGAGCAAGCCGGATCGCCGCAACATAGCCGCCGGGGCCGCCGCCGATAACAATGACCTTTTTCTCGCCGACCGGCTTGACCGACGCGGCAGGAGCCGCGGGCGCAAAGGGGACCGCGGGTGCCGCGGCAGCGCCGCCGACCTGTTCACCCGCCTGACCGATATAGCCGAGCAGGCCCTTGACCGGAACATCCTCGCCCTCCTGAGCGACGATCTTGAGAAGTACACCGTCGTGTTCACTAGTGACCTCGTTGGTGAGCTTATCTGTGGTGATCTCCAGGATCGCCTCGCCGGCTTTGACCGCGTCACCCTCGTGCTTGAGCCAACTGGATACTGTGCCTTCTTCCATCGTCAGTCCCAGTTGGGGCATAATAATCTCAAAAGCCATACGTTTGCCTCCCTTAGAGAAGAATGTTCATCGGGCTTTGCAGCAGATCGCGCAGGTCCATAATAAACTTTGCCGCGACCGCGCCGTCGATCAAACGGTGATCATACGTAAAGGACAGGCGCATGACCTGATGCTTGCTGATATTGCCCTCGTCATCCATGACCAGCTCATCCTGGATCGCGCACACGCCGAGGATACCGGCATCGGGCTGATTGACGATCGGCGTGAAGGTCTCGATGCCGAACATGCCGAGGTTGCTGACCGAGAAGGTTGAGCCCTTGTACTCATCCGTGGTGAGCTTATTCTCCTTTGCGCGAGTCGCAAGATCCTTCGCCTTAGCAGCAAGCTCGTCGAGACCCATCTTATCCGCGTCGCGGATAACGGGGACGATCAGACCGGCGTCAAGCGCGACGGCCATGCCGAGATTAACATGAGCACGCTGAATGACCTGACCGTTATCATAGCTGACCAGCACCTCGGGATGTGCGCGCAGCACTTTTGCCGTCGCCTTGAGAATAAGATCGTTGACGGAGAACTTCTTGCCCGCGGTTTCGATGAGAGACTTGCGGAACTTCATCAGCGCCGTGACATCGACCTTGGTATTCTGCGTAACAGGCGGGATCTCGGTGTGAGACTGGAGCATACGCTCGGCAACGACCTTGCGCATACCGCTGAGCTTGGCGATCGTATCGCCCTCCATAAGCTCGAGGCCGCCCTTTTTCGCCGCAGGAGCCGCAGGAGCCGCGGCTGGGGCAGCAGCGGGAGCCGCCGCCGGAGCGGACTTCCGCGCTTCGGCCGCAGCGTAAATATCCTTGGCAACAATGCGGCCGGAGGGACCGGAACCAGTAAGCGCGGAATAATCCACGCCCATATTTGCCGCAAGCTTGCGCGCAAACGGAGAAATACGGATACGCGCACCGCCGGCAGATACCGCGGCGGGAGCAATTACAGCCGCGGAGGCAGCAGCGTTCAAAGCATAAACAAGGCTTACGGCGACAGAATGCAGGCGTTTGAACAGCCCGAAAGAAGCGGCTACGAGTTTGCGGGCTGGTACAACGCAATCGGCGGCGCGG
>ENA-OPBO01000991-OPBO01000991.1-human-gut-metagenome-genome-assembly--contig:-NODE-991-length-21675-cov-3.055134_pt1 | contig 21675 bp, 17 predicted proteins | sample MGYA00241071_ERZ501458 | MGnify/ENA primary metagenome ERZ501458 (study PRJEB25962, sample SAMEA2042509) | human gut metagenome | biome: human gut; feature: human-associated habitat; material: faeces... | reverse complement strand
CCCCGTTTTGCCCTGAAATTGTGAACAATTTGTTAACAATTAGTTTTTCACGGTGTAAAAACGGCAGAAACAAAACCTGCCGCCCGAGCGATGAAGCCCGAGCGGCAGGTTGGTGTAAAATTGTTTTATCGCAATTTATCGTTAAAGCGATTTACTGCGAATGCAAATTACTTGGACAGTTCGGTGATGCCGTCGATGCGGATATCGAACAGGGGAGCGGAGATAACTTCGGACTCATGGAAGTAACCGTCCCAGATAAGCTGAGTGCCTTCAAAGCCGTGGCTCTTGTCGTAGCTGGTGAGATGTTCGCCGTTTACGGTGAAGGTGCTGCAATCAAATACCTTCAGTTCGCCGCTCTTAATCTTTTCGATTGCGGCGTCAACAGCTTCCTGAGTGCCGGCTGCGCAAGCCTTGCCGAGGGGGGAGATCTGAACAGCGTTGTTGGAATAGCCGTGGCACCAATCCTGCTCGGGCTTTTTGCCGTTCATGACCTGCTCAAAGGCATAGGTGTAATATGCACCCCAATTGTTCTGGGGAGAGGTGAGGGCAACATCGGGAGCAACGCTGAGCATGTCAATGTTGTAACCGACGCTGAATACGGTTTCGCCCGCTTCGTATTTTGCCTGAACAGCGGAGGGTGCGCCGGTGGAGTCCGCATGCTGACCGATGATGACGCAGCCGCGTGCCATGAGGGCGTTTGCGGCTTCGCTCTCTTTAACGAGATCGAACCACTCTTTGGTGTACTGAACGTCCATATGAGCCTCGGGAACGATGGAACGGATGCCGAGGAAGAATGCAGTGTAGCCGGAAACAACTTCTGCATAGGGGTATGCGCCGACGTAGCCGACGTAGGGATCGGTAACTTTGCCTTCGTCCATGAGCGCCTTGAGCTTCATGCCCGCAACGATGCCGGAAACATAGCGAGCTTCGTAGATGCTGTCAAAATAGTTGAAAATGTTGTTAAGCTCGGTATGCTTTGCAGCCTTTTGACCGGTTGCGTGGCAGAAAACAACGTCGGGATACTCTTTTGCGGCGCGGATGAGGTGATCCTCATGACCGAAGGAGTTTGCGATGATGAGCTTGCAGCCCTGTTCCGCGAGGTCGACTGCTGCTTCATAGCACTTTTCGTCCTCGGTGACGTTGTATTTGTAGATGATCTGATCATCGCTGAGGTTGCAGGCTTTTTTGCGGCCTCAATGCCCTGAATGTGTGCGTAGGTGTAGCCTTCGTTTTCATCGCCGATGAGAATTGCACCGACTTTGAAATCTGATTTGCCCGTTTTGTCGGAACAGCCGGTGAACGCGAAAACGCCGAACGCCATAACTGCCGCAAGAACGATTGCGAGAAGTTTTTTCATTTGGAATGTACCCTCCGGATATTTGCTTGCTCTGTTTCACTCGAAACAAAACAGCAACAGAATTATACGCAGAAATTGACGAAAATGCAACAGGAATATGCTCAAAATAGAATATATGAACCGAGATATATCTGTTGGCAAACAGGTTTAATCGGGTTGGTCTTCTGTCGAAAAAAGCTGCCTGTCCCGCCGGAGCCGGCGCCGCCTGCGGTTGATGCTGCGTTCAAGGTCGCCGTTATTTATGAACTCCGCAAGCACATACTGTTCAAACACGGGCACGGTGCAGGAGTAGAAGTCGAGTTTTTTGGAAAACAATGTATCGAGACTTTCGGGAAGCAGCATATAACCCATTCGCATAGCGGGCGCGATGGTTTTTGTGAACGTGTTGACATACACAACAATGTCCGGAGCAAGCGAAAACATGGTGTCGATCTGCCTGCCCGCAACGGCAAATTCGGAAGCATAGTCGTCTTCAACAATAAATGCACCGCCGCGCCTTGCCCAGTCAATGTATTCGGCGCGTTTTGCGGCGGCCGCGGTTATGCCGCTCGGGTAACTGTGAAAGGGGGTGACATGCAGCGCCGACGCTCTGCATTCCGAAAGGGCGGAGGAAGAAATTCCGTCCGAACCCATTTTGAGCGGAATGCAGGCGATCCCGTTTGCTTCATAAACACGAGGTATTTTTTCGTAACACGGATTTTCGACCGCAAAGGTGGAACCGCGTTCAAAAAGCTGGGCTATCAGGCCGTAAAGGTATTCCGCACCGGAACCTATGACAATGCGCTCCGGTGCAGCGGAAATGCCGCGGCTCCGCAAAAGATAGTCCGCAATTGCACGGCGAAGCTCATCCGTGCCCCTGTTCGGGGATTTTACAAGAATGCCCCTGTCGCAGCGCGAAAGAACGCGGCGCATGGTTTTTGCAAGCACGGAAAAAGGGAAATCCTCATCCGCACCGATATTGTGCGCGCTCATCTGTGCCTGTGTTGCGCGGGGCGCACCGGCGGTGAGTCCTTCCGCTCCGTATGCAACATAGTAGCCGCTGCGGGGGCGCGAAACGGCATAACCCTCATCGCAGAGCAATTCATAGGCATGTTCAACGGTGATAACCGCAATTTCAAGCTCCGCCGCCAGAAAACGTTTGGACGGCAGCTTATATCGCGGGGGAAGCACGCCTTCGGCAATATCCGCTCGGAGCAAACGGTAGAGCTGCTCGTATGCGGGTGTTTTTGAAGCCTTGTCGATTCTGTATTTCATTTCAAACTGACCTTATCAAATATTCCTTAACTGACGATAGCGACAGTATCAGTTTAAGTGTATAATAACCTTCGTCAAAAGTCAAGTCCCGTAAGGGACGACAGAAAGCTTCAGCCTCGGGCGGATGCCCGTGCGAAACAGAAAGGCGGCATTATGGAAATTAAAACGAATGAAAAAAAGTTTTCAACAAGAACCCTCACCGTGACGGCAATGTTCCTTGCGATGAACATTATCATGAGCTCCTCAATGCTCAGCGTGCCGGTTCCGGGCGGGCATATCTATCTTAACAACGCGATAATAACCATTGCATCGATATTGCTGAATCCGCTTTGCGCGTTCATCGTCGGCGGCATAGGCGCGTTCATCGGAGATTTGCTTTTTTACCCTGCGCCGATGTTTGTTTCCCTTGTGACACACGGCATTCAGGCCATCGTTGTTTCGCTTTGCGCCCGCAAACTTTTCCGCGGAAGCAAAATGAATGCGGGTGCCGTGATCGGCGTCATTCTGGGCATTGTTATAAACACTGTCGGCTACTCACTCGGCAGAGCGTTCATCTATTCAACTCCCGAATATGCAGTTATGAAACTGCCGTATCAGATACTGGAAGATGTTGTGGGTTCGGTGCTGGGTTATGTGCTTTGCTTTGCATGCGGAATCAAAAAACTGTTTGAACGTGAATTCGGAAGCAGGAAAAACAAAAAAACAAATTAATCAGTAAACCAAAGTAAAGAGAACGCTCGCCCGGCTGCAAACCGCACCGTGCGAGCTGTTATTTTGTTTGAAATATATTAAACATACTGTTCTTCGGCAAAGACAGCCGTGAAGCAGGTGGGCTTTGACTGAATTTGAACTTTTCGGCGGAACCCCGCGGAGAAGTGTACTCGAAAAACCCGAAAGAGGGCACGGTTCACCGCGCCCTCTTTCGGATTAAATAAATTTGTGGAGATTTTCACGAGCAGGTGTTAAAAAGCATTGGATGAAAACCGAGTTTTCAATGCGATATTAAACCTGCGCCGTGACTGAATCAGTCGTTGGTGGGAGCACCGACGGGACATGTGCTTGCGCAAAGGCCGCACTCGATGCAAGCGTCGGGATTGATTTCGTATTTGCCGTCACCCTCGGAAATTGCGCCGACGGGGCAGTCTGCTGCACATGCGCCGCATGCGATGCAAGCTTCAGTGATACGATAAGCCATGGGTATTACCTCCGAAAAATATTTGATTCCGAGGCAGCTCAGCTGCCTCAACAGTATTTTACCACGAAAACGGCAGAAATCAAGCCTTTTCGAATAAACAAATTAAAAGCCGCGCTATATGACATACAGTGCGGCCGGAAAGCTTGGTTTATAAGCAAAAATTATTTGTTGTCCATAGCGTCTTTAATGGACTTGCCGGGCTTGAAAGCAACGGAACGGGTGGCATCGATATCGATAGCCTCACCGGTCATGGGGTTGCGGCCCTTGCGTGCGGGACGTTCGCGAACTTCAAAGCAGCCAAAGCCGACGATCTGAACTTTGTCGCCCTGCCTGAGCTGTTCGATGATGAGATTGAAGATGGAATTGACTGCAACGTCTGCATCCCTCCTGGTAAGGTTGGTCGTGCTCGCAAGAGTGCTGATAAGCTGAGCCTTATTCATTGTATGTTCCTCCGTTTATAGAATAAACTAAAAATTACGCTATTGTGCACAACATGGTGCAGAACCCTGTTATGCTTTGTTCGGGCGGAAAACCCGAACCCTTAAGCAACATTCAGTATTTTATCAGTCTCGCGCCGAAAACACAATAGCTTTTTGGTATATTTTAAGCAAATATCGCAATTTAATTCACTTTTTTATCCTATCCCAATATGAATCCATTTGCTCAAGAGTCATATCCGAAAGACAACCGCCTTCGGACAGGATGAGTTCTTCCATTTTGATGAATCTGTTCGTGAATTTTTGCGTTGCTGCGGCAAGTGCAAGCTCCGGATCGACACCGGCTTTGCGGGCCGCATTTACACAGGCAAAGAGCAGATCGCCGATTTCTTCCGTAATTGCCGGAGCATCGCCCTTTTTGAGTGCATCAAGAACTTCGTCCGCCTCTTCGTGGACTTTCGGCAGGGTGTCGGCAGCGGTGTCCCAATCGAACCCGACTCGGGCGGCGCGCTTTTGAATTTTGCAGCTGCGCATCAGTGCGGGGAATGCTTTGGGAACTGCACGCAGAGTGTCGGCCACGGTTTGCTGGTGCTTCTCTTTCTGCTTGAGCTTTTCCCAATTTGCAAGCACGTCATTCGTGCCGTCAACATGAACGCTGCCGAACACATGCGGATGGCGATAAATGAGCTTGTTGGTGATTCCCGTTGTGACATCACGCAGGGTGAAGTCGCTGCATTCTTCTTCGATAACGGAATGGAAAACGATTTGCAGCAGCAGGTCGCCGAGTTCCTCTTCAAGCGCAGTCATATCGTTGCTGTCGAGCGCATCAAGCACCTCATATGTTTCTTCCAGCAGCGAGGAGCGCAGGCTTTCGTGGGTTTGCTCCGCATCCCACGGACAGCCGCCGGGAGCACGGAGCCGATGCATAACTTCAAGCAGCCCGTCAATGCCGTGGCGTGTACGCTGCAAAAGCCCGCAGGGGGGAACAAGAACGACGGTTGCCGCACCGTAAAGCTTTTCCGCTTCCGGGTGATCCATTCGGTGCAGCGGAAGGCAATTAACATCGTATTCTCCGCAGTTGTTCATTGTGCAGACAAAAACATCGGATTCATCCGGGTAGTACTCGCTCAGCCGAAGTTTGATTTCGCCCGCGATAAGCAGGTTGTCCGTCTCTTCAATAACAACGGGGAAAGCCGTTCCTATTATATTGAAGGAATGCGCCGAACGAATATCATAACCCGACCACGGCGCAATATGCCCGCAGTTTGCGGCGGCACAAACCGCGGATTCCGCAAAGCCCGGCGCAGGCATGAAACGGACGGTAAATCCGTTTTCACTCGCACGGCTGCACAACAGCGCGGCAAGCTCACCTTCAACGCCGCGGCCGAGGACGGCATAGCCGATGTTGAGGTTTTCCGCATTCTCGGATTCGAATGCCGCCGCAAGCCTTTCGGCAATGCGTTCGTTCAATTCGTCAAAATCAAAGCATTCGCTGTATAAATCATCCATTGAAACCGCTTCGGGACGGATGCGGAGTGCGGCATTTGCGCATATATGCTCCGTTGTCTGCAAATACAGTCGGTCAACGGATTTAACCGCTTCGAGTGAGTTCTGAGGAACGGTCTGCGGCGTTGCAAGCGGGATAACGGTAAGCGTTTTCATAATATTTCTCCATTCGAAAATCTGCTGCGAATCCGGTTCGGAAACTGCGCCGGATTGAAACTGACCTTATTATAAAACGCGCGGGCGAATTTTGCAATTAAAAAAGTGCCGCAGCCGCGGACGATTTTTCGGGTTTAAAAGGCATCGGGAACGGTGAACGGCGGGGAAATGAGGGAGGCATATGACTTTTATTTAAGCTCACTGCCTTAATCTCATTTCCGCAAATGCCTGTTTCCGATTCGTTGTCCGCTGTTCGCGACTGTTCACGGCTTAATAAAGGTTATAATACTTTCGGGATCGACAGGACTGCCGTTGACACGGATTTCAAAATGCAGGTGACTCCGCTCCGCGCATTCGCTGATTGCCGTGTCGCCGATGCAGCCAATGACTTGACGGGCGGTGATTCTGTCGCCGATATTCACGGGCGGCTCAGCCTTCAGATTGGAGTAAACGCTTGCCATGCCGTTTGCGTGAGAGATGACGATTGTGACCCCGAGTCTGTCGTCAACGTAAATATTTTCAATCGTTCCGTCCGCAATTGCACGGACTTCACTGCCCTTGCTGCATTCTATGTCAACTCCGGGATGCGTCATCCATTGATGAAGCGTCTCCGAATAAAGCAGAGAGTTGATTGCAAAGCTCTTCATAACGGTTCCGTCAACCGGCGGCTTCAATCCGGACAAAACTCCGTCCGCAGTCGGTTCGGGTTCGGGCGAAAGTTCGGGCATGGGCGTGAATTCCGGCAGTGCAAGCGGCGTTGGGCGCGGCAAGGCTGTGCCTGCGGCCGGCGTTTCAACGGCGGGCACCGGAGTGCCGCTTTCGGCGGAAACAGTGTTCAGCACGTTTTCAAGCCTTTGGTCGTCCGAACGGTTGACCGGTGCATTCGGGGCATCGTTCCCTCCGGCCGTAAAAATCAAAACTGCTGCGCCGCCGAGGGAGGCGAGACAGCCCGCAAGGGCAAGATAAAGTCCGTTGCGGCGCATAAAAACTGCTGAGCGAAGGCGGAATCTGCGAAACCGCCACTTGATTTGTTGCTTGCGATTCATTGTTCTGTTCCTTTCAGTATTCAGAATAATCCGTTTATTCAGGCTTTGGACTTTTTTGTGTTCCAATGCCTTTATTCTGCTCGTTCGGCGGACGATATATGCGTGATAAGTTGGCGATGGAATGTAATTTGGTGCAAATTAAGGTTGATTATGGCTGAAATTAAAAATATATTATTTATTTTTACGAAAAGAGAATGTTGATAGAATGCGCGATATTTACGGCAGTGAAGGGAAAATTGAATATTCAAATGTCACCAAGTAAAAAAGAGCATTTTGCTTTGGGAATTGCACATTCATTATTTTTTTGATAGAATAATGTCCGATTGGCGCGGACGTGCAACAGCGTCTGCTCGGTCGAAGCAGCAAAAGCTGCAAAAAAATATGTTGGAAGGAGAACCACATGAAAAAGTTTCTTGCAATGCTCGTAGCGGCAATGATGGTACTTTCCCTTGTAGCCATCCCCGTGCTTGCAGACGGCGAAGTTGTATTCGCAGTTGAAAATGCACCCGCAACGGCAACCCCCGGCGACGAAATCACCGTTAACCTCACCGTGAACGGCACTTTCGAAGCACATGTACTCAACATGCAGTTCAACTATAATGCTGATGCATTCGAGTATGTGTCCCACACTCGCGGCGATGTTCTCAACCAGATCATCGACCTCGGCGGCACTCAGCTTGTTGATGCCACCACCATCCCCGGCTCCATGCGCCTCGGCGTCATGATGCCCACCGCTGCTTTCACTCAGAGCGGCACCATCTGCTCCGTAACGCTCCGCGTTAAGGAAGGTGCAGCAAACGGCGCAAGCGATCTCGCTCTCGTCATCACTGAGTTCAAAAACTTCCCCACCGGCGGTCAGGCAACCCCCATTGCCAACGTTGTAAATAACGCAACCGTTACCATCACCGGCGGCAGTGAGCCCACTCCCGTACCTCCCACCGAGAACCCCGTAACTCCCGCACCCGGCGGCATGGCAACCATCAGCCTCACCGCAGGTGATGTATTCGGCGACGGTTCCGGTTACCAGATGCTCCTCGATGCAGATGCAACCGCATTCGGCAATGAGATCCCCGCAGAAGGTCCTCTCACCATGGGCGGCGATGCACCCGCAGGTCTGTACGATGCATTCGAGTATAAGATTCCCGTAAATGCAGACGGCAGCACCACCACCAGCAACGTTGTTGTTAACAACACCGTTACCATCCAGGTACCCGCAGGTACTTATGACTGGTGCCTTACCAACCCGACTCCCGGCGACCGTATCTGGATCGCTTCCAGCCAGGGTAATGTAGGCGGCCGTGCAGACGATTACACCTTCGAAGCAGGCTACACCTACAACTTCACCGTATACCTCCTCGGTCAGTACGATGCAACCGACGTGACCATCACTCCCGGCGGCGGCACTCCCAACACCCCCGTACCTCCCACCCAGAACCCCAACACCCCCGCACCCGGCGGCAACACCGGTTGGGGCTTCGAAACCGATCCCTTCGCTGAAGGCTGGACCATCCGCGATGACGACGGCGACGGCTACAACTGGGAATGGATGGATGCAAGCGGTTCCAACTACAACGTATACGAAGGCACCCACTGCATGGCATCCGCTTCCTATCAGAACAGCGCATTCGGCGGCGGCACTGCACTGAATCCCGACAACTGGCTCATCAGCCCGGCATTCACCGCAGGCAGCACCGTTACCTTCTGGTACGCAGGTCAGGATCCCAACTATGCGGCTGAAACCTTCGGCGTATATGTAATCGCAAACGGCACCACCAGCGACGAACTCGCTTACTTCACCGCTTCCAACACCTATCAGCAGGGCAGCGTAGACATCAGCGATTTCGCAGGTCAGACCGTTCAGGTTGCGTTCCGTCACTATGACGTCACCGACATGTTCAGGCTCAACCTCGACCTCGTTGAAGCTGAAGCAGGCGGCGAACCCCCCGTTATTACGGATTCTCCCACCCCTGTTATCACCAACAGCCCCACTCCCGAGCCTCCCACGGATACTCCCGAGCCCGGTGACGAAACTCCCACTCCCGAGATTCCCACGGATGCTCCCACTCCCGAGCCTCCCACGGATGCTCCCGAGCCTGTAACTCCCGCACCCGGTGACGTTATCTTCAGCGTCGGCGGCGTACACTATGTTGCAGCAGGCAGCCAGGTCAGCGTCGATCTCACCATCGACGGCGAATATGAGGCAAACGGCATGAACATCTGGGTACAGTACGACGCAGAGAAGCTCACGCTCAACAGCGTTGACGAAGGCGAGATTATGAAGGCCATCAAGGATCTTGGCGGCATGAACATCCTCGACTTCCAGAGCATCCCCGGCAGCGTACGCCTCGGCTCCATGCTTCCCAGGGATCCGGTAAGCGGCAGCGGCAAGATCTTCACCATGAACTTCACCGTTGCGGAAGGCCTTGAGGACGGCACGGAAATGCCCATCGAGATCCTCGTTAAGGAATTCTTCAACATGCCCGTAGGCGGCGAGAACACGCCCATCGCGTTCTTCGCAGAGAACGGTTCAATCGTAGTCGGCAGCGAGCCCATCGTCACCGATGAGCCCGGCGTCACCGATGAACCCACCGCAGTTCCCACCGATGCTCCCAATCCGCCTATAACCGGCGCAATGAGCCTCATCGGCGTTGGTATTGCAGCGATCGTTGCGAGCGCAGGCGTTGTTATCTTCCGCAAGAAGGAAGAAGACTGAGCCTGAATCCTGCTCGGTACACGGCGGAAGTCAACGCTGCGAGTGATGAAAATCAGCGTAACGAGTGACTGAAACCGATACTGTGCATGAACAACAGCATAATCCCGACCGAATCGGATCTCCGATTCGGTCGGGGCTGCAAGCCCCGCAGGATGCAAATCCCTGCGGGGCTTGTGTCGTATGAAAATGCGAACGCAAAAGAATCAGAGACCATATCCTATATGAAAAAATATCAAGAAAGTGCATTTTCTATAAGATTGGGGTTGAAATTTTCGTCTCAATAAGTTAAAATAGGATATAGATTTATGCAAAAGTCATTCATGAGGTGAAATGAAGGATATGTACGGCATTCGGGCGGATGAATTGGATATGCATTCGATCATTGCCGAAAGCATAATCGGCTTTTTGCTTCAGCATACCGGAATAATGATTCAAAGACAGGATATTTCAATGAATTCATCCGTGTGTGCTGCTGCCGTCCCGCTGCTGCCGCGATTCGGAATTTCGCCGGAAAGCCTGCTGAATGAATGCGAAAAAACAGAATGCGGCTTGCCGTATTCGAATATGCGGAAATATCGAGGCATAAATATTTTTGAACAAGTTTCCGCAAAAAACGGATATCTGTGCTTTAACCCGACGATTGAGTTCCTAAACAGCTTTTGCGTTCGATGCACGGAGCTGCTTCCAATGCCGGAAATGCCGCAAAAAATTGTTTTTCCGTGCAGCACGGAATATGCCTGCGCACGGCTTTTGACTTATTATTGCTCCGGCTGCCGCTGCATCATGACGGACAGCGTCAGAACAGCATTGTTTCGCTCCTTTGCGCTTGCGGGCGGGTTTGAAACAAAAAGGCTTTATGAACGCGCTGTTCATTCGGCGGAACGTGCCGTGCTTGCTGCTTTCGGAAATTCGGATGGGGGGAAATTCGGCGGAGTGCAGGCTTCTGCTGCGGCGATACTGCTGAGCAGTGCAAAAATGACTTTAGTGCAATAGTTTGAAGGAGAATTGACTGACTTATGAAAATTAAATGGTATGGACATTCCTGCTTTCTTTTGACGGACAGCAACGGCAGCACCGTTCTGACCGATCCGTGCGATCCGTCCTACGGTTATGAAATACCGCCCATGCATGCAGATATCGTGACAATAAGCCACGAACACAACGATCACAACAACATTAGCATTTTGCGCGGCAATACCGAGATTATCCGCAGCCCGGGCGAATACAATGTCAAGGGCATTCATATCACGGGTGTTGAAACTTTACATGATCGCAGCGGCGGTGCGCTTCGCGGCAAAAACACCATGTTTATTTACGACATGGATGATATGCGCATACTTCATTGCGGCGATCTCGGCATGATTCCCGACGAAGAAACGATTGCAAAAGTCGGCCATATTGACATCATGCTGGTTCCGATCGGTGCGATTTACACAATAGATGACCTTGAGGCGCGTGAACTTGCTAATGTTCTGAAGCCCAAAGTCGTTATACCCATGCACTATAAAACCCCGAAGCTTAAACTTGAGCTTTGCCCGCTGGCACCCTTCATTGATGCGGCAAAGGACTGCCGCATTCACAACCTTAACGATTGTGAAGCAACAATTACAAAGATGAGCCTCGGTGAGGACAGGGTGCTGATTCTGCGCCCGTATGACGCCGAAAGAGACGAATGACATTTGAAACGAACGTGACGGAACCGAATCTGCCGTAAATGCTTCCGAAACAAATAACCGCCGCAGGAATTTTGCCTGCGGCGGTTTTCTTTGCTCAAAGAAAGCTCAGAATTCCGAAGAATGCTTAAGCATTCTTATTTAATAATCATCCGATAAAGGATTAAAGATCATAATACCTTTCAAATTCGGCAGGATGCGGAATCTGATTGATGCGTGCAGCCTCTTTGCGCTTGCGATCGATCCAGATATTGAGGAGCCTCTCGGGGAATACACCGCCGCGGGTCAGATAGTCATGGTCTGCTTCAAGGGCATCAAGTGCCTCGTCAAGGCTCTTGGGAAGGCTGTCGATCTTTGCTTTTTCCTCTTCGGGAAGGTCAAACAGGTTGAAATCATAGGGACCCCAGCCACATACGGAAGGATCAATTTCGTTGATAATGCCGTCGAGACCTGCCATAAGGATCGCCGCATAAGCATAGTAGGGGTTGCAGGTTCCGTCGGGGTTGCGCAGCTCGAAACGCTTAGCCATGGGCGATTTTGCGTAAGCGGGGATGCGAATTACCGCAGAGCGGTTCGCTGTTGCATAGCCGATGGTAACGGGAGCTTCAAAGCCGGGAACAAGGCGCTTGAAACTGTTGGTGGACGGGTTTGTGATCGCGCAAAGACTCTTTGCATGTTTAAGCAGACCGCCCATGAAGTTGTGTGCAAGCTTGGAGAGCTGAGCATAGCCGTTTTCATCATAGAAAAGGGGCTTGCCGTCCTTGGTGAGCAGCATGTGAACGTGCATACCGTTGCCGGCTTCCGCATAGATGGGCTTGGGCATGAAGGTTGCGGTGCAGCCTTCTTCAACGGCAGCGTTGCGGATGATGTATTTTGTTACCATGGTGTTGTCTGCCATTTTGACAACATCATCAAGCTCAACCTCGATTTCAAGCTGGCCGGGGCCGCCGACTTCGTGGTGATGATACTTGACTTTAACGCCCCAATCTTCCATAAGCATGCACATTTCGCTGCGGAGATTGTAATACCTGTCCTGCGGAGCACCAATGTGATAGCCGCCCTTGTGCGGAATCTGGAAACCGTCTTCACTGCTGCCGGTGTTCCAATCGGCTTCTTCGGTGTCGATTTCACAGCGAACGCATTCGGGACGAGTCTCGAACTGAACATTGTCAAACACATGGAATTCGAATTCCGGTCCGATGATCATTTCGTCGGCAATGCCGGATTCACGCATGTATTCAACAGCGCGCTTGATAACGTTGCGGGGATACTGATCGAACGGGCGGTTCTCGGGGCGGTCGATAATCATTGCATCGCCGCTCATGGTGAGGGTCGGAACCTCCGCAAAGGGATCGACAGCAGCGGTGGAAAGGTCGGGAATGAAGACCATATCGCTGTTTTCAACGGGCGCGTAGCCGTAGTTGGAACCATCAAAGCCGATGCCGTATTTCATCGTGTTTTCATTAAAACGGGCGGCGGGGATGGTGATATGACGCCAACGACCGTCGATATCGGTCATTTTGAAATCGACCATTTCAATTTCATTGTCAAGGATGAATTCCTTTGCCTGCTCAATTGTTTTAAACAGCACGGGTGAAACCTCCTGAATAGGTAAAATTTTTTTGAACGAAAGAAAAATCTGTTGCTTCCGTTCATGCTTATTGTGACAGGTTTTTACCGAAATGTCAAGGAAAATGCAGTATATATTTACCTATATACGAAAAGCCGGAATCGGGACAGCCGCAGTTTCTTAGCTGTATCTTATCCGTGTGCATGATAAAATTAAAAGCACAGCAACCGAGAGGCTTTGCTGCGCCGTCAAATCGACAGGCGCAGAATAAAAACATACGAAATCAATGCGTATGCGGCCGAAACGGTGCATCGGAAAAATCGGGAGGAAGGTTAATGGATATTTTTGATATTTTAACGCTTATCGGCGGTCTGTGCCTGTTTTTGTTCGGCATGAACGTAATGGGTGACGGACTGGAGCGCAGAGCGGGCGGAGGGCTGAAGCTTTTGCTCGGCAAGCTGACAAACAACCGCATGAAGGGCTTCCTGACGGGTCTCGGAGTGACGGCGGTGATTCAAAGCTCATCAGCAACAACTGTTATGGTCGTTGGGTTTGTTAACTCGGGACTCATGACGCTTAAACAGTCCATCGGCGTTATCATGGGGGCGAACATCGGCACAACGGTAACGGCGTGGATTCTGAGCCTCGGCGGAATTTCAAGCAGCAATGTCTTCGTTCAGCTTTTGAAACCCACATCGTTCACACCCGTGCTTGCATTGGCAGGAATGATTCTTTTGATGACGGGAAAAACGGACAAAAAGAAGGATACAGGCACAATTCTGCTCGGTTTTGCAACGCTGATGTTCGGAATGGATACAATGTCCGGTGCTGTTGCCGGGCTTGCGGATGTTCCCGCCTTCCGCAACATGTTCATAATGTTCAAAAATCCGCTTTTCGGAATGCTTGCGGGTGCGGTGCTGACGGCGATAATCCAAAGCTCATCGGCCTCCGTCGGCATTTTGCAGGCGTTGACCGTCACTGGACAGGTATCTTACGGTGCGGCGATTCCGATCATCATGGGACAAAACATCGGAACCTGCATAACGGCGATCTTATCCTCTTTCGGAGCCAACAAGAACGCAAAGCGTGCCGCAATCGTGCATCTTTCGTTCAACGTTATCGGCACGGTGGTTTGGCTGACGGTGTTCACGATCGTTTCCTATGTTTTCAAACCACTGTTGTTTGATACGGCGGCAAGTTATTTCGGCATTGCTGTCGCGCATTCGCTTTTCAATATCCTTTGCACCGCGCTGCTGTTTCCGGCTGCGCCCCTGCTTGAAAAAATTGCGGTTCGGCTTGTTCCGGACGGAAACAAGAAGGACACGATCTCCGAACTGGACGACCGCCTGCTTGCAACACCCGCAATCGCGCTGGAACAATGCGCGCGCGTGGTTGAAACCATGGCGGAGGAAACGGCGGAGGCTTTCAAACTGAGCATGGATATGCTCACGAATTATGATGCGGATTCGGCGGGAAAAATACGTAAAGCCGAGGATAACAGCGATCATCTGGAGGACATCATCGGGACGTATCTCACCAAACTCAGCAGGAATCAGTTGACGGAGGACGACAGTGCGGAGGTTTCCAAGCTGCTCAAAGCGATAGGCGATTTTGAACGAATTTCGGATCACAGCGTCAATATTCTTGAATCGGCGGAGGAACTCCGCAGCAAAAAAATCGAGTTTACCGGGCGGGCAAAGGCGGAACTCGGCGTGCTTTGCAGTGCCGTTTCCGAAATTTTGACGGCTGCATGTGCCGCATTTAAGGACAATGATCCCGAAAAAGCGTTGAAAATCGAACCTTTGGAGCAGGTTATTGATGATTTGAAGGTTCAGCTGCGCGACAGGCACATTGCACGGCTCAAGAACGGCGAATGCACGGTTGAAGCGGGATTCATTTGGTCTGACATACTGACGAATCTTGAGCGTGCATCGGATCACTGTTCCAACATTGCTCTCTGCGTTATTGATGCGGGCAAACACAATATGAACATGCATGAATCTCTGTCCGAAATGAAGAAGGACAATCCCGCATTCGAGGACGAGTTTGACATGTACACCCGCAAGTATCGCATAACAGGCTGATAACGGGACGACAGCATTGCCGCATTGCGGCAAAACCATATTCAATCGTTAATTTCTTCATGCATACAAAAAGCGGACGGAGGCGGAACCGTCCGCCTTTTTGTTGTGCCGCACTCCTTTTCGAAACAGCCGGAGACCGTTTGAATTTCGGCATAAAGCGGCAGTACTTAAACGAAATTAAATCAATGTCCGGATTCAATCGAAAAAGCAGGTTTTGCGGATAAATTCGTACTTCGGACAAACGGCGGGTTTTATGCATTGTACGGAAGGGGAATGAGGGATATAATCAATCGTGCGGTGCGGCGGAAGCGTGTCTGCCCGCAAAAACATCGCATCCGCAAAACGGGTAAACGGATATAAACGAAAAGGAAGGAAGCTTTCGCTGCGGCGGGAGCAGCGGTCATAAAAACGGTTATGAAGATTAAGGCGGCTCGGAATTCAATCGAAACCGATTCATCCGGCAAAGAAAACACGGCAGTCAATGCGAACACGGCGGCGGGGGAGGAAAAGACTTTTCTCGGCACGGAACCTATCGGCAGGCTGCTGTTTAAGCTGGCTGTGCCGACGGTCATTGCACAGCTTGTGAACATGCTTTACAACATTGTTGACAGAATCTATATCGGTCATATGCCCGGTGACGGCAGTGCCGCGCTGACGGGCGTGGGCGTGTGTATGCCGCTCATACTTATCGTTTCCGCGTTTGCCGCATTTGTGGCCTCCGGCGGTGCGCCGCGCGCTTCAATAAGCATGGGCAAGGGTGATTATGACTCCGCCGAAAAAATTCTCGGCGGCTGTGTTTTGATGCAGGTTGTGATTTCCGCCGTGCTGACGGTGGTTCTGCTTGTGTTCGGCAGGGATCTGCTGCTTGCATTCGGTGCAAGCGAAAACACGATTGATTATGCGGCGGATTATATGAGCATATACGCGATAGGAACGCTCTTTGTGCAGCTGACGCTCGGCCTGAATGCCTTTATCACGGCGCAGGGCTTTGCAAAATACGGGATGCTGACGGTGCTTATCGGCGCCGCTGCAAATATCGTGCTCGATCCGATTTTTATTTTCGGTTTCAAAATGGGCGTTCGCGGTGCGGCGCTTGCAACAGTCATTTCGCAGGGGATATCCTGCATATGGGTCATTTTGTTCTTGCGCGGGGGAAAAACGGTTCTGAAGCTGAAGCGTGAAAACATACGCTTTGCTCCGCGCATTATACTTCCGTGCATCGCACTCGGGCTTGCAACGTTCATCATGCAGGCAAGTGAAAGCGTGATTTCGGTATGCTTCAATTCATCGCTGCTGAAATACGGCGGGGACATTGCCGTGGGCGCAATGACGATCCTCACAAGCGTGATGCAGTTTGCAATGCTGCCGCTTCAGGGCGTTGCGCAGGGCGCACAGCCGATTTTGAGTTATAATTTCGGGGCAAAAAATGCCGACCGTGTTAAAAAGACTTTTTTCCGTCTTCTCACCGTAAGCCTCTGCTATTCCGTCGCACTTTGGGCTTTCGTGATGCTGTTTCCGAAAACCTTTGCCGGAATATTCAGCCCGAATCCGGAGCTTGTAAATTTCACCGGTGATGCTTTACGAATATACTGCGGTGCGCTCTTCCTTTTCGGAATTCAAATCGCCTGCCAGATGACTTTTGTTTCCGTCGGCAACGCGGGCTGCTCAATAATCGTTGCGGTTCTCAGAAAATTTGTGCTGCTCATACCGCTGATTTATATCATGCCGCAGCTGCTTGCGGATAAAACAAATGCGGTTTACACTGCCGAACCGGCTGCCGATGCAATTGCGGTAACATGCACGGCGATACTGTTTTCAATCGAATTCCGAAAAGCCCTGAAAAAACTGAATTCGGATTCCGCAGGCTGAACACAAACCGCAAAAACGGACTTGCGGGTTTAGCCCTCCGAAACAATGCTCCGCAGTGCCCGATACTTTATGATAATGTGCTGACGGAATAATGTATCGATAACAAAAAGCCGCCTTCCGAAACTGTCGGTCGGCGGCTTTTGTGAACCCGATATTCTAAATAAGCTTGTTATACAAAATTTTTGTTAACTCTGATTTAGTTATGATTCAGTCAATGTTCATAGGGAGCATGAAACGAGCGACTCTTTGAGCGTTGAAAAAATGATAATCAAACTTAATATCCTCTTCATGCGTAAATCCCTCAAAGTTTTTACTCAAACCTGATATTTTCCGCAATATAAGCGGCAAGCCCTGCGGCGTTGTCAACACTGTTGGAAAGCTCAATGATAACGAACACGGGGTTGTCCTTCGTGAATGCGGCTGCGGCGGGGTTTTCGAACGCATGGAAGCCCTTTCCGACCGTCCAGTCGTTGGGAGTGCATTCATGGTAGGCGGAGGTCCAGCCGCTTTCGAAATCAGCGGAAGCTTCGCTGACGGCGTGATAATTGGATTCGGTGAAAAGGCGAACATGGTTCATGAGCGTGGCTGCGGCATAGACGCCTGCAACGCCGTCGGTCTCATAGGCCTGCTTGTCATATTCGGCGGCACATACGGCGCCGACACAATTGCCGTTTTCGTCAAGAATAAGCTTGCGCATATCCATTCCGGCGCAAAAGTCCGAAAGGGAAGCGGAAGCGCCGTCGGTTTCGGCTTTGACCGTCCAGCCCTCGGGCAGCACAAAGTTGACAGAGAAAGCGGAGGCGGAGCCTGCGGTGGGGAAAGTGACTTTCACAGGCTGACAGGCATTTGTGTACCCGCTGAAAACGGGAACCGCCGTTGCGGGCGGAGCTGTCGGGACGGCGGCGGGGGAAGCTTCTGCGGCGGGGGACTGCGGTGCGGGTGTTCCGTCAGCCGATGCGGGCTGCTTTTGGCACGCTGCAAAGGAAAAAACGGTCACGATTGCAATTGAAAATGCAGCAATTGCTGCAAGCACTTTCGCCGAGCGGCGAACGATTGAGTGGTTGTGTTGCGTCATTGTTGTTCATCCTTTCTGAATTTCGGTCAATGGAGAAATATTCGGTTCGAACTCTCGATCCAAGTGAATTATACATCAAATCAAAAAAAAAGAAAACGGTTTTTGCACCTTTAGAACCGAAATAATAAACTATATTTTATTAAGGCAAAACTGTTAACGGCAACTGAACCGGCATTGCCCGCGTTGTCTTTGACAGATGCGATATTTTGCGGTATAATAACGTGAATTCATGTGCCTCGCGCAGCGGAACAGGGGTATGAACGTTCGTCCGTCGGCGCGGGGATGGAAAGGAACAAAATGATGACACAAAAAAGGTTCAATGCGCTGCTTTCAATGCTGCTTTGTGCGGCGATGCTGCTGAGCATGGTCGCTATGCTTTCGGGATGCACTCGTTCGGGAAAAAATGATTCCCCTGCTTTGCAGCACAAAATCCTGCATTATTACAGTGAGAAAGACAGTACTTCATATTTCTTTGTTGACGGCAAAAAACTTGAAGATCGCATCGGAAGCGGCATCAGCACCTTCCTTTCGGTTGACGGCACATCCGCAGCCGTGATCGCTGCAACGGCTCTGTATCGCGTTGATGCAAACGGAATTATTCTCGTTTACCCTGCCGCCGTAACGCGTGCGGTGCTTTCCATGGACGGGAAAAGCATCCTTTTCGCAACGGCAACGAAGGCATTTTTGTACAGCAGCGACACGGGCGAAACGACCGAGTTCGAAGGCATTGAAGCTGAAACCGTGCTGAGCCTTGCGCTTTCCGAGGATGCAAATACAGCCGCCGTGACCGTCGGTCAAAAGGGCGGAAGGACGGCGACCTATATCTGTTCCGAAGGAAAGGCCGAAAAGAACAGCGAGGATACATATGCGGTTGCGATTTCAAACGGAGCGGAGCGCATGTATTGCCTTGAATATGTTGACGGCGAGCTGACCGGGAGACTGCATTTTGTTCAGAACGGCAAGGATTCCGTTATCAGCACCAATGCGTCGCATTATTTTGAAGTAAATCGCGATGCAACCGAAATAACTTTTGACGTTAAATCCAAAACGCATTACAGCGCAAAGGGCAGCGAGGCAAAGCAGCTTGTTGATGCTTCCGCGCTTTCGCTTGCGGGTGCGCAGTATTCAACGATGGGCGGCAGCGAATGCACCGTTCTGCTCAAAAATGCCGGCAGCCTGTTCAACAGCATGTTCTACACCGAATACAATGCCAAGGATTCGGACGGCAACCAATTCGTTGAATATGATTTGTATTTTGTAAATTCCTCCAAAAAGGCTGTGAAGCTTGTCGGCGGTGCAACCCAATTTACCGTTCAGCCGGACGGAACAAGCGTTTACTGCGTTGTTGACAGCAGTCTTTACACCGTTTCCGCGTTCAACCCCAAAAAACCGGAGCTTGTTGAAAGCAATGTTTATGCTTTCGGTGCGGATGAAGGTTTCAAGAACGTTTATCTGACCGATATTTACGGCAATGTTCGCCTCAAAAAGGACGGCGCGTCGAAGCTTTCGGACATCATTCTGATGAACATTTCTCATTCCGCAATGATGAACAACGGCACTCTGCTTTGCATCGGGCTTTATGACAACGGAGGAACTCTTTGCAGCATTAAGGGCACCGAGAGCAAGATTCTTGACGAAAACGTTTATTATTTTGAAGTTTACGGCGATGTTGCCGCTTATTATAAAAAAGCCGGCAGCAAGGACGGGCTTTATGACGTCTATATGTCCGAAGACGGCGAGAATTTCACCCTCTGCGTTGAGCAGGCGGCAATCGGCGGCAAGGCTTCCTGACGGCTCGGCAGCGGTTTTTGAATAAAATCCGCAAAAGGGATCGGAACAGCCTGTAAAGTTTCATACAGAGAATCTGCAATCCCTTTTGCATGGCGGCAGTGTCGTGCAAAGGGGGTTTTTAGAGCAAAAGATTCTGCTTTTGAAATTTATTTACGTAATCAGAAACAGTTTTTTAAAATATATTGAATTTGGGTGCAATATTTTGCGGTCGCCGTGCATTAACATGGCGAAAGGAAGGAAAGGAGAAACAAAATGCTGATATTAAGTGCAATTAATCCGGAACAGGCACTTTCCGACGATGAAGCGGAGCTTATGGAACTTGACCTTGCCGCTGTTGCAGCAGGCAGCACGGAAGCGTTGGAACGACTCTATAACACGGCTAAAGCGGCGGTATACAGCTATTCTCTTTCCGTTTTGAGGAACGTTCAGGATGCGGAGGATGTTCTGCATGACTGCTTTGTGAACATCTTCACCGCTGCGGCAGGTTACAGGCCGCACGGCAAACCCATGGCATGGATAATCACCATTGCTAAGAACCTCTGCTTTGCAAGGCTGCGGCAGCACAATCGACAGGAACAGCTTCCCGATGAGGACTGGAGCGAGATGCTGGCGGACAATGCCGGGCTTTCAAATGAGGACAGGCTCGTTTTGCGGGAATGCCTCGGCAGGCTTTCCGAAGAGGAGAACAGGATCGTTGTTCTTCACGCCGTGGCAGGGTTCAAGCACAGGGAGATTGCTTCCGTTACGGGAATGCCGCTTGCAACCGTTCTTTCAAAATATCGCAGGGCAATCGCGAAGCTCCGCGAAAACCTTCAATAACAAAGGAGAGAAACAACCATGAAACACAATGAACAGGAAATCAAGGCGATGGTCAAAAAGGCATATTCGGCGGCAACCCCCGATGTGCTTGAGTCCGTACTCTCCGACTGCAAAAAACTGAAAGGAAGAGTCACACCCATGAAAAAGAAAAACTATCTCAAAAGCATCATTGCGGCGGCGGCCGCGGTAGTGTTCGTGCTTGCAGGCGTTATCGGCTTCGGCACATATCAAAAGGCAAACAAAGTCGTTTCAACCGTTGCACTGGACGTGAACCCCGGCATTGAGATCACAGTCAATGCAAAAGAAAAGGTGCTTGACGTTAAAGCGATGAACGATGACGCAAAAAAAGTTATCGGCGACATGAACTTTAAAGGCAGCGATCTGGATGTTGCCGTGAACGCGCTTATCGGCTCGATGCTGCGCTGCGGCTATCTGAGCGAAATCACAAACTCCATCCTTGTCAGCGTTGACAGCAGCGATGCGGCACAGGGCGAAGCCCTTCAAAAGCGAATTGCGGCTGAAATCGAGGCGATTCTGAATCAGAACGGCGGCGGTTCGGTTCTGAGCCAGACCGTGAGCCACGATGCAGAGCTTGAGAAGCTTGCGGCGGAATACGGAATCACCCTCGGCAAAGCGAAACTGATTCAGCAGATCACGAGCGCAAGCCCGCTGTATACCTTTGAATCCCTTGTTTCCCTTTCCATCAACGACCTGAACCTGCTTATGAACTCCGGCAAACTTAACCTTGGCGGAATTGACCGCAGCGGCACTCCCGCAAGCGGCGCATATATCGGCGAAGAAGCGGCAAAGCGCATTGCATTCGAACATGCGGGCGTTGCCGAAAGCGAAATCACAGGGTATGAGTGCGAAATGGACTATGAGCACGGCAGAATGGTTTACGATATTGAGATGCTGAAACGCTTTTATGCATCGTATGCAGTACATGTGGATGCAGCGCGAATGAAATTAGGTAAAGCCATGACATTGGCAGAAAAAATATTATATGCACACTTATATAATGCAGATACAGTTGCTTCTTTTCGCCGTGGTGAGGATTATGTAAATTTCCGTCCTGACAGAGTAGCTATGCAAGATGCTACGGCTCAGATGGCGTTGCTGCAATTTATGAA
>ENA-OPBO01000985-OPBO01000985.1-human-gut-metagenome-genome-assembly--contig:-NODE-985-length-21739-cov-9.915744_pt1 | contig 21739 bp, 15 predicted proteins | sample MGYA00241071_ERZ501458 | MGnify/ENA primary metagenome ERZ501458 (study PRJEB25962, sample SAMEA2042509) | human gut metagenome | biome: human gut; feature: human-associated habitat; material: faeces... | reverse complement strand
TGCCCTTTGCCTCCGACTCACGGAAACTGTTTAAGGTAGGCGTGAACTTCAGCAAGGAGATACGGGGGATAGAGGGATGGTTGATAGAAGATTAATATTATTACAGAGAGTCAATATACTATTTTATCACAATTGCAAACATCTTTAAGGTTATGAAAAAAGTAGTTTTGTATATGGCCCTTGCAGGCCTGTTATTTTCGTCTTGCTGTACGAACTTTACCGGTTCCCGCCAAGCGGTAACGTTCATGGCGCCCAACGGTACCAAGATTTTTGATGCGGCGACCAATGTGAAGATTGCCGAAGTGAAGGAAGAAAATACTGTAACTGCCAAAATCAAAAAGAGCCGCGAGGACAAACAACTGATAGCCCGTAAGGAAGGTTTCAATCCTACACCTTTCCTGCTCGAAACCAATTTCAATGCTTCCAGTCTGTGGAATATTCTTTTTTGGCCGGGTTTCCTGGTCGATCTTGGAACGGGGAAAATGTTCAAGTGGGACAATACCATTGTAAATCTGGAACTGGAACCTGCTGAGAAACAGACGGAAGGAACAGAATGAAAGAACCTGTTTGAGGGACTGCTTTCTTTCAGGCACGGATTACGCGGAGACTCACGGATTATTTTTTCAGTGTTTTTCCGTGTAATCCGTGCCTGAAAAATGATTACTATATCCTTTATTTACTTCTTTATCACTGCCCTTACTACGAACCAGGCGTGATGAGCCACGGTGCTCAGCCAGCCGTAATGCTTCGCCATGATGCGGAAACGTTCGTGCAGCGAGGCCTTGTGGTTGCGGGTGGTCATGCCTTCCTCCAGATAATCGATCAGAGTGAGGTGCGTATTGTGTAATACTTTTGACTTTTTCATGATGCGGATGCACCAGTCGAAGTCGGCCGAAAAGCGGTAGCGGAGGTCGTAAGGTTCGGCCAGTGTACGCTTGGCGAAGAATGCCTGGTGGCACACCAGCATACCCTGTCGGAAGCTGTGCCACGTCAGATGTTCGGGAGCTTGAAGACGGCGCATGCGTACGAAGTGTCCTTCGGCATCGACCAGTGCTGTTTCGCCGTAGAGCACATCGGGCAGTTCAGTCAGTTCGCGCAGGGTGTGTACCATCTGTTGCAAGGTGTCGTCCTCGTGGAAACTGTCGCCTGCGTTGAGGAAGCAGACGTAGTCGCCCGTGGCAAGGCGGAGGCCTTTGTTCATGGCGTCGTACAGTCCTTTGTCAGGTTCGCTTACGACGGTGGTGATACGGTCGCGGTAGCGGTTGATGATGGACAGGGTACGATCCTTCGAAGCACCGTCCACGATGATGTACTCCACATGGTGGTAGGTCTGCGCAATGACGCTTTGAATGGTATCTTCGAGTGTAGCCTGGGCGTTGTAGCAGACAGTGATGACGCTGAACTTCGGTGTGAGGTGGCTATGCATTGCTTCCGGTGACTTTGTTGTAGAGATCGGTGAACTTCTTGGCGATGACCTGTTCCGAGTAGTGTGTCACTACTTTCCGATAGGCTTGTTCGGACAGGCTGTTGTAGCCCGGGTCGGTCAGGGTCCAGTAGATGCCGTTGGCCAGGTCTTCCGACGATTTGTACTGTGCCACGTAGCCGTTGTGCAGGTGGTCTATCATCTCCGGTATGCCGCCTACGTTGAAGCCTACACAGGGTATGCCGCACGCCATGGCTTCCATAATGGTGTTGGGCAGATTGTCCTGCAACGAGGGAGTGACGTAGATGTCGACAGCGTTGTAGATGTTGACCAGCTGATGTTCGTCGTGTACGAAGTCCAGCGGATATACCTTGAAGGGCAACAGATTCTCCAGTTGCTTCGACTGGTTGCCGAAAGCCACGATACCCAGTTCCTTCACCAGTTCGGGATGTTTCCCGGCCAGCAGTTTGCACGACTCAATCAGGTATTGCATACCTTTGCGCGGGTCGGTGATTTTCACCGAGCCGAACAGTATCAGTTTGATGTCCTGCGGCAGCATGCACCGGCTTCGTGCTTCCTGCTTGCTGCGTGGCTTGAAGAGGTTGGTGTTGATGGCGTTGGGGATGCTGATGATGTTCTGCCCCGTCAGCAGTTCGCTTTTCCGTGCCATGCCTTCGAGCCAGCGACTGCACGTAACGAAGGTGATGCGATGGTTGCGGTAGAGTTCGCGTTTTTTGTGGAACACGCGGTAGGAAATGTCTTTCCGGCTTCCGCCGCCATACAGCTGCGGACAGTGATGGCACTCTTTCTCGTAAAGGTTGCATCCGCTGGCATAATGGCAGATGCCGGTTGCGGGCCACATGTCGTGCATGGTCCACACGATGGGTTTGCCCGAGTCGAATATCTTTTTCAGGTTATTCAGCGAGAGCATTCCCTGGTTGATCCAATGCAGGTGGATGACGTCGGCCTGTTGGAATTCGGGCAGTGAGGTGATGTCCGTACCGGTGTTGGCAATGTCGATGGCGAACAGGTTGTGCTTCTTGAAGCGGTTGGCTTGCCAGATGCGGATGCGTTCCCACACAAATTTCCATACCAGCCGCCAGCTGCGGTCGAGCGACACGACGGTGATCTGTTCGGTCTGCTTGTCGCGCACCAGCATTTTGGCCTTGATGCCGTTGTTCTTCAGGGCTTCCATCAGCCGGCTACAGGCTATGGCGGCGCCGCCGATACGTTCGGATGTATTGATCAATAGTACTCTCATCTTTTTGAATGGTCAATTGAAAAATAGAGAATAGACAATGAAATGCCCGTTATTTGCTGCAAAAGTAGTGGTTTTCGGCGAGAAACGGTGCAAAGTCACACATATTATTTGTACTTTTGCCCGTGTTATGACAAAGAACTAAATATATATTCTATATGAAAAAGGTTGTATTTGTAGGATTGGGTTACATTGGCCTGCCCACCGCGGCTGTAGCAGCCCATCATGGTTATCAGGTGGTAGGAGTGGACGTCAATCCCTCGGTAGTGGAAACCGTCAATCAGGGAAAAGTACATATCGTGGAGCCCGATCTGGATCGGGTGGTGCGCGAGGCCGTGCAGAGCGGAAACCTGCGTGCTGTCGCCAAGCCCGAAGAGGCCGATGCCTTTTTCATCGTGGTTCCGACGCCCTTCAAGCAGAACCACCGTGCGGACATCACGTACGTAGAGGCTGCTACCCGTTCGGTCATTCCCTGTCTGAAGCCCGGCAACCTGTTTGTCATCGAGTCGACTTCGCCTGTGTTCACCACCGAGCGGATGGCCGAACTCATCTTCAGCCAGCGTCCCGAACTGAAGGGACAGATCTTCATCGCCTACTGTCCCGAGCGTGTGTTGCCCGGCAATACCCTTTACGAACTGGTGCACAACGACCGTGTAATAGGTGGCATCGATGAGGCTTCGACCGACAAGGCCATCGAGTTCTACTCCGCCTTCGTGCAGGGTAAGCTGCACCGTACCAATGCCCGTACGGCCGAGATGTGCAAGCTGACGGAGAATTCCAGCCGCGACGCGCAGATTGCCTTTGCCAACGAGCTGTCCATGATTTGCGACCGTGCCGGCATCAACGTGTGGGAGCTCATCGAACTGGCCAACAAACACCCGCGTGTCAACATCCTGCAACCCGGTTGCGGCGTGGGCGGACACTGCATCGCCGTAGACCCGTGGTTCATTGTTTCCGACTATCCCGAGCAGGCACAACTCATCAAGCGCGCCCGCGAGACCAACGACTATAAGGCCGACTGGTGTGCCAATAAGGTGATGGAAGCCTGCCGCAAATTTGTTGAGGAGCAGGGACGCGAGCCGGTAGTGGCTTGCATGGGACTGGCTTTCAAGCCCAATATCGACGATCTGCGCGAGTCGCCTGCCAAGTACATCGCTTCGCGCATCGTTTCGGAGAGCCGTGCCGACGTGCTGATTGTAGAGCCCAACATCGCGGCTCACTCCAGCTTCCACCTGACCCATTACGAAGAAGCCTACCGACGGGCCGACATCGTGGTGTGGCTGGTGCGCCATACGCCTTTCCTCAGCATACCCAAGGATAGCTCCAAGATAGAACTGGACTTCTGCGGGGTAAGAAAATGAAATAAAAACAGACTGACCCATGAAAAAGATACTGCTTGTTTTCGGTACCCGCCCCGAAGCCATCAAGATGGCACCGTTGGTGAAAGCCCTGCAAGGCGACCGTGAGGCTTTTGAAACTCGTGTTTGCGTCACTGCCCAACACCGCCAGATGCTGGATCAGGTGCTCGAAGTGTTCGACATCGTGCCCGAGTACGACCTGAACATCATGGCGCCCAATCAGGACCTGTACGACATCACTTCGCGTGTGCTGCTGGGCTTGCGCGACGTGCTGAAGGACTTCCGTCCCGACGTGGTGCTGGTTCACGGCGACACCACGACCTCTATGGCCGCTTCGCTGGCTGCCTTCTACATGCAGATACCCGTAGGACACGTGGAAGCAGGGCTGCGCACGTACAACATGCTGTCGCCCTGGCCCGAGGAGATGAACCGTCAGGTGACCGACCGCATCACTTCGCTCTACTTTGCTCCTACCGATCAGTCGCGGCAGAACCTGCTGCGCGAGGGCGTGGCCGACGGAAAGATATTCGTTACCGGAAACACAGTCATCGACGCCCTGCTGATGGCGGTGTACATCATCGACCACAAGCCGGGCATGAAGGAAAAGGTACATGCCGAACTCCTGTTCAAGGGTTACGAGGTGGGCCGTCGTCCCTACATTCTTGTGACCGGACACCGTCGCGAGAACTTCGGCGAAGGCTTCCGGCACATCTGCCGTGCCATCCGTGAGATTGCTGCCCGTCATCCGGGGATGGACATCGTCTATCCCGTCCATCTGAATCCCAACGTGCAGAAGCCCGTCTATGAGCTGCTGTCGGGCCTGGACAACGTGCGCCTGATTGCCCCGCTGGACTATCTGCCTTTTGTTTACGCCATGCGTCATTCTACCCTGCTGCTGACCGACAGCGGTGGCGTGCAGGAGGAGGCTCCTTCGTTGGGCAAGCCGGTACTGGTGATGCGCGACACCACCGAGCGTCCCGAAGCCGTAGAGGCAGGAACGGTGAAGTTGGTGGGTACGGATGCCGATGCCATCGTGGCCAACGTGTCCGAACTGCTGACGGATGCGGATATGTATCGCCGCATGTCCGAGACTCACAATCCTTACGGCGACGGCCGTGCCTGCGAACGGATTGTAAAGGCGCTGACCGAGGCCGTACGCTGAGGCTTCCGGTTGGCTTTGGGCTGGGACGGCTGTGGCCGCCAGCCTGTTTTCTGATGCTATTTCCCTGGTGATATGGTTGCTGCACGTCCGCTGCACTGTCTGTGCACGCCCGCTGCAGAGTTACTGCACGCCCGTTGCAGGGTTACTGCACGCCTGTTGCAGTGTCACTGCACACTTGTTTGCAGCGCGACTGCAACCTGTGTGCAGAAAGAACGGCACCTGCCTTCGGACCGACAGACGTCAGCGACGGAGGAAATCGGCGAAGGCTTTCAGGTAGCGTTCGCAGACGGTGTCGATGTTGATTTGCTCGCGGATGATGCGTTCCGACTCCTGTCCCATGCGGCGGCACTCCTGAGGCGAGGCCAGCAGTTGGAGGATTTTTTCGGTCAGGCTGTCGGCATCGCCGTCGCGGAAGAAGAGACCGTTTCGTCCGTCGGTCACCAGGTCGCGCTCGGTACTGTCGCACACGGAGCAGACCACGGGCAGGGCGTAGGTCATGGCGTCGTTGATGGACAGTCCGCCCATGCCGGCCAGCACGTAGACGGTTGCCTCGTTCATGTAAGCTCCCAGTTCCTTCGGGTCGTAAACGGCGCCGATGAAGCGCACGCAGCCACGCCCGTCAACCCCGTTCTCTTCCTTGCTGCGGAGGGGCAAGCCTAAGGAGGCGGCTTGCTTCTTCAGGTTGTCCAGTTCGGGACCGTTGCCCACAATGACCAGCTCGGCGTCGGGATATTGGGTCAGCGTCCGGGCGAAGGCTTCGATGAGCAGGTCCACGCGTTTCCATTTTACCAACCGCCCGATGTGGAGCAGCCGCCTTTCCGACGGTGGCAACAGGGCGGGGGCAGCCAGTACGGCAGCCTTCTCGCGCCACAGGGCTTCGGTGTCTGTCGAGTTATAGGTGACGTGAATCTGTTCGCGCTTCACGCCGTACGAAGGCAGGATGTCGTAGGCCGCCGTGGAGTAGTTGAGGGTACCTGCGACGCGGGCATAGCAGTACTTGCGGATGCGGGCCGTCAGCCACTGGCGCAGGTAGAAGGCCTTGCCCGTGCTGAGCAGGCGCATGCCTTCGTCGTACATGGGGTGTTGGCGGAAGTAATCGCGTATCTGTCCGTAGGGCGGTGTCTGGAAGGGAATCTCGCGAATCACCAACCGGGCGTCGCAACGCTTCAGGGCACGGCGCAGCGACGGCTGGAAGAAGACCTGCAGAAAGTAGGGCCAGCCCAGCACAACGATGTCGGGGCGTTCGTCGGCAATGATGTCGGGCAGGGCAGGGAATCCGCTTTTGCCGTAATACATCTTCTTTTCCTGTGTATTGAGGTGGCGGTAAGCACCCTCTTCCACCATCTTGACGCCTTTGCCGATGGTGGCGTTTCCTTTCTGGGGGCTGACGACGGTGATGTTGGCTCCTTTGGTCTGGAGTTTCTCCAGCATGGCGTTCAGGTAGTGGGGCATTCCGCCGAAGGTGAATAGTACTTTCATGATGGTTAATGATAAATGGTTAATGGTGAATGGTGAAGGGTTCAGGTATAGCTTTTCAGAATGGGGACCAGACGTTGCAGGCTGTGCTGTGCGGCGTAGGCGGCCGGTCCTTCGGGGCAGGGCACACCGTCGCGGCAGAGGCGGACGATGGCTTCGCGGCAAGCCTGGGTATCGTCTTCGGCAATGGCAATGCCTGTGCCGTAGTGTTCTACGCGCCGCCCCATGCACTGTCCGCTGCTTACCACGATGGGACGGCCGAAAGCAGCGGCCTTGGTCAGCAGGTTGCTGCTGCCGCTGAAGTGGCGGTAAGCGGCAAAGACTACGTCGCTGGCAGCTATCAGGGCGTTGAAGCAGGCTTCGTCGGGAATGCGCTCCAGGGCAAACAGACAGTTGGCGTGGGCGGCTTCGAAGGCCTTGACTCGCCGGGTCTGCTCTTCGGTCAGCCACGACTTTCCTGCCATCAGGAAGAAGTATTCGTCCGCGGGCAGGGTGGGAATGACGCTCAGTAGCAGGTCGATGCCCTTGCGGGTGCCGATGGAACCTGTCAACGAAACGATTTTCCGTCCGGCGGCCCGTTCGCGTAGCGTGTGCAGCAGGGGATAACTCTCGTCGGGTTGCGACAGGTCGGCAAAGTCGGGCAGGCAGTCGATGCTGTTCTGGAATCTCTTCAAACTGTCTGTGGAGAACTCGTTCAGCACACCTATTCCCCGGCAATGACGGCTGCGCAGGTAGGGACGGACGTCGGGCTGTCCCGGACGGTAGGCAGGCAGCATGGACTGTACCAGCAGCCCGCTCCACGGATAGGGCATCAGGCGGTCGAACAGGGCGAGAGGCCCCAGCGTGGGCAGCAGGTCGTCCAAGCAGGGAAAGTAAACCTGGTCGGGATGGAAATCGCCGATTTGTCTGCTTATGGCGGACAGGTTTTGCAGACGGATGCAGGCGTTGTGCAGCACCGTCAGCTTCTTGCGGATGGGTTGGCCGACGGGCAGCGGACGCAGCGGACGGGTGTCGATGGGCACGAAGGTGGCTGCTTGTTCGGTACCCGATGCCCGTGGGGCGCACAGCAGGACATCGTGTCCCAGACTGGCCCAGGCAAGGGTAAATTCTTTATAGTAAGTCTCGCGGTGACCGGAGACGGAGCAATCGATGACGGCTATCTTCATTTTTTCTTTCTGTTCGTTTCGGTGTTGGGGTTGATGGGGTGTTTGTCTGCTGGTGGTCCTTGTCAGGCCTGTCCGGATTTGTGCGGGGCAGAGGCTTGCGGTGCGGTCTGCAGAGCTGCTTCATAGACAGCCTTTAGCTTCTGTCCCGCCAATTCGAAGTCGAAGCGTTCGGCAATGGAACGGCGGATGGCAGCCTGATCGAAGGTCTCGTAGCGGTCGTACAGCAGTTTCATCTTCTCGGCCAGCAGTCCGACGTCGCCGGGCAGTATCAGGTAACCGCTTTCGGGCGTAATGATGTCCTCCGGACCGCCACAGACGGTGCCGATGGCAGGCATTCCGGTGGCCATGGCTTCGATGAACACAATGCCGAAGGTTTCGGCGTGCGAAGCCAGTACAAAAGCATCGCAGCGGGCCAGCAGGCGGGCCACTTCTTCGCGGGGCAACCGCCCTGTCAGGGTGACTTGCCGCTCCAGGTGCAGTTGTTGAATCAGGGCTTGCAGATGAGGCTGCTCCTCGCCGTCGCCGGCAATGACGAGCGACACGTGCGGCATTTGGCCAAAGCTGCGGTGGAAGGCTTCAATCAGTTCGGCAAATCCTTTCCGCGGATTCAGGTTGCCCACGCTGACAAAGGTAAAGCTGCGTTCCTTGTCCGTATGGCGGTCGCTGGGGCGGAAGGTGGAGATGTCTACAAAGTTGGGAATCACGGTGGCCTGGTCGGGGCGGGCCAGGTAAGGCGTCAGGTTCTTCCGGAGCAATGAACCTACACAGATCACCTTGCGGGCCTGGCTGTAGGCAGTGCGCAACGTGGCGGCCTGGGTAGGCGTCACGTGCCCGTGGTTGATGGACGAAGCGTGCTCGGTGACCACGTAGGGAATGCCGTAGCGGCGGCAGGCCAGACGGGCGGCATAGCCGGCCCAGGTGCCGAAGTGGGCATGTATCAAGTCGGGCTTTCCATAGTGGCGGATGTAGTTGCGTACGGCCAGCAGGGTCAGGTTGGCCCATATCAGTCCTCCGATGCGGGTAGACAGTTTGGGATTCCAGGCATGAAGGCGCAGGGTGACGAACGTGCCGTTGTCTTCACGGGTAATCTGGAAGTGGCTTTCGTGGCAGAACCGCTTCCAGGTGAAGTCCTTGCGCAGCCGCTGTTCGGTATAGACCAGCCCGACGCGGCATCCGGCACGGGCTATCTGCATGGCCTGTTCGTGAAACATGTATCCGCGATGAGCGGGAGCTCCCGGCTCGGGATAGTACATGGGAAGAATCAGTATGTGCATGAGCTTGGGTTTTGAGGTGAAAGACGGAGGTTGTCGATGGCTTGCGCCAGTGCGTCGGAAGTGCCGCTTATCACTTTCCGGCAGAACATCTTGCCCGATTGAGTCAGCTTCGGCAGGTCGTCGGCGGTCAGTGCCTTGATGGCTTTGCCGTATTCGATATAGTGCAGCGGGGTCAGACCCGACAGGCCGGGATAGTCTCCCCGGTGCAGCAGGGCGTGTGCCCCGAACGGGGAGTTGAAGACGAGGGTCTGGATACACAGTTCGCTGGGCACGAAGCTGGTGCGGAAGTAGCGTATCAGTTGCTTTTCGGTGCAGAGCCGTTCATATACATAGCGTGCGCAGGGCAGGGTCAGTGCCCAGTAGTCGGAACCGAAATAGACTTCCGCTTTCTTTCCTTTTATATAGGTATAAGGCGGTTTGCGGACGGGGAGCAGTTTCATCAGGTGGCGCGAGGCTACGATAAACTTGTTTTTCCACCACTGGCTCCTCCACTCCAGGTCGCGGAAGAAGTGGTAGCAGACTATTTTGTTCCGCTGATAGGCAACGTGGCATTGCGACAGGTTCATGCCCATGATGAATTCCGTGTCGGTATGTTCGTCGAAGTAGCGGTGAATCTCCGCATTGCTCCACAGCGGATAGTCTTGTCCGCTCAGGCATACCACGCGGCCGTAGTCCACCCCGCTGCGGATGACGGCGGCCAGCAGTTCCTTCTGGTATTCCACCTGTTCCCAGCCACCCCAGCTCACCCAGTGCGAGGGGACGAAGGTGACTTTTCCTTCTAACAGTTGCCGGAAGGGGCGGTCGTCGGCTTTGCGGTCGATGTGGACGTAGAAGTCGGCATTGTCGTCCAGTGCGGCTATTAAGCGTGCCAGGTGGGGCGCATCTTTGTAGGCGGAAAGAATATAGGCTATGCGGCTCATACGATCTTTTTCTTTAAGAGGAATTGAATGCTTTCCTTGAAGATGACGGACTTCAGCCGCCACAGAATCAGGGCATACAGTGCGGCTACGGTGACTATCTTCGTCCCCATGGACAGGTAGAGGTTGTCGATGTTGCGGGTCAGGTAGTGCGTGCCGATGGTCAGCAGGGCCGATAGCCCCAGATAGGGTGCGATGTCTTTCAGCATGTCTTTCAGCATAAGGCCGATTTCGAGATGGACGAAGCGGAACCATACGAAGAGCCAGCCGATGTTGATTACAACGAAGGCACGCAGCATCCATTGCATGCCAAAGGGGTACAGGGCGCAGGCGGTGACCAGTTGCAGCAGGCAGATGCCGATGGTGTTCCACATGTATACGGACGAATGTCCTCGGCTGATGACCAGGTTGGAGAACAGGCTGCTAATGGGTATGAACGCTCCCCAAATGCAGAGCAGTTGCAGGATGTAAGCACTGGACAGCCACTTCTCGGTGATGGTGATGACAATCAGTTCACGGGCTATCAGGCTGAGCCCGAACATGGCGGGGAAAGAGATGAATGCCGTAAAGCGCAGCAGCTTGCGGAACACGGCCAGTTGACGCTCGCGGTCGTCGGAGATGCTGGTAAAGACGGGTTGTGCGATACCGTTTATCATGTTGGTGATGAGCGTATGACCCATGCCGTTCCATTTGTTGGCTTGCGTAAAGTCGCCGACTTCGTGGGCAGAGTAGAACTTACCCAGTATCATCGAGAACAGGTTGTTGTTGACGATGTTGACGATGTTGGTCACAATCAGCTTGCTGCTGAAGCCTATCATGCTGCGGATGGGGCGCAGGTCGATGCGCAGGCTGGGGCGCCAGCGGGCAAAGTAGAAGTTGAGCAGTGTGACTACGCTGACGAATGACAGCGACTGAACAGCCAGACCCCAATAGGCGAATCCGTTGGCAGCCAGCGTAATGCCCACAACACCCGACACGCACAGGGCGGAAATAGAGATGATGGTGGTTTCCTTAATCTTGAGATGCTTGAACAGATAAGCCCGTGGCGCAATGCTCAGGCTGGAAATGACAAACCCCAGAAATAACAGACGCGACAGGGGAACAAGTTCGGGAATCCGGTAGAAATCGGCAATCAGCGGTGCGGCAAAGAACAGGATGAGGTAGAACGTAATGCTGCACAGCGTACTGAACCAGAAGACTGCATTGTAGTCGCGGTGATCGGCCTGCTTCTTGTTGGTCAGTGCCGAGATAAATCCTCCTTCCTGCAAGGCAGAGGCAACGGCCGAAAAGACCGTAAGCAGTCCCACCATACCGTAGTCGGAACGGTCGAGTAGGCGTGCCAAAAAGATTCCGAAGACAAGGTTCAGCAGCTGTTGTATGCCGTTGCTGAATCCTCCCCAGAACAGGCCGCGGGCGGTTTTCTCTTTCAATGAAGATTCTTTCATTTTGTTTTCTGCAGGTGTATTTCCTTCTTATTTACTTGTGTGTCAAAAACTTAATAGGTGCGTTGCTCTTAAATTGCTCTTAAATTGCTCTTAAATTGCTCTTAAATTGTTCACTCTTTCAAGTACCATTCGGAATGTATGCCTCTTGAACGATTCACAATCTTGTCTTGTTTCCTTAGCTTGGTTAGCAGATTGCCAATCTTGGAGCGTTTCTGATCTTCATTGAGTATATCAGGCAACTTCTTCCACAATAGTTTGGTTATTTCCTGCTTGCTCAAGGAATGATGTTCGGCCAGTGCTTTTAATATGAGGTCGCAATAGTAACTGTCTTCAAATCCCTTATTGTTGGAATAATCGGTTTTTTGGTTCAACTGTTGTGCCACATGTTTGGCAATGAGCAGATTCGGCTTTCTTCCTTCGATTAGCCGTTTTTTGCGTAGCCAGGCTATTTCCTTGTCACTTACCGGATGCCCCAGTTGAACCCTGTTCAATGCTTCCACTTCCATCAGCGTCAGTTTTTTGTGGTTGGCCAGTATGTTGGCATATTCCATATTGATAATTTTTCCGATAATGGTCACCTGTACGTGGTTGTTTTGCAGATTATAGTCGGGTAAAGGGAATAATCGCTGGCGCTGGAAGTTGAACATTTTCCGAATGCCGCTGCCGATTGTGTCGACCATTCGCAAATCTACCATGGCTCTTGCCAGAAAGGCATTGCGATAAACTTCTTCGGGAGCATCATTTTCGAGCACATTGCTGATGCTTTGCGGAATGAAGCTACCTTTATTGGAAAAGACTAATTTATCTTCGTATTCTACCACATTGATTTGTCCTCCCAACGTATAATCCTGATGTGCAATGGCATTATTGAGCGCTTCACGTATGACATAGGGTTCGTACGTATCGACTTCCTCGGGAAACAACGTTCGAAACTCCGGATTGATGTATCTGTATTTCAGATTCCTTATTTTCTTGAAAATTGCTTCCGCATTCAGGATAAAGGGGCATCCCCTTATTTCGTAATCACGTTCATTCCCCTGCGAATCTTTCAGAATCCAGCGTATCTGTGCGACGGCAGGCGAAAGAAGGGCACCACTTTCTTCCTTGCCTAACAAAACAATGGCAGCGTGGGTAATCTTTCCCTTGACAGTTATTTTGGCTTTATTCAGGAAAGTCATGTCGTCCCAGCTTTCTGCTTCCTGCACCTTTTCCTTGTGCTTGGAGGCATACAGTTCCCTGGCTTTCCGGATGGCCAGCGGATCGAGGTCATCGATAGTGGCATTATCTACGATTTGGGCACTCCAGTCGGGGTGGGGAATTCGCCGTTGGAGCAAATCATGATACAGAGGTTGGGGCATGACAGATGTGCAACTTTCAATCCTTCGATATGGTTTTCCGTCGAATAAATAGGGCTTTCGGCCAAGTTGGTCTATAAAATGGATTACGATGACCTGGCGCGAAGAGGAAGGCAACGAGACGTATTGTATGTGAGGAGTATAGGCTGGTTCAAATTTCCGGATGGCTGTTGCAATATCCCGTCGGGTACTGTCCGTCACTTCTTGTCCGCGTATGATACCCTTGTCTGTCACGCCAAACAGAAGATATCCTCCCCCCTCTGAGTTTAGAAAGGCACATCCAGTTTCCATTCCCCGATTCAGTTGCCCGGTTGTTTCTTTAAATTCCAGCGAGTCGGACTCTTCGGCTGATATCAGTTGTTGTATGTCTTCAATCGTAAAGGACATGATAGGTGAAGAATCTTTTGTAGTTGACAAGGAACAAGTTGACAAAGGCATGAAGTCCTTGTCAACTTGTCTGCTTATTCCTTTATTTCACTTCGCTTCCCGGCTTCACTTCGCGCAGTACGGAAGTAACAGCCAGAGAACCGTCGTAGTTTTCGGCAGAGAGAATCATACCTTCGCTGACGAGGCCGTTCTTGAACTGGCGCGGAGCCAGATTGGCGATGAACAATACTTGTTTACCTACCAACTCTTCGGGTTTGTAGTGTTGGGCGATGCCGCTTACGATGGTGCGGTTCTCCAGGCCGTCGGCAATCTTGAACTGGAGCAGCTTCTTCATCTTGGGTACGGCCGAACATTCGAGTACGGTACCTACACGGATATCGAGCTTCTCGAACTCTTCGAACGAGATGACGGGCTTCACAGGGTTAGCCTTGTAGTTGGCTGCTTCGTTGGCCTTCTTGGTAGCCAGCAGCTTGTCTACCTGTGCCTGGATGGCTTCGTCGTCAATCTTCTCGAACAGCAGTTCGGGTGTGCCCAGCTGATGTCCGGCAGGCAGCAGGTCGGTGCGTCCCAGGTTGGCCCAGTCGAAGCTTTCCATGTTCAGCATATGGCGCAGGCGTTCGCTGCTGAAGGGCAGGAAGGGTTCGAAGGCAATGGCCAGGTTGGCTGTCAGTTGCAGGGCGATGTGCAGGATGGTCTGTACGCGGTTCATGTCGGTCTTTGCCAGCTTCCACGGTTCGGTGTCGGCCAGGTACTTGTTGCCGATGCGGGCCAGGTTCATGGCTTCCTTCTGTGCATCGCGGAACTTGAATACGTCGAGCAGCTTCTCTACTTCGGTCTTCACGTCGGCAAATTCCTTCAGTGTTTCACGGTCGTAGTCGGTCAGTTCGCCACAGGCGGGCACTATGCCGTCGAAGTATTTCTTGGTAAGCTGCAGGGCACGGTTTACGAAGTTGCCATAGACGGCTACCAGTTCGTTGTTGTTGCGTGCCTGAAAGTCTTTCCAGGTGAAGTCGTTGTCCTTCGTCTCGGGAGCGTTGGCGGTGAGCACGTAGCGCAGCACGTCCTGTTTGCCGGGGAAGTCCTGCAGATATTCGTGCAACCAAACGGCCCAGTTACGAGAAGTGGATATCTTGTCGCCTTCGAGATTGAGGAATTCGTTCGAGGGCACATTGTCAGGCAGAATGTATGAGCCTTCGGCCTTCAGCATGGCAGGGAAGACAATGCAGTGGAATACGATGTTGTCCTTGCCGATGAAGTGGACGAGGCGTGTTTCGGGGTCTTTCCACCACTTCTCCCACGAGTCGGGCAGCAGTTCCTTGGTGTTGCTGATGTAGCCGATGGGAGCGTCGAACCATACGTAGAGCACTTTGCCCTCGGCACCTTCTACGGGCACGGGGATACCCCAGTCAAGGTCGCGGCTCACGGCACGCGGCTGCAATCCCATGTCGAGCCACGACTTGCACTGACCGTAGACGTTGGGACGCCATTCCTTGTGGTCTTCGAGAATCCATTGGCGCAACCAGCCTTCATGCTTGTCCAGCGGGAGGTACCAGTGCTTGGTTTCCTTCATGACAGGCGCGCTGCCGCTGATGGCACTCTTGGGGTTGATGAGCTCGGTGGGGCTCAGTGTCGAGCCGCACTTCTCGCACTGGTCGCCATAGGCACCTTCGGCATGGCAACGGGGGCACTCGCCGGTGATGTAGCGGTCGGCCAGGAAAGTCTTGGCTTCCTCATCATAATATTGCATGGAGGTCTTTTCGATGAATTCGCCCTTGTCATAGAGCTTGCGGAAGAAGTCGGAAGCAGTCTTGTGGTGCACTTCCGAAGAGGTACGTCCGTAGACGTCGAACGAGATGCCGAACTCCTTGAACGAGTCGCGTATCAGGGTGTGATAACGGTCGACGATGTCCTGCGGTGTGCAGCCTTCCTTCTTGGCGCGGATGGTGATGGGCACTCCGTGCTCGTCGCTTCCGCCGATAAAGATGACGTCTTCCTTCTTGAGTCGCAGGTAGCGGACGTAGATGTCGGCCGGTACATAGACGCCGGCCAGGTGTCCGATATGAACAGGTCCGTTGGCATAGGGCAGTGCCGATGTCACGGTGGTACGTTTGAATTTCTTTTCCATATCTGTATGTATCTCTTTTGTTATGAACGCTTTTGGAAATAAATATGTGCAAAGATAGCGGTTTTCTGCCAATTTGGTATATACTTCCAGAATCTTTCCAGATTTAGCCCTCATCTTTGCAGCAAACAAATGAGTATGATTAACTAAAAAAGAAAGGAAATGATTATGAAACTGAAGATGTTTTTTATGTTGCTGGCAGCTGGCCTGTTGAGTCTGAACCTGCAAAGTTGTGACGACGATGATGACAAAGGTATTGCCGTATCGGCCGAATTGCAAAATGCCTTTGCCGAGAAATATCCTAATACACAGGTGGTGAAGTGGGAGACGGAAGGTGCCCACTACGTAGCCGAATTCTATAATGACCGGTACGAGGCCGATGCCTGGTTTACTCCCGACGGCATCTGGCAGATGACCGAGACCGACCTGCCTTACGATGCACTGCCTGCAGCGGTGAGAAGCGCTTTCCAAAGCAGCCAGTACGCCCAGTGGAAGGTAGAAGACGTAGACATGGTAGAACGCAGAGCGATGGAGACAGTCTACGTGATTGAAGTAGAGTCGGGCAATCAGGAAATGGACCTGCACTACAACGTTGACGGTATTCTCGTAAAGGAAGTGCCCGATACGGACGGTGGCGCCGGCAGCTACTTGCCTTCCGACCTGACAGATGCCATGCGTACCTTTATCGAAAAGAACTATCCCGGTGCCAGCATTGTAGAGACTGACTACGAGGCCAACTGGGTAGAGGTAGACATCATTCACGACCGCACGGCGAAAGAAGTACGCTTCACTACTGCCGGTGAGTGGGTTTCCACTTCGTGGGACATACGTTTGACCGATGTTCCGCAGGTTGTAAAAGACGCAGCCCTGGCCGCCCATGCCGGTTTCGTGATGGACGATGCCGACTACGTGCAGACTCCTGCCGGCGATTACTACCTGATCGAACTGGAGAAAGGCGAACAGGATGTATATGTAAAGGTGCAGGCGGACGGGACGGTGCTGCAATAACGGTTGTATTTTCTTGACCGTTTTCCAGATACAGAGGGGCACAGAGTACGAAACGGGTGTTCAACGACCGGCGTACTTCTGTGCTCCTTTTCTTTTTCAGTCCTTTGGTGTGCCTGGATAAGGTCTGTCTTTGTCATGCCCCTCATTACTCCTTTTCCCCTCTCTTCCCTACCTTTCTATCGTCTTTCTCCTTACTTTCGTTTCATCTCGCGTGCCGGGATGTACATCTCGGCAGTCGGGATACACATTTCAGCGCGCGGGATGTACGTCTCGCGCCGCGAGATGTAAGCTGTCTAAAGGATGGGAGCATTCTTCCTGCTACATAGCTGTATGCTTTTACTATATCCGGTTATTCCTTTCCCTTATGTTTGATGTGCTTTATGCGGATTTTCCATACCTGCTTCTATTGTTCCTTTGCATAAAAAGAGTATATTTGTGCAACATAAACGTATTAATCGAGTAGCTATGATTACAACCCAATTATTGCATCCTGCCAGCATCGTCGTGGTAGGGGCTTCGAATAATGTACACAAGCCGGGAGGGGCTATACTGAGAAACTTGATCAGCGGCGGATATGCCGGTGAGTTGCGTGCCGTCAATCCGAAAGAGGCGGAAGTGCAGGGCGTCAAGGCTTATGCCGACGTGAAGGATCTTCCCGAAACCGATCTCGCTATACTTGCCATTCCGGCTCCGATGTGTCCCGATGTAGTAGATGTGCTGGCTGCCGAGAAGCAGGTCAGGGCATTCATCATTCTGTCGGCGGGCTTCGGTGAGGAGACGCACGAAGGAGCCTTGCTCGAAGACCGCATACTGGCTACGGTGAACCAATACGGTGCCTCCCTTATTGGCCCCAATTGTATCGGCTACATGAACGCATGGCATCACAGTGTCTTCAGCCAGCCTATTCCGCAGCTGCATCCACAGGGTGTGGACCTCATCTCCAGTTCGGGTGCCACGGCTGTCTTCATTCTGGAAAGTGCCGTGACTAAAGGCTTGCAATTTAATTCCGTGTGGTCGGTGGGTAATGCCAAGCAGATTGGAGTGGAAGACGTGTTGCAATACATGGACGAGCATTTCGACCCCGACCGTGACTCACACATCAAGCTGCTCTATATCGAAAGCATAGGCGACCCCGACCGTCTGCTTTTCCACGCCTCTTCGCTCATTAAGAAGGGTTGCAAGATAGCTGCCATCAAGGCCGGAAGCAGCGAGAGTGGAAGCCGTGCGGCCAGTTCGCACACGGGGGCCATTGCCAGCAGCGATTCGGCTGTCGAAGCTCTTTTCCGTAAGGCAGGCATCGTGCGCTGCTATTCGCGCGAGGAGCTGACCACCGTAGGCTGTATCTTTACCCTGCCCGAACTCCGTGGAAAGAACTTTGCCATCATCACCCATGCCGGAGGTCCGGGCGTGATGCTGACCGATGCTCTGAGTAAGGGCGGACTGAACGTGCCGAAGCTCGAAGGTCCCCTGGCCGAGGAACTGAAAGCGCAACTCTATCCCGGTGCAGCGGTGGGCAACCCCATCGACATCCTGGCTACCGGTACGCCCCAGCACCTGAAACTTTGTCTGGACTATTGCGAAAACAAGTTCGACAACATCGACGCCGTAATGGCTATCTTCGGTACGCCGGGTCTGGTGACGATGTTCGAGATGTACGACGTGCTGCACGAAGCCATGCAGACCTGCCGTAAACCGATTTTTCCCATTCTGCCTTCCATCAATACGGCCGGAGCCGAGGTGGCCGACTTCCTGAAGAAAGGCCACGTGAACTTTGCCGACGAGGTAACACTGGGCACTGCCCTGACCCGCATCATGAATGCTCCGCGTCCAGCCGCCAACGAAATCGAATTGTTTGGTGTCGATGTGCCCCGCATCCGTCGCATCATCGATTCTATCGATACTGATGGCTACATCGCCCCCAATCAGGTACAGGCTTTGCTCCATTCGGCAGGCATACCATTGGTCGACGAGTTTGTGTCGCCCAAAAAAGAAGAAGTACTGGCTTTTGCCCGCCGTGCAGGGTTCCCTGTTGTGGCGAAGGTGGTAGGCCCTGTTCATAAGTCCGATGTAGGTGGCGTGGTGCTCAACATCAAGACTGAGCAGCACCTGGCGCTGGAGTTCGACCGTATGATGCAGCTGCCCGAAGTGACTGCTGTCATGGTGCAGCCCATGCTGAAGGGTACGGAACTATTCATCGGTGCCAAGTACGAGGAGAAGTTTGGTCACGTCGTGCTGTGCGGTTTGGGCGGCATCTTTGTCGAAGTGCTGAAAGACGTGTCATCGGGTCTCGCTCCGTTGTCCTACGAAGAAGCTTACTCCATGATTCACTCCCTCCGTGCCTATAAGATAATCAAGGGTACACGTGGCCAGAAGGGCGTCAACGAAGACAAGTTTGCCGAAATTATTGTCCGCCTCTCCACCCTCCTTCGCTTTGCTACGGAGATCAAAGAAATGGACATCAATCCTTTGCTGGCCACCGAAAAGAATGTGATTGCGGTGGATGCGCGCATCCGTATCGAGAAGTAGTCGTCGCAGGCAATCATTTTTTCTCCAGTTAGGAAAAAATTATTCCCCAGTTGGCCGGAAGATGGAGGCTAACTGGGGAATTATGTTATTATTGTAGTGTACTGAAGCGATAAAGATAATACATGTACAAAAAGTGTGTATATTATGATTATCGGTTTACTGTTTGAGTAGTCCTAATCTGATAAACGCCAATAATGTATGTATTTACCAGTACAGAAATCTTTTATAAAGTTGTTGTATGCTAAGTTGTGATCATTTAACTTTGTGTTTACTAGTACCTTATAATCTGAAACGTCCTTCCTAATAGTAAATTAATGGTTGTTGTTTTTTCAAGGAATGAATCATACATGGCTTGGGTTAAAAAGAAAAATGGATTAATTATACCGATTTTTATCCTTTTATTAACCCTGAACAACTTTATTTGCAAAAAACAGATGCTGAAACTAAATATAAAAGAGCTGCATACTAAAAATTGCAAATACTTTAAACCGTAAATATCATGAAAATAAGAAATGTATTTTTAGTGTTATTTGTCATCTTTTTGCAGGGATATTTTATTGTGAGTGCACAAGAACTGTCGACTAATTATGCTTCTTTGGTTAAGACGCAGATGGGTACTGTTGGTAAAACGGGTTGGAATGGGTTAGCCTCTGGCTTTACATTTTTGGGTGCAACTTATCCATTTGGTATGATGCAACTTACCCCTTCACATTTTTCTCCACATAGAGGAATTGTTGTAAATCAGATATCAGGAGCTGGTTGTCCTCACATGGGTAACTTCCCTGTAATTCCGCTTAATGGCATTCTGCAGCAGTCACCTAAAGATATGGATCACTATTCTATGTACACGGACATACTGAATGCTGAAGCAGGATATATGAAATTGGAATATGCGAAGAGTATACAATGTGAAGCTACAGCCTCTAAGCGAAGCGCAATTATGCGTTTTGTTTTTCCAAAAGGAGAATCAAAAGGAAGTGTTATTATTGGCAGTGGAATTAGTTCCACTTTTCTGACGAATGCTTTCATCAGAATTACTTCACCGTCGACATGTGAAGGCTATGCCGAGGGTGGAGAGTTTTGTGGATATCAGACTAATTATCGTATCTATTTCGTAGCTGAATTCAGTAGACCTGCTCTACAGACAGGCACATGGATTGGCAATAGTTTAAAGGAGAACCGACTGCAAGCCGGTGGAAAGAATTCGGGTGCTTACTTTACTTTCGACACTACGAATAACTCAGAGGTTGAATATAAGATTGCGATCTCTTATGTAGCTTTGGATAATGCACACGAAAATCTTCGTCAAGACAATGCCGGACGTAACTTTGACCAGGTATTGGCTGATACACGCAAGGAGTGGAATAAACAATTAGGTAAAATAGATGTAAAAGGTGGTGATGAAGATCGTATTGCGCAATTCTACACGCACTTATATCATGCACTGATTCATCCGAGTGTATTCAATGATGTTAACGGAGAGTATTTAGGAAGCGACTTCAATGTACATAGAACAGAAGAAGGAAGAGATTTTTATAGTTTTTTTAGTGGATGGGACACTTATCGAACTCAAAGTCAATTGTTGGCAATGCTTTATCCTAAAGAAAGTTCGGATATGATATATTCGCTTATTGAGTTTGCCAAACAAAGTGGAGGGTATGGAAGATGGATTCTTGCAAATATTGAAACTGGTATTATGCACGGTGATCCTACTCCCATCATCATAGCAAATACTTATGCTTTTGGCAGTAGAGATTTTGATATACAGGCGGCTTATAAATACATGAAGAAAGGAGCGATGCAACCGGGAACTTATTCGCAGAATGTTGAAGTAAGGACTGGTTTACAGACTTATATGGAAAAAGGTATTGAAAATGCCTCGCTGTGTCTAGAATATACATCGGCTGATTATGCTATCGGGCAATTTGCTATAAATGCCATTAAAAAGCCAAAAGATGGCGATTATTTTATAAAACGTTCCATGAATTGGAAGAACTTGTTTGATCCTTCAACCCGTTGGTTGCGCTCACGTCACAACCTCGATATGAGTTGGAAGGATCCTGATCATGACTGGCGTGAGGCAACTAAGGAGAACTATTTCTGGATGGTTCCTTACGATCTGGCTACGTTGATCGATACTATCGGTGGTAAGACTTGGGCAGAGAAGCGTCTAGATTCGCTTTTCGTACGAATTGACGCAAGTTACGATGATCATTTTTTTGCGGCAGGGAACGAGCCTGACTTTCAGGTTCCTTGGATATATAATTGGGTCGATAAGCCTTATAAAACATCGGCTATTATTTCTAGAATACTAAGGGAAGCCTATGATTCGACAGCATCGGGGCTACCGGGAAATGACGACTGCGGGGCTATGGGAGCTTGGTACGTTTTTGCTTCTATCGGTTTGTATCCAATGGTACCGGGAGTGGCCGGATTTACACTGAATATGCCTCAATTTGAGCAAATTTCTATTTATTTACCAAAAGGTATATTGAAAATTAGTGGTGGTAAGGATTCTTACTATATTAATAAAATGTATGTAAATGGAAATAAACATAATTCTACTTGGATAGATTGGAAGCTGATAAGTAATGGCGGAGAAGTCAGGATCAATGCTCAAAGGACTCCTAACAAAAAGTGGGGTGTAAGGTAATGTTTGTTTGCATGATAACTATTTTTTGTACGAAGTGTATATTTGAATAATTCCACAGGTTCTTCAAATAGGTGTCTGATTTTACTAAACAATCTCACGAGCTTTTACGAACAGTTCCACTTACTTTTATCAATAATCCAGCTAAATTGCACTTGAGGGTGTGTCGTAATACGCGATTCACCCTCTTTTCTTTATCAGCGATAAGAGCG
>ENA-OPBO01000984-OPBO01000984.1-human-gut-metagenome-genome-assembly--contig:-NODE-984-length-21785-cov-5.241233_pt1 | contig 21785 bp, 13 predicted proteins | sample MGYA00241071_ERZ501458 | MGnify/ENA primary metagenome ERZ501458 (study PRJEB25962, sample SAMEA2042509) | human gut metagenome | biome: human gut; feature: human-associated habitat; material: faeces... | reverse complement strand
CTCGCAAGGCCGCCAAGCAGTTGATGAAAAAGACTGGTGCTAATCCCGACGATATTGATTTGGTGATTGTTGCAACTACGACTCCCGATTATCATTTTCCGTCTACGGCCTCAATCTTGTGTGACAAGCTTCGTCTGAAGAATGCTTTTGCTTTCGATTTGCAGGCTGCATGTTGTGGTTTTTTGTATGCTCTGGAAACAGCTGCTAACTTTGTTCGCTCGGGTAGATATCAAAAGGTAATTATTGTTGGTGCTGATAAAATGTCATCAATGGTTGATTATACCGATCGTTCTACTTGTCCGATTTTTGGTGATGGTGCAGCTGCTTTTATGGTTGAGCCTACTACGGAGGAATATGGAATCTTGGATTCTATACTTCGCACGGACGGTAAAGGACTTCCGTTCTTGCATATGAAAGCTGGAGGTTCTGTTTGCCCGCCTTCGTATTTTACAATTGATAATCATATGCACTATATATATCAAGAGGGGCGGACGGTATTTAAATATGCCGTATCGAACATGTCGGATGTAAGTGCAGAGATTGCAGCGCGTAACGGATTGAATAAAGATAATATCAGTTGGGTAATTCCGCATCAGGCTAATCTCCGTATTATTGATGCAGTAGCCCATCGGTTGGAAGTTCCACATGAGAAAGTGATGATTAATATCGAACGTTATGGTAATACCAGTGCCGGTACGCTTCCACTTTGCATTTGGGATTTTGAAGATAAATTGAAGAAAGGCGATAATCTTATTTTCACTGCTTTTGGTGCTGGTTTTACATGGGGAGCTGTGTACGTTAAGTGGGGTTATGATGGTAAGAAGGAATCGTAATCAATCCTAAAATATAAACATTAAACGCATCCTATTTTCCTGAATTCGATGCGTTTTTTTTTCATAGTTTAAATAGACAAGTTTATGCATAAAGCCGGATTTGTAAATATCGTGGGTAATCCTAATGTTGGAAAGTCTACGCTGATGAATGCTTTGGTAGGCGAACGAATATCTATTGCAACCTTCAAAGCTCAGACAACTCGTCACCGCATTATGGGTATTTATAATACGGATGATATGCAAATTGTGTTTTCGGACACCCCCGGTGTACTGAAGCCTTCCTATAAATTGCAGGAGTCTATGCTTAATTTTTCAACATCAGCATTGACCGATGCTGATGTGTTGCTTTATGTGACAGATGTGGTTGAGAAGCCTGACAAGCATAATGAGTTTGTGGAGAAGGTATCTAAAATGGACGTTCCTGTTCTTTTGCTTATTAATAAAATAGATTTAAGCAATCAGGAATCTTTGATTGTGCTTGTCGAACAATGGAAAGAGTTGCTACCAAAAGCTGAAATCATTCCGATATCTGCAGCTACAAAGTTCAATGTAGACTATGTGATGAGACGCGTAAAGGAATTGTTGCCGGATTCGCCGCCTTATTTTGATAAGGATCAATGGACTGACAAACCGGCCCGTTTCTTTGTGAATGAGATTATACGCGAGAAGATTTTGCTTTACTATGATAAGGAGATTCCTTATTCAGTAGAAGTGGTGGTGGAACAATTTAAGGAAGAAGCGACGAATATACATATCAATGCTGTGATTTATGTGGAACGTGAATCACAAAAAGGCATTATTATAGGTAAGCAGGGGCGTGCACTGAAGAAGGTTGCCTCTGAGGCCCGTCGTGATTTGGAAAAGTTTTTTGGAAAGAGTATTTTTTTGGAAACTTTTGTAAAAGTGGACAAAGATTGGCGTAATTCTGATAAAGAATTGCGTAACTTTGGTTATCAGCTGGATTAGTTTAATAGAACAACGACCGTGATGGTCGATAATTTAAATTTTGAGTATGGGAAATTTAGTTGCAATAGTTGGACGTCCCAATGTGGGCAAGTCGACCTTATTCAATCGTTTGACTAAGACTCGTCAGGCAATAGTGAATGAGGAAGCTGGTACTACGCGTGACCGGCAATATGGTAAGGCCGAATGGTTGGGACGTGAATTCTCCGTGGTAGATACTGGAGGATGGGTGGTCAATTCGGATGATATTTTTGAAGAAGAAATCCGTAAACAGGTCCTGATGGCTGTGGATGAAGCTGATGTCATTCTTTTTGTTGTTGATGTAATGAATGGGGTGACAGACTTGGATATGGCTGTCGCTTCGATACTTCGCCGTGCCAAAAAGCCTGTACTCCTCATTGCAAACAAAACTGATAACAATGAATTGCAGTATAATGCGCCAGAATTTTATAGTTTGGGTTTGGGAGATCCGTATTGTATCTCAGCAATGACGGGTAGTGGTACAGGCGATATGATGGATCTTATTGTCAGCAAGTTCCGTAAGGAGACGGATGAGTTGCTGGATGAGGATATCCCCCGATTTGCAGTGGTAGGTAGGCCGAATGCAGGAAAATCATCTATAGTCAATGCGTTTATTGGAGAAGAGCGAAACATTGTAACAGAAATAGCTGGTACTACACGTGATTCCATTTATACTCGTTATAATAAGTTCGGTTTTGATTTCTATCTGGTTGACACGGCGGGTATACGTAAGAAAAACAAAGTGAATGAAGATCTTGAATATTATTCTGTAATCCGCTCTATCCGTGCAATTGAAAATTCGGATGTTTGTATTTTGATGCTTGATGCTACGCGAGGTATTGAGAGCCAGGATTTGAATATTTTTTCATTGATACAGAAGAATCAAAAAGGATTGGTGGTTGTGGTTAACAAGTGGGATCTTGTAGAAGAAAAGACGGTCAAAGTGATGAAAACTTTTGAAGAAGCTATCCGAAACCGTTTTGCTCCTTTTACCGATTTCCCTATAATTTTTGCATCAGCTCTTACCAAGCAGCGTATTCTTAAAGTTCTTGAAGAAGCTCGTGATGTGTACAATAACCGTATGACGCGTATACCTACTGCCCGTCTTAATGAAGAAATGCTTCCTCTGATTGAGGCTTATCCGCCCCCCTCGAACAAGGGAAAGTATATCAAGATTAAATATATCACACAATTGCCCAATACGCAAGTACCTTCTTTTGTTTACTTCGCTAATTTGCCGCAGTATGTCAAAGAGCCTTATCGGCGCTTCCTTGAGAATAAGATGCGTGAAAAGTGGAGTTTGCATGGTACTCCTATCAATATTTATATTCGTCAAAAATAAAATAAACTTGCTCTTCAAAGAGACAGAGTTGAAGGAAATACCTTGAACTTTGTCTCTTTTTTGTATATTGATGGAATAAAATGGAAATTAACTGCGGAAATAATCTCTCTAATTTGTCTGTTTCGGTATAGAATAATTATATTTGCCACCGATACTATAATGACAGAAGAAGGGTTTATGAGGAGAATCGGAAGAATATTATGTTTGCTGCTGCTTTTTTTGTGGCAGTACAGTTCAATGTGCTCTGCTGAAGATCGTACGTTGGATAGTCTGTTGCATCGTGCGATTGCAGCTCCGTCTGTTGACACCTATTCTGCAGTATGTCGGTTCTGTTATGTGAATGGCAATCATGCTGATATACTTTCTTCCTATGCCGATTCCCTACATTCATTGGGGTTACGTACCCGATCTGTGCGTTGTTTCTTGGAATATTATGCTTGGAAAAGTGAGGCTCACTTTCTACAAGCCGATTACGAGCGAGGTTATGCTTTAAAGCGTAAAGCTATTGCTCTTGCTGAACGTATTGGTGAACGTCGTTGGTTGGTAGAATCAGTATCCGACTTGGCTTATTATTTTAATATTGATGCTCATTATGATTCGGCGCGTTATTATCTGAGCAAAGGGCTGGCTGCTGCTCGCGGAATATCTGAATTGGGAGAAACTTATCGGACGATGCTTACAAACTACGCCAGTTCTTTTTTATATGAAGGGCAGACCGATTCAGCTTTGGTCTATACTGAACGGGCCCGTATGGCTTCTGAAGTTGCGGGTGATACTGCCATGTTGATTGAGAACCTCAATCAGTTGGGGACTCTTTATCGCCGTCAGCGTAAGTTGGCAGAATGTTTAAGCCATTTTGAAGAGGCGCTTCGTTTGTGTGAGGCACAGAACAACTATAGAACAGCTGCCTATATCTATGGTAACCTTTCTACTGTGTACAGTGAGTGGAAGCAGTATGATGAAGCGGTGATCATGTCCCAAAAGGCATTGGAATATGCCAATCGGCTTGGAAACGATCATATGAAAGGTACTTGTCTGGTGAATCTTGGGATTGTGAAATGCTCCATCAAAGGTCGTGAACGGGAGGGAATAGCACATCTTCTTCAGGCGGCAGCTTTGCTTGAGAAGATTAATAATCGCCGTCGCTTGTGTGAAGCATATAGTTTCCTGGCCAATATTTATGTTCAAATTGGAAAGGAGGATATTGCAGCCGGTTATTTGCAGAAACTCGATCGTTTGACATCTGAAATGCATACAGATGTCGAGTTTTATCGTTACTATCGTGTGAAAGGAGTGGTGCTGCAAAGTCAGGGGCATTATGCTGAAGCCATTTCTTATTATAAAAAGTTGGTCGAAATGCTTAATGCCGGCTACCGTGACACACAGGATTATAAACTTTATGCTGATTTGTCCAGCTGTTATCGGGCCATACATAGGGAGGAAGACGCTTTACAGAATCTTCAGAAAGCCTATGCATTGCGCGATTCCATGTTTCAGGAAGAGAATACCAGTCGTTTGACGTATTTCTCGGTCAAATACGGAATGAAAGAAAAAGAACTGGAAATTTTGCGTCTTGAGCAGATGCGTGCAGAAGAACATGCCCGTTCTTTGGAACGTCGTATTATTTTCGGTACTGCTATGGGGGTATTGTTGATTGTACTGGTCTTTCTGCTTTATACCCGACAGCGGCAACGTACTAAAATGGCTCGTTTGGCTCAGGCTGTCGGGCAAAAGGAACAACAATTCCTCGCTCTTCAACAGGAAACTGAGCAGCGTCTTACCCGGCGATATATTGATGGACTTGAAAGTGAACGAACGCGTATTGCTACCGAACTGCACGATGATGTTTGTAACAACCTGCTGGCGCTCAGTATGGAGGTTCGTTCTTCTGAAGCTGCTGCTACCGGAGTTTTCGATCGTCAGTTGGGACTACTTGAAGAAACCCGACAACGTCTGCGTACGATTTCTCATGAGTTGATGCCTCCCGTCTTTCAATACGCAACACTTCATGAGATGCTTGACGATTATGTACACCATCTCCAGTTGCCTGCGACACTTTCCATATCTTATGAAGCTACTGATGGAGTTGATTGGACTTTGTTGCCGCAGGCTTTGAGTTTTGAGTTTTATCGTATTGTGCAGGAAGCGGTGGGAAATGCAGTGAAGCATGCGTCTGCAACGATGATTCGTGTGCGTCTTGCTCTCGAACAACAAGTGGCTTCTATAGAGGTTGCAGATGATGGTTGTGGTTTCGATGCTTCTCGGCGTAGCAAAGGAATCGGTTTGCGTAATATAGCCCAGCGGGTACAGGCCATTGGTGGAACCTTGATCGTCAATACGGCACTTGGAGCGGGTACGAAAATTCATGTATGTGTTAGTTTGGATAATTTTGAAAATTAACTGTTATGGAAGAGAAGAGTGTTGCGGAAATTCTTGTCGTTGACGATCATAGCCTGATACTCGAGGGAATTTGTCGTGTGTTGAATCGTATACCTGGAGTTTGTGTAGCCGATGCTGTGACATCAGGAACGAAAGCGTCCGCACTGATAGCCAAGCGTGACTACGATCTTTACATCCTGGATGTAAGCATGCCGGATATGTCAGGCTTTGATCTCATTGCATTGATACGTCAGTTGAATGCCGATGCCCGCATTATAATCAATACCATGCATGAGGAAGTTTGGATGGTCAATCGGTTGGCTAAAAGTGGTGTGAATGCTATTCTATTGAAAAGTGTGGACAGTAGTGAGATGGAAGCGGCTGTATTGCGAGTCTTGGCAGGAGAAAGTTATACTTGTGCTCGTTTTGAGTCAATTCGCCAGCAACTTCATCGCAGTTCTGCACGGATACATGCCAAAGATAAGCCTACCAATCGTGAACTTGAAGTATTGAGGGCCATTGCCCAGGGGATGAGTACGCTTGAAATAGCTTCCAGTTTAAATGTGACAGAGAATACAGTAGAGACTTTTCGTCGTCGGCTTATCAACAAATTTGACGCGAAAAACAGTATTGATTTGGTTATGAAAGCTGTAGCTTCCGGTTGGATTGACATCCATTGAGCTATTTTTATACTCTTTTTCACTCTGTCACGGTTTCCCGTGATTTTTGTTTGGAAGCTATCGTGTATATTTGTTGCGAATTGAAGAATTGTTCCCCTAAGAAGGAACAATTGCATATATGTCGCGATGATATAGTCAATTCTATTAACTGGTTTTAGTTGGAACAGGCGGCCGGAGTTTTTCCCGGCCGCCTTTTTTATCCCTCAATGTTTTGTATTTCAACTTCTTTTACTTTGCGGAACAGATCAGAAGCGAAAATGAAGTTGTTCAGCCGTTCATTGGTCGATGTAAAGATGTCGTCCTTACTGCCTTCCCATTCCTTGTGTCCCTGATAGATATAGATAATTTTTACACCAATACCCATTACAGAGTTCATGTCGTGGGTATTGATGAGAGTGGTCATATTATATTCACGGGTGATGTCCTGAATCAACCCGTCAATCACAAGCGAAGTTTTCGGGTCCAGACCGGAGTTTGGCTCGTCGCAGAACAGATATTGCGGATTCAATGCGATAGCACGGGCTATGGCTACACGTTTTTGCATACCACCGCTTATCTCACCGGGAAATTTGTCTTTGGCTTCTGTCAGATTGACACGGTCCAGGCAGAACATGGCACGGCGTGTCCGTTCGCGCAAAGTATCATTGCTGAACATGTTCAAAGGAAACATTACATTCTCCAATACTGTCATGGAATCGAATAGGGCAGCACTTTGGAATATCATTCCCATTTCTCTCCGCAGGGCTTTTTTCTCTTTTTTGTCCATTACCAGGAAATTGCGGTTATCATAGAGCAACTCGCCCCGTTCAGGAGTCAACAACCCTACAATACACTTCATCAGTACCGTTTTTCCCGATCCGCTTTGACCGATAATCAGGTTGGTTTTACCGTTTTCAAAAGTGGCGCTGATATCGGTCAGTACGTCTTTCCCTTCGAATGACTTACAAAGTCCTTTCAGTTCTATCATATTCTTTGATTTAATATTCAGATATGTAAAGATGGTTTAGCCCATCAGCAGTTGGGTCAGTATCAGGTCGGCAAAAAGAATCAGTACACTGCTGGTTACTACCGAGTCGGTCGAGGCTTTACCTACCTCGATAGAACCGCCGTCTACCGTATAACCGAAAAAGGCCGATACACTGGCAATGATGAAGGCAAAAAACAAGGATTTGATGATACCACACCAAATGAACCATTCAACAAACATGTATTGCAGACCATATTCCAAATCTGTTGCAGTCATGATGCCGCCAAACCAGCAGGTACCGAAAGCACCGATGATGCCGGAGAAGATGCTGAATATTACCAATAGCGGAATGGTTGTGACCATTGCAAAGATTTTAGGCAGTATCAGATAACTGGCAGAGTTCACACCCATAATCTCCAGTGCGTCAATCTGTTGTGTGACACGCATACTACCCAATTCGGAAGCGATGTTCGAACCTACCTTACCAGCCAGAATCAGACACATGATGGACGAAGAAAACTCCAGTAACAGGATCTCGCGTGTCACATATCCTACTGTCCATCTTGGCATCCAGGGACTTTCGATATTCAGCTTGATTTGGATGGTGATGACGGCGCCGATGAAGAACGATATCAGCAGTACGATACCGATGGAGTTTACGCCCAGCTTTTCTATTTCGTTGAGGTATTGGCGGAAGAACATGCGCATGCGTTCGGGACGTGAGAATGTGCGTCCCATCAGCATGAAGTATCTTCCAACCGTTCTTAGAGCCTTTATCATAATCTAATAAGTATTTGTGTGCAAATGTACGGCTTTATCTTTTATTTTTGTTACATTTGCGGCAAATTAACGCAAGTATGGAAGAGAAGAAGATGGTGCTTCGCACGGAAGATCTGGTGAAGAAATACGGGAAACGTACCGTAGTGAGTCATGTTTCGTTCGATGTCAAGCAGGGCGAAATCGTCGGATTGCTGGGACCGAATGGAGCAGGTAAGACAACGTCGTTCTATATGACGGTTGGATTGATTACGCCGAATGAAGGACGCATTTTTCTCGATGACCTTGACATTACCAATTATCCTGTCTACAAACGTGCGCAGACGGGAATCGGTTATTTGGCACAAGAGGCTTCCGTATTCCGCCAGATGAGTGTGGAAGACAACATTGCTTCTGTTCTTGAAATGACCAACAAACCCTTGGATTATCAGAAGGACAAGTTGGAAAGCCTGATTGCCGAGTTTCGTCTTCAGAAAGTGCGTAAGAACAAGGGTAACCAACTTTCGGGAGGTGAGAGGCGTCGTACGGAGATTGCCCGTTGCCTGGCCATTGACCCCAAGTTCATCATGCTGGACGAACCTTTTGCCGGTGTAGACCCCATTGCGGTGGAAGACATCCAGCAGATTGTTTGGAAACTGAAGGACAGGAACATCGGTATTCTGATTACCGACCATAATGTGCAGGAGACGCTGAGTATTACCAGTCGCGCCTATTTGCTTTTCGAAGGAAAGATTCTGTTCCAAGGTACCCCCGAAGAACTGGCCGAGAATCAGATTGTACGTGAGAAGTATTTGAGTAACAGTTTTGTATTGCGTCGGAAAGATTTTATGGTGTAACTATGTTTTTGATGCCGTTCTACGGTGCTTTTTAGACCTTATACGATTGGATGATACTGATGAAAAGACTTTGGTTTCTGATATTTTTTTCTATAATGTCCCGTTTGCTGTGTGGTAATGTTTATTTCAAGCATCTGGGCAAGAGCGACGGCCTTTCGCAAATTTCAGTCGTTTCCATCTGTCAGGACGAACTGGGGCGTATGTGGTTTGGTACACTCGAAGGTTTGAGTTGTTACGATGGCAATGGAATGACCGTTTATAAACCTTCTTTGATAAGAGATAATAGTTTCCTGGGAAATGAAGTGCACAATCTGGTCAGTGGGCAGGGAAATGTCTTTTTTACGTCCGATGGAAATTTGGTCCGCTATGACGTACGCCAGGAAACTTTCCATGATTTGCGGCTCAAAGTCTCTTGTTTGTTCTCTGATGGTCATAATGTTTGGACGGCTGTTCGTGACAGTATTTTTCGTTGGAAAGCTTCGGAAAATTGCTTCTCATTCATTTACCGCATGCCTGCAGGTTATTCTGTTACAAATCTTTATGCAGGAAAGGATGGTTGTCTTTGGATAGGAACCATGTCCGGCTTGTTTCGAGTGTCTGATAGAGATAAGCAGCCGGTTTGTGTCTTGCCTGGAGTAAAAGTCTATTCTCTTTATCTTGACAGTAAGAATCGTATGTGGGTTGCAGCTTTTCGTGAAGGGATGTATGTGGTAGAAGCTGATTCAGGTGGCGGGTGGACGGTTCAGGATGATTTTTCTCTTTCCAGCAGCGATGTCCGTTGTTTTGTGGAAGACGGTGAAGGAAGTATTTGGATCGGTACCTTTAATGGTTTGAATAAAATTAGTCAGGATGGTCAGCTAACGTGTTATCGGAAAGATATGGCACCCGGTGCTTTGAAACATTCGTCTATTTTTTCTTTGTACAAGGACAAACAGGCTACTATTTGGGTAGGAACCTATTACGGAGGCGTACATTATTTTCACCCGGAGGCTGATCTTTTCAGACATTATTCCGAAAATGTTGATGGTGGCGAAGGGGTAAGTTTTCCTTATGTTGGTAATATGGTGGAAGATAAACGGGGTAATGTATGGATTTGTACCGAAGGGGGAGGCTTGAATTGTTGGGACAAGCAAACAGATTCTTTCACACATTATTTGTCCGGAAAGAATGGAAGTCCGTTTTTCCCAAACTTGAAATGTATCGTTTACGATCCGGATTTGGATTGTCTTTATGTTGGTACGCACAAGCAAGGCTTTTTGAGCTTTGACATTCAAACAGGGCAGGTAAAGGATTTTTCAGATTTTCAAAAGAATGGTGTTTCGTTTGCAGAAATAATATTGTACGGCGATAGTTTGCTTTTGTTGTCCGACAGAGGGGTGTGGGTGAAATCGAGAACAAATGATGATGTACCACACTATTTTAGTTCTGGTATTGCAGAAACCATGAGAGGAGGAGTGGCTATGTTTATGGATGAATTGTCTCGTTTGTGGATAGCCCGTCGGGGAGATGTCGTTCGGATTGATATGAAACATCCTCAGGATAAACGTATTTATGAATTGGGACAGAATGGTTTGGGTAAGTTTATGGTATCTAAAATGGCGGAGTCGGCTGACGGAACTCTGTTTTTGGGGACAACAGGTTCGGGATTGTATCGTTATGACAGAAATGCTGACCGTTTTGAACATTGTCCCATCGCGGGTGCCGATTATATCTATAACATGCGTTTTCATGCTTCCGGCTATCTGATTCTGTTGACAGACCGTGGTGTCCTTTGTTATCATCCCCAGACGGGTGATATGAAGATACTCGATGCGGAAAACCAATTGCATTTGTCGGCCGTAAACGACGGCTGTGGTTTGCTTGTATGTCGCGATGGCGAAGTGCTGGTCGGAGGTTCAGAAGGCATGACAGCCTTTGCCTTTTCTTCGTTGTTCGAGCCTTTGCCCGAGCATAATCTGTATTTTTCGTCTCTTTCTGTCAACGGAAAGCTCATGACAGCCCGTGACAAAGAGGGAGTTTTACCGGTTGCCTTGCCCTTCGTTTCGGAATTGCATCTGGCATACGACGAGAACAACATTTCCATTTCGTTTGCCTCGAACAGTTATATCGACAACTCCGATCGGGAGATTTTTGAGTATTGTCTGGAAGGATTCGACCGGAAGTGGAACACTACTTATAGTAACACACTGTTCTATACCAATCTCGATCCGGGCAGATATATACTGAAGGTGCGCGAGAAGAAGTTGAGCGAACGTGACGAAGTTCAGACTATCGAATTGCCACTGGTCGTTCATTCGCCTTGGTGGGCTACGTGGTGGGCCTATACATTGTACGTAGCCTTGTTTGTATGGATTGTCAGTTTCCTTGTTCGCAACTGGATGGCCCGTGTGCACTTGCGGGCTTCTTTGGCTCAGGAGAAGATGGAAAAAGAAAAGAATGAGGAATTGATTCAGGCCAAACTTCAGTTTTTTGCCAATATCTCTCATGAGTTCCGTACACCGCTGACGCTGATTATATCGCAGTTAGAAGCCTTGTTACACTCGTCGGGGCTGTCTCCATTTGTACGCACCCGTTTGCAGAAGGTCTATAAGAATACTTTCCAGTTCCGTGAACTGATTTCCGAATTGCTGGACTTCAGGAAGATGGAGCGTGGTAAACTGACGCTGCATGTCGGCCAGGCGGATCTTGTGGGATATTTGGGACGGATATGCGATGATTTCCAGCCGCAAGCTCAGTTACAGCATATCTGTTTGGGTTTCCATTCGGATGTCTCTGAACAGTTTTGTTGGTATGATAGCCGCCAGTTGAGGAAGGTTGTTTCCAACCTGTTGTCCAACGCTCTGAAATATACGCCTGCCGACGGCAAGGTGGAATTGCAGTTGATAGATGCAGGGGAATGTATCGAAATCAAGGTGCTGGATAGTGGAGAAGGAATTCCTCAAGAGGCCATTCCTTTCATCTTCGAGCGTTTCTATCAGGTAAATGCCGAAGTGTCGTCGCCCGGTAGCGGCATCGGACTTGCTTTGGCCAAAGGCATTGTGGAGCTTCATCACGGAACGATTGGTGTGAAGAGTGCTATGGGATATGGTAGCGTCTTTACAGTAACCTTGCCCAAAGAGAACCCTTTCCTGCGCGACGATAATGTGGTTTGGGATGCTGCGGAGCCGGAAACGGCGGAGGGGTTGTCTGTCTGTTGCGAAACGCAGGAAGCCGATGAGGCGGTTCTGCCCTCAGGCGGAGTGTCTGAAGAGTCGGCCGGTGAAGCTCGGGAGTGTGTCCTGCTGGTTGAAGACAACGAGGAACTGTTGCAGATACTGACCGACCTGCTGTCACCGCTCTATCGGGTCATTATTGCGATGGACGGCAAGGCCGGATATGAAAAGGTGGTGGATGAAGCTCCCGATTTGGTTGTGAGCGATGTGATGATGCCTGTCATGTCGGGTACGGAGATGTGTATGAAAATCAAGAACAACTTCGACCTCTGCCATATACCGGTCATTCTGCTTACGGCCATGACTTCAGACAACAGCAAGATGGAAGGCATGCAATGCGGAGCCGATGACTATATCGAAAAACCGTTCAACAACAAACTGTTGCTGGGACGGATTGCCAATCTGTTGCGCAACCGGAAGTTGCTGAAGAAGAAGTTTGGTACGGCTGTTCCCGAACCGGTTGTCGCTGCCGAACCCGATGTACCGGCGTTGGCGTTGACACCGATAGATTCGGAGTTCTTGGCCCGTTTGGATGAGATTGTCAGGAATCATTTGTCCGAAGCCGAATTCGATGTCAACCAGTTGGCCCGTGAGTTGGGTGTCAGCCGCAGTTCGCTTTATAATAAGTTGAAAGCCCTGAGTTTTGTTACTCCGAATGAATATATCCTGAATGCACGCTTGAAGGTGGCTGCCGATTTGTTGAAACAAAATCCGGAAATGCAGATTACGGAGATTGCCTATCAAGTAGGTTTCAACTCTCTTCGTTACTTCCGCCATTGTTTCAAGGCTTCGTTCAACCGTACGCCACAGGAGTACAGACAGGGCTGAAGACTGCCTTGCCTTTGAATCAGCTCTTTATCGGGAGAGACGTAATTGTCAAAATGACATTTTGTATTTTCTATCGGCTGAGAATCGCGTATTTCGGACGGATGTCGGGAGTGATGGAAAAAAATGAAGCGGTAAACGTCTTACTATCTTATATTCAGTGGAATAGCGAAATGTTTACATTTGAAATAGATGAGAATTAGACCGAGAACGGTGTTTTTGGAGGGTTTTCTTGTTCGTTTGAGGGTCTTCTTCCCTCTTTTGCTCGACGAAAGTACCTCTTTGCGGTGAGAAAGTCGATGTTTGGGTGTGCCAAAAGCAATGTTTTTCTGCCCGAAAAGCAATGTTATCCTTTGCAAGAAGCAATCTGAAGCCGGCTTACAAACGTTTTTCCTCTCTGCGAGGATGCTTTTCCTCTTCTTTTTCATTCTATTTGGCGAGTTCTGAATAATGCTTATGATGTCTAAAGTGGAAAATCTGTGTCCAAATGAAATCGATTCCTTTGTTTTGGTGACACCTTGTCTGATGGTTCTCCGTGAGACTGTTTGTCACACAATTCTTGGCATGAGATTTGTAGAATATTAAGCAACGGCGATGTGCACACGCTAAAAATGTGTATCTTTGCCACGGATATAACCTAATATAAAGGAGATAATCAATGAACAGTCAATTTTCACAAAGAGTTTCAGACGTACTGACTTACAGCAAAGAAGAAGCCAATCGGCTGGGAAACAGCATCATCGGACCCGAACATCTGCTGCTCGGCATCTTGCGTGACGGCGGCGGAAAGGCTGTAGAAGTGCTGGAGAAACTCGATGCAAATCTGAATCAAATCAAGAAGCGTCTCGAAGACGAACTGAGAGATGCCGAAGACGATAATTTGCTGTCCGAAGGCGATATGTCCTTTTCGCCCACAGCAACACGCATACTTAAGATGAGTATGCTCGAAGCCCGTCTGCTGAAAAGCGAACAGGCTGATACGGAGCACTTGTTGCTGGCTATCCTGAAAGACGAGAGCAACATGGCTGCGACGGTGCTTAATGACGACTATGTAAGCTACCAGTCTGTATACGAAGTGCTTACTAAGAAGTCGACCAACCCTAATGCGGGTATGGGCTTTACCGAAGACGACGATGATGAGGAAGAAATGGACATGCCCCGCTCCGGACAAGACAACGGTCGCAATGCAGGTAGCTCGTCGTCGACGGCGCAAACCACGGCACGGAAGTCGGCTAACGATACTCCCGTACTCGATAATTTTGGTACGGACATTACCCGTGCTGCTGCCGAAGGCAAACTCGATCCCGTCGTAGGTCGTGAGCGCGAGATTGAACGTTTGGCCCAGATTTTAAGCCGTCGTAAGAAAAACAATCCCGTGCTGATAGGCGAGCCAGGTGTGGGCAAGTCGGCCATTGTCGAAGGTCTGGCGTTGCGCATCAATCAGAAGAAGGTGTCGCGTGTCCTCTTCGATAAGCGTGTCGTTATGCTCGACATGTCTAGCGTGGTGGCCGGTACCAAATACCGCGGTCAGTTTGAAGAACGCATCCGTTCCATTATCAACGAGTTGCAGAAGAATCCGGATGTCATCCTCTTCATCGACGAGATCCACACCATTGTCGGTGCGGGAGCTGCCGCAGGAAGCATGGATGCCGCCAATATGCTGAAGCCGGCACTGGCTCGTGGCGAGATACAGTGCATCGGTGCTACTACGTTGGACGAATACCGCAAGAGCATCGAGAAAGACGGAGCTTTGGAGCGTCGTTTCCAGAAAGTGATGGTAGAGCCTACCACAGCCGAGGAAACCCTTCAGATATTGAAAAACATCAAGGATAAGTACGAAGATCATCACAACGTCACCTATACTGACGAAGCCTTGGAAGCATGTGTCAAGTTGACAGCCCGCTATATCAGCGACCGCAATTTCCCTGACAAGGCCATCGATGCCCTCGATGAAGCCGGTTCGCGTGTGCATCTGACCAATATCAACGCTCCCAAGGAGATTGAAGAACAAGAGAAATTGATAGAAGAAGCCCGCATACAGAAAGGCGAAGCCGTGAAGTCGCAGAACTTTGAGCTGGCTGCCAGCTATCGCGATCGCGAGAAAGAGCTTTCGGCTCAACTGGAGTCGATGAAAGCCGACTGGGAAGCTCATCTGAAAGATCACCGTCAGACGGTGGGCGAAGAAGAGATAGCCAACGTCGTGTCAATGATGTCGGGCGTGCCCGTGCAACGTATGGCGCAGGCCGAAGGATTGAAACTGGCTGGCATGAAGGAAGCTCTTCAGTCGAAAGTCATTGCGCAAGACGTCGCCATCGACAAACTGGTGAAGGCTATCCTGCGTAGCCGTGTAGGCCTGAAAGATCCTAACCGTCCCATTGGTACCTTCATGTTCCTAGGACCTACAGGTGTGGGTAAAACTCACTTGGCCAAGCAGTTGGCACGTTATATGTTCGGCTCTGACGATGCACTGATACGTATCGACATGAGCGAATATATGGAGAAGTATACCGTGTCGCGCATGATTGGTGCCGCTCCCGGATATGTAGGCTACGAGGAAGGCGGGCAGCTGACCGAAAAGGTGCGCCGCAAACCCTACTCCATCATCCTGCTGGATGAAATCGAGAAGGCACATCCCGATGTGTTCAATATTCTGTTGCAAGTGCTCGACGAAGGGCGCTTGACTGATAACGTAGGCCGTACGATCGACTTCAAGAATACCGTTATCATCCTGACTTCCAACATTGGAACCCGTCAGCTGAAGGAGTTTGGCCGTGGTGTCGGATTTGCCGCACAGAATCGTACCGACGATAAGGAATACTCACGTGGCGTTATTCAGAAGGCGTTGAACAAAACCTTCTCGCCCGAGTTCCTGAACCGTCTTGACGAGATTATAACTTTCGACCAACTGTCGCTCGATGCCATCACACGCATCGTAGACATTGAGCTGAAGGGGCTCTACGAACGGTTGGAAGCCATTGGATACCATCTTGACGTGGACGACGAAGCCAAGAAATTCCTGGCTAAGAAAGGTTACGACGTACAGTTCGGAGCCCGTCCGTTGAAGCGTGCCATCCAGACTTATCTGGAAGACGGCTTGTCCGAGCTGATTGTTTCGGGCGAAGCACAGACTGGTGATACTATCCGTGTCACATGGGATGCCGGCAAAGATGAGCTGAAGATGCAAAAGGCTTGACAGAATTTCTATCTCATACAGACAAAATGTCAGTTCCTGCGGGACTGGCATTTTTTTTGTTTTCATTTGGACAAAGAATAAAAAGTAAAACCTAAAATATCCTATTATTATGCAGAAAGGAAACATTGGGGTAACAACCGAAAACATATTCCCCGTTATTAAAAAGTTCTTGTACAGCGATCACGAGATATTCTTGCGTGAATTAGTATCCAATGCGGTAGATGCTACCCAAAAGCTGAAAACCCTCGCATCCATCGGCGAGTATAAAGGCGAACTGGGCGATTTGACCATTCACGTCACACTGGGTAAAGATACTATTACCGTATCCGACCGTGGTTTGGGACTTACTGCCGAAGAGATAGACAAGTATATCAATCAGATAGCTTTTTCAGGAGCCAACGACTTCCTGGAGAAATATAAGAATGATGCCAATGCCATCATCGGTCATTTCGGATTAGGTTTCTATTCAGCTTTCATGGTAGCCAAGAAGGTAGAAATCATCACTAAGTCGTGCAAGGAAGGAGCTCAGGCAGTGAAGTGGACTTGCGACGGAAGTCCTGAGTTTACCATTGAAGATTGCGACAAGGCCGACCGTGGTACCGACATCGTGCTCTATATCGACGATGATTGCAAGGAATTCCTCGAAGAGTCACGCATCTCTACCCTGCTGAAGAAATACTGTAGCTTCTTGCCCGTACCCGTTGCTTTTGGCAAAAAGAAAGAATGGAAAGATGGCAAGCAGGTAGAAACTGCCGAGGATAACATTATCAACGAGACTACTCCGCTGTGGACGCGTAAGCCCAGCGAACTGAAGGACGAAGATTATAAGGCGTTCTATCGCGATCTTTATCCGATGTCCGATGAACCGTTGTTCTGGATTCACCTGAATGTAGATTATCCGTTCCATCTGACCGGTGTGCTCTACTTCCCGAAGGTAAAGAGCAATATCGAACTGACTAAGAATAAGATACAGCTCTATTGCAATCAGGTGTATGTAACCGATTCTGTCGAAGGCATCGTGCCCGACTTCCTGACTCTGCTTCATGGTGTGCTCGATTCGCCGGATATTCCGTTGAACGTATCGCGTTCGTACCTGCAGAGCGATTCCAATGTGAAGAAGATCTCTACCTATATCACCAAGAAGGTATCCGACCGTCTGCAATCTATCTTCAAGAACGACCGCAAGCAGTTCGAAGAAAAGTGGAACGACCTGAAGATCTTCATCAACTACGGTATGCTGACTCAGGAAGATTTCTACGACAGAGCCAAAGATTTCGCCCTTTTCATCGACACCGATTCCAAGTACTATACGTTCGATGAGTATAAGACGCTGATCAAGGATAATCAGACAGACAAGGACGGCAATCTGATCTATCTGTATGCCAACAACAAGGACGAGCAATACAGCTACATTGAAGCGGCTAAGAACAAAGGCTATAATGTGCTGCTGATGGACGGTCAGTTGGACATTGCCGTAGTAGGTATGCTGGAACAAAAGCTGGAAAAAGCACGCTTCACCCGTGTAGACAGCGACGTGATTGACAATCTGATTGTGAAGGAAGACAAGAAAGCCGAAGTGCTCGAAGGAGCTAAGCAGGAGGCGCTTGCACACTTGTTCAAGAGTCAGCTACCTACGATTGAGAAGGCTGATTTCCACGTTTCCGCTCAGGCGTTGGGCGAAAATGTAGCACCGGTGATGATCACACAGAGCGAATATATGCGCCGTATGAAGGAAATGGCTAATATCCAGGCCGGAATGAGTTTCTATGGAGAAATGCCTGACATGTTCAATCTGGTGCTCAATGCTGATCATCCGCTGGTTAAGGAAGTGCTGGCTGGTGAAGAAGCTGCCTGTGGTGCAGAAATCGCTCCGGTTCAGAAGGAAATGGACGAAGTTCATAACCGCCGGACAGAGTTGAAGAAAGCTCAGGAAGGTAAGAAGGACGAGGAAATTCCTACAGCAGAGAAAGACGAAGTGAACGAACTCGATAAAAAGTGGGAAGAACTGAAGAAGCAGAAAGAGAACATCTGGGCCGGATATGCTTCAACGAACAAAGTTATCCGCCAGCTTATCGATTTGGCTTTGCTTCAGAATGGTATGCTGAAAGGTGCTTCGCTGAACGACTTTGTCAAGAGAAGCCTGGAACTCATTAAGTAATCATTCTTTTTCTACCAGATATATGGAGGATGTGTTTCCTATAGAAATGCATCCTCTTTTTTTGTGTATGGAGTTTGCTGCTCATACCAGTGGAAAATATGGTCTACAGATCTCCTTTTGTGCGCTTTATTGAAAAACGTGGTTGTATAGTTTTGAGTGTTATCAGAGTTTTTTATATGTTTGTATATGATTTGCCGGATGTTGCGTATCTGTTTGTAGGTAAGGTTTTCCGGATGCATCCTGAAACAGTCGGACTATCGGTATGAAAGAATGTATGAATAACTATAAATTTGTTGTATATGAAGTTTATATCATGGAATGTAAACGGGCTGCGTGCCTGTAACGATAAAGGGTTTGGAGATGCTTTCAAGCGGTTGGATGCCGATTTCTTCTGTCTGCAGGAAACCAAAATGCAGGAAGGACAATTGGACTTGCAGTTCGAGGGCTATACTTCCTATTGGAATTATGCAGAAAAGAAAGGCTATTCGGGAACGGCGATCTTTACCCGCCATACTCCGATACAGGTTACGAAAGGCATTGATATTGAGCATCATGACAAGGAAGGACGTGTCATCACGCTTGAAATGCCCGATTTTTATCTGGTTACCGTGTATACTCCCAATTCGCAGGACGAACTCCGGCGGCTTGATTATCGTATGACGTGGGAAGATGATTTCCGGAATTACCTTCTTTCGCTTGATGCCCGTAAGCCGGTTGTCGTATGTGGTGATTTGAATGTGGCCCACAAGGAAATAGACCTTAAAAATCCGAAGACCAATCGCCGCAATGCAGGTTTCACTGACGAAGAACGGGAAAAATTTTCCGTTTTGCTGGAATCTGGTTTTACCGATACGTTCCGCTATTTCTATCCGGAGCAAAAAGATATCTATTCGTGGTGGTCTTACCGTTTTCGTGCCCGTGAAAAGAATGCGGGGTGGCGTATTGACTATTTTCTGACTTCCAACCGTCTGCAACCGTTGCTGAAAGATGCAAAAATACATACCGATATATATGGTTCCGATCATTGTCCGGTAGAAGTTGATATTGATTTTTAGTATCTTTTTTCGGGTGCATTGCTAAAAAGCGCGATGAAATCGTGCTTTTTAGTAGACTATTTTTTATATTTGAGCATTAATCTCATATCTATGAACTCATTAGTCGGTTGTAAACCATGAAAAGATATTTGTTGCTTTTGGTATTGGCATTGTGCTGTTTTCACATAGCGCAGGCTCAGAAAGTTGGGCTTGTGTTAAGTGGTGGTGGTGCTAAAGGCATGACTCATATCGGTATTATCCGAGCTTTGGAAGAAAACAATATTCCCATCGACTATATCGCAGGAACTTCCATGGGAGCTATTGTCGGTTCTTTATATGCCATGGGATATTCGCCCGATGACATGGAGGCGCTTTTGCGTTCTCCCGACTTTAAACGCTGGTATTCCGGGCAGGTGGAACCTCAGTATGAATATTATTTTAAGAAAGGACGGCCTACGCCGGAGTTTCTTAATATCCGTTTTGCTTTTAGGGATTCATTGCGTGCCAAGTCGTTAAGACTGCCTACCAGTATGGTCAATCCTATACAGATGAACTTGGTCTTCGTAGAGCTTTTTGCACGTTCTACGGCGGCGTGTCATGGCAATTTTGACGATTTGTTTGTTCCTTTCCGCTGTATAGCTTCCGATGTATACAATAAGAAGCCTCTGGTGATGCGTAATGGAGATTTGGGCGATGCAGTCAGGGCCTCTATGAGTTTTCCGTTTGTGTTCAAGCCGATCGAAATAGACAGCATACTGGCTTATGATGGCGGTATTTATAATAATTTCCCTACAGATGTGATGCGTGAGGATTTCCATCCTGATGTGATCATCGGCAGCGTGGTAGCTGCGAATCCCAGTAAACCGAATGAAAACGATCTGATGAGCCAGATTGAAAATATGGTGATGCAAAAGACCGACTATTCCATTCCGGATTCGTTGGGCATAGTGATGACTTTCAAATACGATGATGTCAGTTTACTGGACTTTGACCGCTTGGACGAGTTGCACGATATCGGCTATAACCGTACGATGAGTATCATGGACTCCATAAAAAGCCGCATTCATCGACGGGTAAATGCTGATAACGTGCGTCTGCGGCGAATGGTATATCGGAGTAATCTTCCGCAATTTCGTTTCCGTGACATTTATATTGAGGGTGCCAATGCGCAGCAGCAGGCTTATATAAAAAAGGAATTTCATGACGATCCTCATGAAGTGTTTACTTATGAGGATTTGAAACGGGGATATTTCCGCTTGCTGGCCGATAACATGATTTCGGAAATCATACCTCATGCGGTTTATGACCCGCAAACAGACCTTTATTCCCTCCGGTTAAAGGTAAAGATGGAAGATAATTTTTCGGTGCGCATTGGTGGAAGCGTATCTACTACCAGTTCCAATCAGATTTATTTGGGAGTGGGTTATCAGAACTTGAATTATTATTCGAAGGAAGTGACGATTGACGGGCAGATAGGAAAAATCTACAATAATGCCCAGTTTATGGCTCGGTTCGATTTGCCGACACGTGTGCCTACTTCTTACCGTCTGATCGGTTCGATCAGTACATTTGATTATTATAAAAAGGATAAACTGTTTTCGAGGCACGATATTCCTTCATTTAATTCGAAAGACGAGCGTTTCCTGAAACTGATGGTTTCCTTGCCCTTTCTTGCCAACAAACGGGCTGAATTTAGCTTTGGAATAGGAAAACTGGAGGATAATTACTTCCAGTCGAATGTGATCGATTTTGAGAAGGATCGTTCGGATCAAAGTGTGTATCGTTTGTTGGGAGGGGCTATAGGCTTTTATGGGAGTACGCTTAATGCCAGACAATATGCTACGAAAGGCTATTATGAAAAACTGATTGCACAGATTTTCACCGGAAAGGAAAAGTTCATTCCTGGAAATTCTCCGGAAACGGCTACGTGGAAAGAAAGGCAGTCGTGGCTTCAGATTTCTTATATGAAAGAAGCCTACCATACCATGAGCCCGAAGTTTACCTTAGGCTGGATGGCCGAGGCTGTTTATTCTTCGAAGAATTTTTCGGAGAACTATACGGCCACCATGATGCAGGCATGCGATTTTTCGCCTACTCCACACAGCGAATTGATGTATAACGAAGCTTTTCGCGCCAATCAGTACATAGCGGCAGGTATTAAGCCGATATATGTATTGAATGATATGTTTCAGGTTCGCACCGAATTTTATGGATTTGTGCCAATTTTCCCCATTAAGAAGAACTCTTTTAATAAGGCATATTATGGAAAAGTATTCAGTCGCTTCGAATATTTGGGAGAATTGTCCGTCGTATGCCATTTGCCCTTTGGAGCTATCTCAGCATACGTAAATCACTATAGTTCACCGAGAAAGGAGTGGAATGTAGGTATTACGTTAGGATGGCAGTTATTCAATTATAGGTTTATTGAATGATTTTTTTCAAAAAAAATAGGAGAATTGTTTGCTAATTCAAAAATATGCTGTATCTTTGCACCCGTTAAACAAAGAGGCCGCGTAGCTCAACTGAATAGAGTAGCTGACTACGGATCAGCCGGTTACAGGTTTG
>ENA-OPBO01000981-OPBO01000981.1-human-gut-metagenome-genome-assembly--contig:-NODE-981-length-21823-cov-4.285327_pt1 | contig 21823 bp, 24 predicted proteins | sample MGYA00241071_ERZ501458 | MGnify/ENA primary metagenome ERZ501458 (study PRJEB25962, sample SAMEA2042509) | human gut metagenome | biome: human gut; feature: human-associated habitat; material: faeces... | reverse complement strand
TAAGGTATATACAAATTGTTCAGCCTATGGAGATAAGACAAAAGATTTAGAGAACCTTAAACAAGGTGATTTTGTTAAAATATTTGGTCAAGTAAAAATAAGCATTGACAACAAAGGAAAAGAACATAAGAATGTTCGTATTTTGTCTTCTAAGCTCTTAAAAGCAAAAGAACAAGTGAAGAGTCAAGATAAGGATAAAAAGTCCATATTAGGGCAAATAAAAAGCTTTAAGACAGATGATAAAACTAAGTCAACTAAGAAAGACCATAGCAAAGGTGCAGAGAGATAAATATTGGCAGTCTTCGGACTGCCTTTATTTTTTTATCATGTTGAAACAGATTGTATAATGACGTTATAAAATTACGGTAGGTATGATACACAAAAGTTAGCTGTAATTATATCTTAATACGTCTATAATAGTATTAAAAGCTGAAGTTAAAATAGAAACACAAAGATATTACAATATATTGAAATTTGTAATTAATACCAGAATCTTATGTATAATTTTAATAGAGCTTTTTTCGGAAGTAAGAAAATCAGATTGTATATAGATAAAGATTATAGGGTTTAAAATATAAAAGGAGGGCAGGATGAAAAAACAAGATTTGATTTTAATTACACATATTTTATTGCAAGTTATTTTGTTTATGCCTATAGCGCCATTTATAAGATATCAACAGAGGCTAGATATAGGAATTTTAATAGTTTTTTTACTAAGTATTATAAATTTCATATCCTATATTATATGCATATTAAATTCTGAAAAAAAATATATTTTAATCCATAGCCTAGTAGTTGAATTATTTATTATTTTTAATTTTCTAGAAGACTTAATATTAAGAGACTTAATAATAGGTAAACACATCGAACTATTAATATATAGCTTGATACTATTTGCAAGTTTCAATCTTTTAAGCTCATCAAATAGAATTAAGTTCATGCCATTAATTACAACTATAGGGACTATTATATCAATAATAATGATGAAATTTAATACTTATTTAGCATCTTCAATATTTAATTATGTTGTGATTATTTTATTATTAACTCCAATAATATTATATTCAAAGGATAAAAATATTCGAAAATATGAGAGTAAGACAATTATAATATTGCAAACTTTATTTATAACAGCTTTTTTCATATACAAGAAGTATGAAGCTGAGGGTCTTCTTTCTATAAGTGAGTATCAGCTGTTTACATGTATCTTCATAGAATCTATATTGCTGTACAGAATCGGTAAGACAAAAATCAAAAGCGGTTTATTATTTTTCTCCCGTTCTTTGAAAAAAATATTTCCTGAATTTATAATTTTGTCTCTGATGCTCTATTTCATATTATTATCTTTTTCAGGAGTGATACTATTTTCTTTAAGCTTTTTTATGTTTTTGGTAGAATTTAGCCTGTTCGAAAAACATAGAAAATCCAATTATATAACTTTCGAGGAGATGTTGGATAACTATTATGTTGAAAAACATAGAAATTTAGAAATTGATAAACTGAATACTTTAAAGATACAGACATTTTTACATGATGACATTCTACAGATTATAATAGCTATAAGAAGGTGGATAGAAGATAATCTTTCAGGATCTGGCAAAAAATACATTATAGAAAATTTGGATAAACTAAACGATTTAATTCGTCATGAAATAAATTCATTTAATCCAATGCTAAATGATTATAGCTCTCTATATGACGCATATAGCAGACTTATAGTTGATATAGAAAATATGTATTTAGATAATGAAATGCTTATAGAATTTGAATGTGATAGAAATATAGATTTACCCAGTCCTTATGCTGAATTGATTTACAAATGTATCAATGAATTATTAATAAATGCACTAAAACATTCAAAAGGATATAGCACGTATATAGTTCTTATAAATTTAGAAGATAAAATTCATCTTACAATAAAAAATTATGGGGATTATTTAGAAGATGAAGAAAAAATAGTAGAGGGAAATATAGGATTAAATATTTTAAGATTAAACTTAAGAGAATACGGCGGAAAATTTGATTTTGATTTTTCTAATAATCAAAATGAATTAGATGAATCATTTGTAGAATTTAAAATAGAAGTTCCAGTAGAAAGGAGTGTAGTAAATGAAAATCTTATTAATAGAAGATCATAAAATGGTTGCAACTTCTTTAAAAATGAGCTTAGAGACGGACGAATCTATTTCTGTAGATATAGTAAATAATGTTAGAGACCTAAGTATAAATGAATCCGTCCTTAACTATGATCTGTTACTTATAGATATTAATTTGACAGGAATAGAAGGAACGATAAATGGTTTAGATGTGGCTGAAGAATTGATTAATAAGTACGGAGACTTAAAAATAGTAATTTTAACAGCTTATAAATTAGACTTTTATATTAAAAGAGCAAAAAGAATTGGATGTAAAGGATTTATTTCCAAAGAAGAAGAGACATCTAAACTAATAGAAGATATAAAATCTATCGCCTTGAAAGGCAGAGCGATCTTTCCAGAAGATAATCATATGTTAGAACCATTAACGAAAAATGAAATTCATATAGTTAAACTATATTCAAACGGACTATCAAGGAAAGAGTTAGCAAAAGAGCTAAATACAAATGTAAGAAGTCTGGCAGTATCTTTATCAAGAATATATCAAAAGTTAGGCGTTAGAAATTACCAAGAAATGATAGATAAAGTGCTTGAATTGGGATATGTTGATTCATTTTAGAGACAAGCATTAGAATTATATAATTCTAGTGCTTTTTTATTCACAAAAGTTAGCTGAAATAGATTGTAAAGTAATATATACTAACCTTGGTACAAAATAGTAGAAGAATAACGAACATAGATAATAAATATCACTAAAGAAAAAATAAAAGATATTTTTGGTTATGATTTATGAATTAGCTATTTGTGTAATTGTATTACTGAATAATGATTTGTTACCTCTATCTAAATTAGAGATTCTTATTTATTAATCATTATAATCGAATCGGAGAATGGGGGATTAATATGTTTTTGTAATTATTAATAATATAAAAATGGTGATTAACGTAGTCTAGTATATGTATTAAATAAATTCAAGGAGTACAATATGAAAAAGTATACAGAACCAAATGTAATTATAGACTCTGGAAATATGTATGAAGAAAGATACTTACTGATTTAAAACCTGAGGAGTATAACTAGTATATAATGATATTTTCTATTTTAAATGGAAATAGTATTTTGACTTTTGAAGGAGAGTGATTTACATATGAATTTAGCGGATCCCAAAGATATTACTGTTAAAATAGTTTTATTGATACCGATTATTTTAACATTATTTTCTTCATATATGATAGATAAGACAAATGGAAATATTATAGCAGGATTTAATACTATGGAAGAAGACAAGAAAAAAGAGCTAATAAGAAAAGGATATCTATCTAAAGTCAAAAAAATGACTTTTATAATGAGTATACCTTTAGTTATTGCCTTTTTGTCTAGTTTTTTTGTTGAGAATATTAAGCTATATAATGATATTCTTATGGGAGCATGGGGGTTGTTTGGAATAATTACGATTTTAGGAATAGTTGTTGTTAATTATTCTGTAAGAAAATAATTCTTAGAAGCTTTGAAACATTTTGTGTATAAAAATCCCTCCTTACTGTGGTGCCCAGTAAAGAGGGTACATATTATATCAGGATTTAGATTAATACACATAATTATTTTTAGATCAGTTGATTTGCTTATAGTATTTTGCCTCTCGATTTCGTTACCATAATATTTTTTATAGTTTTTCCTATACTGAACAAGGTCTGAAAATTGCTCATTATTCAAAGAATACTCATGCATAAGGGTGTTCTTTTTTTCGTGCAGTTTGTCGAGTTTTGTTAATATTTCTTTTGTATTTGGTAGCTTTTTATAGTTTTCTAAGATTTCTTTAGCTGCTATTTTGTAGACATAAAGTTCACTATAATATTTTTCGGCAAATTGTTTATCTTCAGGATTTTTCTTGTGGTATTTATAAATACCATGATATTTATTTATAATATTTACATTTTTTCATATCTTGTGACAGTTTTTTTATTTCGGTTTATACATCAAAAGAAGAACAAAAAACCAGGCTAACTAAGATAAAGACATGCTTAACATTCTTTGATTCATTTAGAGGTAGCATTATCTGAGTTTTACATAAGATTGAAGTAAAGAGCAATTTCTAAAGTAAAAGAAAAGTTAAAATAGTACTATAGTAATAATTTTTCTTGAACAAGGAATTCGAAGAATAAGTGATGGAGTATTTTCAATGACTAAAAATCATATAGCAAACATAATAAATAATATTCACAAAAGTTAGCTGAAACATCTTATAAAAGACCTTATAATTATAATAAAAGTAGGATATATAATATCATTATTTAGAATTCCTCATAAAATTATAGAAAGGAATAATCAAATGAGCGAATATATATTAGAAACTAAAAATTTAGTAAAAAATTTCGGAAATTTTACTGCATTAGATAATGTTGATTTAAGAATATTAAAAGGAAAAGTGTATGGATTTATTGGAAAAAATGGAGCAGGAAAAACTACATTAATTAGAATGATTACTGGTTTAGCTTTTCCAACTAGTGGAGAGATATCTATATTTGGAAACAAAGGAGAGAAAAATTTACAAAATTCAAGAAAAAAGATTGGAGCTTTAGTGGAAGGACCAACGCTTTATCCATTTATGACTGCAAAAGAAAATTTGAGGAGTCAGCAAATTCAAAAAGGTATAAATGATGAAAATGAAATTGAAGAGATTTTAAAACTTGTAAATCTTGAAAATACTGGTAAGAAAAAGACTCGTAATTTTTCTTTGGGTATGAAACAAAGATTAGGAATAGGGCTTTCTTTAGTTGGAAATCCAGATCTTTTAATTTGGGATGAGCCTATAAATGGACTTGATCCAGAGGGAATTAAGCAAATTAGAGAATTGATTAATCATCTTAATAAAGATCTAAATAAAACAATTTTAATTTCAAGTCATATATTAGAAGAACTTGAAAATACAGTTACCGATTTTATTTTAATAGACAATGGGAAAATAATTGAAACTATTACAAAAAAAGAATTATCAAAGCATAAAACAGAATATATTTATATTAAAACAAGCGATAATGAAAAAACTATAAATATATTTAAGGGAAAATTTCCTAATATAGAGATTAATAAAGAAAATGAATTTGTATGTATAAGAAATTTTAATGATAATATAGATTTATTGTCTTCCTTATTGGCAGACAACAAAATTCAAATTAGAGAAATGAAGAAAGAAAGAGAATCTTTAGAAGATTATGTATTTGAAAGAATAGGAAGAATGTAATATGAAGAATATACTAAAGTCCGAATTATATGAATTTATACGAGATAAAAAATATCTAATTCTACTTATTATATCAATTATATTACAATCTGTTTTATTGCTTGACAAGAATATAAAAAACACATCAGAAATGATATACCATAGTTTCTATAATATGCCATTGTTATTTATTGTTGTTAATGTTTTTATATCTCTTTACATAGGGGGTAATTTTTTAGATAGAAAAATTAATAGATACATTGTAAGTGGACATAATAGAACTAATATTGTTATAGTCAAGACATTTGTTGTGATTGTATTTTCTAATTTAATTTTGATGTTACAACCAACAATAGTCACCATAATTAGTATGATAAAAAATGGTAATGGAGCAGATAATATAAATATTTTAGAAATATTTCTGGTTACATTATTATTAAATACATCTTTTTTAGTCATCACTGTATTTTTAGCCTTTTTGTTTAAAGATATAGGGAAGACCTTAGCTTCATCTGTTGGGATTTATTTCATTGTGATTTTTTTATTGAATTCTAATAACGCAGTTCAATTGGCTCACTTTATTCCATTGGGACAATGTAGATTGCTGATAGAAAACAGTATTAATTTGATGGAAGCAATAGTTTTAGCTAACGTATATTTTTTTGTTTTTTTAATAGGAACAATAAAGTATTTTAAAAAATGTGATTTAAAATGATAATGGAGGTAAATATGAAAAATATTATGAAAAAAGATTTTTATCAGATAAAACATAATAGATTCTTACTAATATCTTTCGTGGCTATTTTATTGCTAGGTATTTTTAGTTCCTCTGGATATTTATTGGATTTGAATTCAAGAAAAGATGCTATCGGAATTTTTGATGCAATGGTTTATGATTCAACTGTAATTGTAATTTTAGTTACAATAATTATTACATCAATTATGGGAGCAGAGTTTAAAAATAGAACTGTTAATAATGATGTTTATATAGGAAACTCCAGAAGTAATATTTTCTGGAGCAAAATAATTGTTTATATGTTTGCTTATAACCTAATGATATTGATATATCCTATAGCTGGATGTATTAGAATGGGGTTTACTCTTGGATATGATTTAAATTTATACTTGAATATTGAACATATTGTTAAAATAGCATTCTTTTCAATAATATTAAATAGTGCAATGTATTCAGTTTGCGTATTCTTTATATTTGTTTTTAAAGATATCGCAAGATCATTATCATTATCTATAGTATATATTTTTTCATTTGCATTATTAATAGCATATGGAAAGCCTATGGGATTATTTGATAAGATTTTTATATTAAACTATATTCCAATTCAACAAATAAGGGATATTCTATATGCTGATATGAATGGATTTAATGAAATTATATCTTTTGTGAGTGGTATAATGCTATTATTTTTATTCTTATTATTATCAAAAATCATATTTAGAAGACAGGACTTGAAGTAAAAGGTGCTGTTGCAAAATTATGAAAATTATTTATGGATGCAGATAGAAAACTCTCCACCCCAACAATTCAATTCGTTATCAATATATTTATCAGTGCTTTTCCATAATTTGGTCAAGTCATATATCAAGATGTTCTTGTTGAAATATTCTACCATAAGGACATCTTTTTTACTTTTATATTCATCGTAAATATTTGATAATTCATTTATGCTTAAATTTTTATGTTTGTTTTTGTCTAAAGTAGTTATTGACTTTTCGTAAGTGATAATTTGAGTTTTATATTCGGCATAAAATTCTTTAGCTTTAGAGTTTGATTTATAGATCTCATAAATAGATTTGTCCAAATTTAAAATGTTTAAAGCTTCAATTGCAGTATAGATTTCGTTCAAATCTTTTTCTATATCTTTAATTTTATCTAAAGTTTTTTGTCTGCTAATGGCTTTTTTTGAATTTTATTTTCTAGATCTATATTAGATGTCAGCCCATACTTTCTGAGTTGATTTAAAGTGTCAGCCATAGTATTCATATTGTACTTCTTTGCCCATATTTCATAAGCTTTAGAAGATTATATCTTTTTATTATTTTTTAAGTCTATTAGATTGTCAACTTTTTTGTATGTTCTGTAGAAGAATCAAAATCAATTTTTACGAACTTTTTATTTATATTATTATTGATTCTTTCCTTGCTCTTTTCATTGGTATAATCTTTTCTAAGAGTAGTTTCTTTAGCACGAATAAATCGTCCTTTTTCTTCTTGCTCTTTATGACGAAAAGATAGGTACTTGCCTAATTTGATTTCGTATCCATATTCTTCCATAGCTTTTAAAAAATTATCATAGCTATTAGACTTTTGAATAGCAAGATTAATAGATATTTGAAGTCTATATTTCCAAGATATCCCTTTTTTAAATTCCATATATCCTTTATATGATTTTCCATTAGTTTTATATTTAGTTTTAAATCCCACAGAAGCAATAGGAAAATCAAAGGAATTACTTGAAAGTTGTTGTAAGGAAATTTGTAATAATTTAGGAGAGAATAAAAAAGATAACTTAAAATTAACACGATTAGTTAAAGAAACCTTTAGGTGTTTAAAAATTCCAAATGAAAACATGATAACTGATGAAGCTGAATACAAAATAGTAAAGCAAATTACAGGGAGTTTAAATGGACTTGCTTCAGGAATTAACAATCTTAGAAATCATTATGGAAGTGGACACGGAAGAGAAAGGAATTTTAAGGCTCTGAGTAAAAAGCATGTAGAACTTTCTGTGGGTGCTAGCATAACATTGACTAGATATTTTTGGGATTCTTTTAGAGAAATCGAAAATAGTAAAAAGATATAAGAACAAGAAGTGAAGATGTTACCTCTCCACTTCCTTATATAATGTATTTAGGTTGTTAAAGGTAACCTATAACCCTTTTTCGACTAAGTATTATTCAGGTTTGCTGTATAATATTGTTATTAGATAGAGTGTACTCGTCACTTCCTTGAGATTTAATCTCGTAATTGAAAGAGTGAGTCCTCTAATCTTTTAACTGTTTACGAATAAGTTAGATGTTGACCCTTTCAGGGTACTTCGTATATACCATAAGGCAGTAACGTTATTAGATTTTGAGGTGTCTATCTAAAATACTTTTTTATGAGGTTCAAATGTTTTATTTAGGTATCGATATTGGCAAAAATACTCATGTTGCTTCATTAGTTGATGACAAGAAAAAGGTTATTTTTAAGGCTTTTTCTTTTTCAAATTCCATTGATGGTGCTGAGAGTTTAATCCTTAAACTAGAAGCTTTCAAAAATGAACTTGAAGTTGCTATGGAAGCTACAGGTCATTATTGGTTATCTCTATACTCATATCTTGTCGAAAAAAACTTTACTGTTCGTGTTATCAATCCAATCCAAACTGACGGTTGGCGACAAGGTATTGAGATTAGAAAGAGAAAAACTGATGTTATTGATTCTCTTTTAATAGCTGATCTTCTTAGATATGGAGATTTCGTTGAGACTTCGCTTTCTAATGAAGATTATTTGTCTTTGAGAAATCTTTCCAGATTTAGGTCTTACCTCATTTCTTCAATTGGCGATCTTAAAAGAAAAACTATTGCACTTTTAGATCAAGTTTTTCCTGAATATGCCTCTTCTTTTAGTAATATTTTTGGGAAGACTTCTAAGGAAATTCTTTCAAATTTCTCTACTCCTTCTGATTTTGAGGATATTAATTCTGATGATTTGAATACTTTTCTTGAATCTGTTTCTAAGAAAAACTATGCTTCTAAGAAGATTGATGAGCTTTCTAAAAAGGCTTCTTCTTCTTTTGGTATTAATTTCTGTCTGGATTCATTTAGTCTTCAGATCAAAATACTTATTGAGCAAATTTCTTTTATTCAAAAGCAGGTTTCTGATGTTGAAAATGAAATTGAACTATTGCTTGAAAAACTTAATTCTCCAATTACTACTATTCCAGGTATCGGTTCTGTTAATGCAGCTACTATATTAGGTGAGATTGGAGATATTAAAAGATTTTCTAATCCTTCTAAACTTGTCGCTTATGCTGGTTTGGATGCTAGCGTTTCTCAGTCTGGAGAATATGAATCTACTTACAATCATATGAGTAAAAGAGGTTCTCCTTACTTAAGGCGTGCTCTTTTTCAATCCGCTCTTAGAGCTGAATTTTGTGATCCTGTTTTCTCAGATTATTATCAAAAAAAGATTAGTGAAGGAAAACATCATCTAGTTGCTACCAATGCTGTTGCTAGAAAGCTTTGTCATACTATTTTTGCTGTTCTTACTAAAGATGAACCTTATCAAGTACAAAATTAGTTTTGTTTTATTGCAAACTGATTTTTGAAAAAATTACAATTTTAAGGTTAAAAACCTTGCTAACCCTATTTTTAAATTCTTAAACTCTAGGGTATTTTTTCATGCTTATTTTTATTCAGTTTTTATCAATATCAATTCTTATATTTTTAGCATTTTACCTCTTGACTTTTAATAGTTAGTCTTTCCATAATAATTTTCATAGTTTTTTCTATACTGAACAAGGTCAGAAAATTGTTCTTTATTCAAAGAATACTCTTGCATAAGGGTGTTCTTTTTTTCTTGCAATTCATCGAGTTTAGATAGTATTTCTTTTGTGTTGGGTAGTTTTTTATAGTTTTCTAAAATTTCTTTAGCGGCTATTTTATAAACAGAAAGTTCGCTATAATACTCATCCGCAAATTGCTTATCTTCAGGATTTTTCTTGTGGTATTTATAGATTTCACGATACTTATTTATTGTATTTATATTTTCCATATCTTGTGATAAACTCTTCATTTCAGTTTCAATTTTCTTTATTTCATCTAATAAGTCTTGTCTATCATCAGCAGATTTTTTGATTAGATCATCGAGCTGGGTAATGGAATTAATGCCTTGTTCTCTTAATTTTATTATTGAATATGCCATTGTTTTAATATTGTGTTTTCTTGCCCAAACTTCATAGCCTTTAGAAGATTGTGCTTTTTCATTTGTAGATATATCAATAACATTTCCTACACGTTTTTTAGTAGGATTAGCTTTATTTTTAGTTGCTAAATCTATTCTTTCTTTGATTTTTTCTTCGGCATAATCTTCTCCGATAGTCTTTGCCCTTGTGAATCTTTGCTTATCTTTATGACGAAAAGCAATGTGTTTACCAAACTTAATTTCATAATCAAGAGACTTCATATTTTCTAAAAATTCTTCCCACGAGTTAGACTTATTAATCATTCTGTCTATATCAAATTGAAGTTTAGATTTCCAAGAATTTCCTTTCTTGTTTTGGTCATATTCGTACCAAGATTTACCAGCAGTTTTATATTTTCTTTTGTAAGCTTCATAATATTCATCAATGACTGAAAGCTTATTTTCTTTACATAATTCGTCACTTTGAAACCTGATTTTGTGGTAAGATTTTTTGTTAGATTGGTAGCATTTACCAGTCTTGTAATTAACATTATTAAAAATAATATGGTTATGAATATGCCCTCTATCTATATGAGTTGCAAGAACAAATTCATAATCTTCTTTTAAAATTTTCTTACATAATTCCATTCCTATTTCGTGAGCTTTTATAGGGTCAACCTCTCCTGGTAGGAAAGATTGAATTAAATGTCTAGCTAAGACTGTCCCTTTAGTATCATTATCTTCTCGAGTTTTCGAAAATTGAATATGGGCAGTAGATGGGTGACATTTGAATGAAGATACCAAGATTTTCTCATCAGTTTTTTCACTCTTAGTAATGTAGTCTATTGCCAAATTTAGAGTTGATTTTATTGGATGTATTTTTGTAATTGCCATACTAATCACCAGAACTTTCTTTTGATTTATTAAGAAGTAGGGAATGGATCTGCCATATTTCTCTTGATAATTTTTCTATCTGCTTATTCATAGATTCAATTTCATTTTTGTAAATAACACCAGTTGTATTAGTAGCTTTTGCAATCTGGTTTATATTATTTGTTGCATTTGAAAGTAGCCATTGTAGGTTTCTAAATGGTTCTAAATCTACTACATAAATCTCTTTTTCTAATACACATTTTCTAAGAAAGTGGGACATAGTTTTGCAATTAGCAAGTTTCATTTTCTTTTCAAAAACTTCTTTTTCTTCTTTGGTTAGTTTTATTTCTATTCTTTCATTTCTAAATCTATTTGCCATTTCATTCTCCTTTATAAAATATATTTCGGGGTCTTAGGGTTCTCCCTAACAAGGTAAAAATTAAAAAAATGGAGCATTCCGTAAAGGTCTGCTCCATTAATTTTTTCGTAAGTGTCCGTACACTTACTGTGCTTGCTATTAAAGTTATAAGCGTTAAGCGTGTTATTTATAGCAAATAAAATTATACCATACTCAGAATATAATTTCAGGGCACTATTGACAAAAGTATAAGAAAATGATAATCTTTATTAATAGAACGAGTGTCGGTCGATAGGTGGTGAGGTTTTGACAAAGAGAAATGTAAAAGATCCAGAAGAAAGAAAACAGGAGCTTATAAACATAGCATCCAGGCTTTTTGAAAAGTATGGGTATGAGAAAGTTTCTGTTAGAGATATTCTCGCAGAAGTTAATGGAGCGCCGGGAATGTTTTATTATTATTTCAAATCAAAAGAAGATATTTTCTTGGCGTGTATGGAAACATACTTTGATGAAAAATTAAAAAATAAGTTAGTTATCCTTCAAAACAAGGAAATAGATTACGAAGAAAGAATAAAAATTTTAAGAGAACTTATAGTAAAAGATATCGGTCAGTTTACAACAAGATATAATTTTTCAAAAGAGAATTCAATTACAGATAACTCGTACAGGCTATGGGAATTGATTCATTACATTGGAAAATTTATAGATGTCTATTCAGAGTTTATAATTGAAGGAATTGAAAATAAAAAAATAGAAAATAATATGGCAATAAACAGAGAAAATGTGAGAAATTTTGCAGCTTTTATTTTATACGGAGCTGTTGGAACAATATATAACGACTATATTATTAAGGGAGAAAACAAAACAAATTCAAGTGAAGCCTTTGGAATAATAAGCGAACTATTTCAAAGACCTCATTAGAGAAAAATATAATATAAGTATTTTACAAGGGAAACATCAAGGGTGTTTTCCTTGTATTAGTTTTAAGGCAAATGAACGAACTCGTTCGGTAAGGAGGTATGTTTTAGATGGAAAAGAAGAAATCAATCAAAGATATTATTTCCTACAGTGAAATAAAAAAAGGACAACTTGTAGGAGGAATACTATTTGTTAGTCTTGGGATGCTATTAAGTATTTGTCCAATTTTGGTAATATACAAAGTCATAAAATCTCTATTTTTATATGGAAAATTAGAACAAAGTACAATACAGTTCTGCACCTATGGACTTGCAGCAGTGGTATTGTCATATTGCTTAACTTACATTGGCGGTATTTTATGCCATAAGTTTTCATATGTTTTAATAGCTAACTTAAAAAAGAAGATATTATTTCATATTGGGAATCTTCCTTTTGGGTTTTTTACTGGAGACCACAAGTCAAAAATAAGGCAAGTATTAGGATCGGACATGAATCAAATTGAGGGATATTTTTCTCATCAATTACCAAATTTAATTTCAACTTTAGCACTAATTTTAGCAATGATAATTGTTATGTTGAAGATAAATTTAATATTAGGTCTTACGACTTTGTTAATTATATTTGTTGGTTTAGGAATTCAGATTGCAATCATGGCAAAGATTATAAAGTCGGGTGGACTTGAGAAAAATTTTGCGATTTTGGATCAAATTAATTCAGCAACTACTGAATACGTTAAAGGTATGCCGGAAGTGAAAATATTTGGAACAGGAGCAAAATCATTTAAAACTTTTTCAAAGTCAGTAGGAGAATATAGAGACTTTACAAGTTCGATGACATCAATGATAAGACCAGGATTTGTTTCATTTAGAATGTTTATTTTATCTGTTGCTACATTTATAGTTCCAGTAGGAATACTTTTAATGTCACGAAATAATAACTTGGATTTTGCTACAATCTTTATTTTCTATTTAATTCTTGCACCTGCCATTAGTGTACCTGCATTAAAACTTAGAGATTTTGCAGAAGGAATGAATTTACTGAATGAAGTTGTTTTGAGAATCTACGAAATTATAGATCAAAAAGAATTGGCAATTGAAAATAGCGAGGAAGAGATAAAAGGTCATGATCTTGAATTTAATAATGTAAGCTTTTCTTATGGAAATGAAGAGGTTTTAAAGAATATAAGCTTCTGTGCTAGACAAGGAGAAGTTACAGCATTAGTTGGCTATTCGGGAGCAGGCAAATCTACCATTGGAACGCTAATACCCAGATTTTACGATCCTTCAGAAGGCTCTATTAAAATTGGTGGAGTTAACATAAAAAACATTCCAATGAGTGCCTTAATGGACAAGATAGCATTCGTTTTTCAAGACAGTGATCTTATTACAGATACAGTCTTCAATAATGTTGCTATGGCAAAGACAGGCTCTACAAAAGAAGATGTCATAAAAGCATGCAAAAAAGCAAGATGTCATGATTTTATTGAAAAACTCCCTAATGGATACAATACTGTTTTGGGTAAAGGAACTTATTTATCTGGCGGAGAGAAACAACGTATTGCAGTAGCAAGAGCGATTTTAAAGGATGCACCAATATTAGTATTAGACGAGGCAACAAGTTTTGCTGATTCTGAAAATGAATATCTTATGCAGGAAGCTTTGTCTGAATTGGTTAAAGATAAGACAGTTATCATGATTGCTCATAGGTTAAATACCATAGAGAATGCAAATCAAATTTTAGTAATATCTGATGGAAAAATTGCAGAAAGAGGTAAGCATGAAGATTTAATCCTTGCAGATGGAATATATAAGCGACTATTTGATATTTATAAGAAGACAAATATTTGGCAAATGGATATAGAAGGGAGTGAGAATGAATGATAAGAAATATTACTTTAGGAAAGATGAATAATATAAGAAAATCAATTATATTAAATATTTTAGCATCTATTTCCAACCTTATACCATTTATTGCTTTGGCGAAAATTGTAGAAACACTATTTTTAAATAGAGGTATAGATAGTATAGATACGAGCCTTTTATGGAAGTATTTTGGGATAATGGCAGTATTTTTCTTAATAACATTCTTATTGGAAAATTTAGCTACAAAATATACCTATGAACTTGGATACAAGACAAGTGCAGATGGAAGAATAGAGCTTGCAGACCACATAAGAAAACTGCCGATAGGCTATATTTCAGGAAAAAGTTCAGCAGAGATCTTAGATACATTAATGAATGATTTTTTCAAAGTTGAAACGGCAGTAACGCATCAATTACCTCAATTTTTCAGTGGCATATGTGTAGCGGTTCTTTGCTCAATATTATTTTTGATAATTAATGCAAAAATGGGAATAGCAACACTTATTGGATTGCCGATTTCTGTTCTACTTCTTACACTCATGCAAAACTTTCAGAAAAAAATTTATTTGAAAACAAAGAAAATGAGGATAAAAGAGGAAGAAGATATAAACGAATATTTGGATGCTATTAAGACTCTAAAAGCTTATAACAGCTTAGATGATACATTAACAAAGCTTGAAGAAGATATAGATAACTCAAGAAATGCAAATATTAAGAGTGAGAAAGGGGTTGGTTCATTAACTACTATAGCAAGTATGATTTTAAGAATAGGACTTCCTTTGATGAGTTTAGTTGGTTCCTATTTATTTATAAATGGATCTTTGGAAATTGATACATTTTTAATGTTCTTATTTGTAGGCACAAGGATTTTTGATCCCTTGGAGCTTGCACTTGTAAATTATACAGGTCTACAAATGGCATCAGTTTCAGGAGAGAGAATCATTAACTTACTTAACGCTAAACCTATGTCAGGAAATTCCGATGTAAACGAAAGCAACAAAATTGAAATCCACGATGTTTCATTTTCTTACAAGGAATCTAAGGTTATCGATAATGTTTCATTAGACATTAATGAAAATGAATTAACTGCTTTTGTTGGTTACTCTGGCTCTGGAAAATCTACACTAATTAAATTAATTTCCAGATTTTATGATCCTAATGAAGGGACAATTAAAATTGGTGGAGTAGATTTGCTAACAGCCGACCCTGATAAATTAATGGATAAATTTTCTGTTGTTTTTCAAGATGTGTATCTTTTTAAAGACACAATTTATAACAATATAAAATTTGGGAATGAAGATGCAAGTAAAGATGAAATCATGAATGCTGCAAAAATGGCAGGAGCATATGACTTTATAGTCAAAAAAGATGATGGATTTGACACTATGATTGGACAAGGAGGAGCGACTCTGTCTGGAGGTGAGAAACAAAGAATATCAATAGCGAGAGCAATATTAAAAAATGCCCCAATAATACTACTTGATGAAGCAACATCTTCACTTGATCCTGAAAATGAACTTATTATACAGGAAGCAATATCAAATTTAATTAAAAATAAAACAGTTGTGGTTGTAGCTCATAAATTAAGGAGCGTAATGGGAGCTGATAAAATTGTTGTTTTAAACAAAGGAAAGGTAGAGGAAGTTGGGAAGCATGAAGAACTTATAAAAAATGAAGGACTATATAAAGACTTATGGAATTATCAAGAAAAGTCTAAAGAATGGAAGATTGTACAGTAACAATCAATTTTAAAGGAGGAAACTTATGAAAACACAAAAGAAATCATCAAAAAATGCAGTTACAGCCGGTGTTTTAATTGCACTTTACTTTGTAACATATGCAGTTATTGGGGTAATATCTATGCCTGTCCCTGTTTTGTTTTTACTAATGCCAATGCTTGTAGCACTACTTGCTGCACCAACCTATCATATGCTTCTTTCAAAGACAAAGTCAGCTACTGCTATTGTAATTGCAGCTATTTTACCAAGTATTTTATTAGTTGCAACTGGGCATATTCCAATTGCACCATTAGTGGCAGTGCCTGCCGGAATAATTGCTATGATCATAGCAAAAGGTGGAAATTATACAGACTTTAAGAAAAATACAATTAGTCATATGTTTTTTTCTCTAAACTTATTTGGAGGATTTTTACCAATTTGGGTTATGAGAGAAGCATTTTTTGAAAGTGTAATAAAAGGTGGCTTAGATCAAAGCTTTTGTAACACAGTAAGAGCATGGACACCAATATGGATGTTACCAGTTATGATTATAGGAACATTTATATTCTCTTTGATTGGTTCTTATTTTACAAAGAAAATACTAAATAAAAAGTTGGAATCCGCAGGAGTTTTATAATGGAAAATTCAAAGTTTGTTCTGGGGTCAAAATATGACCTCAGAACAAAACTTATCTTGCTTATAGGTGCGAATATTTTAATTTTTTTAGGGTTTGATTGGATCTATCAAAGTCTTATTACATTATTTTTTCTTGTAATTATTATTTGCGATGGTTATAAAAAATCCGCTATAAGGTATATTTTATTTTTTGTAATAAGTGTAGTATTGGAAAAATCTTTAGCCTATTTTAGTATGAATTTTCTTTTGAATTTTATTTTATTTATCTTGGCAATTGGAAGAAAATTTCTGCCATGTATTATCGTGGGTAAATGGATTTTAAATTCAACATCTGTTTCCAGTGCAGTAGCAACTTTACAAAAATTAAAACTTTCAAAAGACTCGCTCATAATGATTTCTGTAATATTTAGATGTTTGCCTACTATTAAAGACGAATGGAGTCATATAAATATGGCGATGAAAACTCGAGGAATTAATTTTAACTTAATCAATTTAACAAGAAGACCAACATTAATTATGGAATATTTTTTTGTGCCATTGTTCGTAAGTGTGATAGAAATTGGGGATGAGCTCTCTCAATCAGCCATTATAAGGGGACTCGATGCTCCTGTTAACAAAACAAGTAGACACCTAATTAAGTTTAGAAAAAATGATATTGGTGTTCTAATTCTTATGATTTTAATTTTATCAATAGTAATATTTATGAAAGTATCAGGGTGGGACTTATGATTGAAATTAGAGAATTAAGTTTTAAGTATAAGGGAGGATCTGATTACTCATTAAAAGATATAAATTTGAAAATCAAAAAAGGGGAATGCATTCTTCTGTGTGGTAGGAGCGGTTGCGGGGACAGTGATATAATGATGACAGATACAATAAATCCATTAAAATCAAAGTTTAAAGGCTTCCACAAGACTTTTAAACAAGACGATTTAGGATTAAGTCTGTCATCTTTTTTATTAAATTAACAAAAAAGAAAAGAAAACATAAGTAATAAGGATTGAAGAGAATATGATAATATTTAGAGTTTTTTTCAAAATCATATTGTTTCCTATTAGTATAGCGTTAAGTATCATCACTCTATTTTTAACGTTTGTATTAGGACTCAGTACAATATTTTTTAAACTGATTTCATTTATCGCTATTATGGGATTTTTGGGATCTGTTTATCATGGAGAAAAAGCACTTGCTATAGAGGCAATTATACTAGCATATCTTTTTAGTCCTTATGGTTTACCAGTGCTAGGATATTTTATTATAGAAGTGATAGAAGAGGTGAATGAAAGAATAAAAACAATTTAAATATAAAAATAAATAGATTAAAACGATGAAAAAGAGATAGCAAAATCAAAGCTATCTCTTTTTATATGAAAAGAAAGGGGGTTATGATGAAAGAAATAGTTAAATTTGAATATTATTATGGCAATGAAGCAGAACAATATTCATTTTTTAGGATTCCCAAAACTTTATTTACCGACTTAAATTTTAAAAAACTATCCGTAGAAGCAAAAATTCTTTATGGAATTCTACTCGATAGAATGAGCTTGTCAATTAAGAATAAATGGTTAGATGAAGAAAACAAGGTATACATCATCTATACCATAGAAGAAATTATGGAAGTATTAAATTGGGGGAGAAATAAATCGGTCAAAGTAATGAAAGAAATTGAAGAGATAGGATTATTAGAAAAAAAGAGGTTAGGACTTGGAAAGCCAAATTTACTCTATGTAAAGAACTTTATTTACACAGAAAATAATAAAACTACAGAAGTTTCAAAAGCAAACCTCAAGAAGTTTAAAAAACAAACTTCAGGAAGTTTAGAAAACAAACCTCAAGAAGTTTCAAAAGAGGACTCTAATAATACTAATATTAATAATACTGAAACTAATAATACTGATTTTAATAATACCACCCCCATATCCCCCTTAGAAAAGCTAGGAGAAAAATCAAAAAAAACTTTGGAGGAGGAAGAATTAAAAGAAACTATAAAAAAGAATATATCTTATGAAACCTTTGAAAAAGTAAGAATAGAAGAAAAGAAGCAAGTAGATGTAATGATAAATGTACTTGTAAAGGCATTAACTAGCTTTACAAAGATTAAAATAGGAGGGAGGCATATATCCAATGAAAATTTTAAAGAAAGATTTCTAAGTCTTAACTATAAACACATAGACTATGTTTTGAAATACCTAAGAGAAAATGCTCCAAAGGATATTAGAAACATTAATGCCTATCTACTGACTCTCTTATACAATGCAGATGAAAGTATTAGAAACATAGAAGTCATAAAGAGAGAAGATCAGAAAAGAGAAAACTATGACTATAGTAACGATGAGGATATATGGAGAGAAATTTTAAATACTTGATAGGAGAGGAGCGTATGGAATTAATAAAAGAAATCATAGAACAGAAAATAAAAAATGTAGAAACAAATAGCCCATCAAAAGATGAAGAAAATAGGAGTTATATAGATCAAGAAACAGGATTAAAATATTGTGCAAAATGTAAAACACCAATTGAAAAAGAAATAGACTTCTTTGGAGAAATAAAAAAAGTTGGTATTTTATGTCAATGTGAAAAAGAAAGACAAAAATTAGAGGAAGAAAAAAGAAAAGAAAATAAAAGGCTTTTAAAAATTGAACACTTAAAAAAAGAGTGTTTTTCTGATCCTATCTTATTAAATTGGAATTTTAAAAATATGGACAAAGATAGTGAGCATGAAAAAGTAGCAAAAAACTATGTGAAAAAATTTGATGAAATATATGAAAATAATATAGGATTAATTCTCACAGGGAATGTGGGATGTGGAAAAACATATCTTGCAAGTGCTATAGCAAATGCTTTACTAGAAAAAGAAATATCAGTCAGAATGACAAATTTTTCAGTAATTTTAAATGATATGACTAACTTTGAGATTGATAAAAGCAAGTATATAGATAACCTAAATCATAAGAAACTATTAATTATTGATGATTTTGGAATGGAAAGAGATACAGATTTTGCAGCTGAGCATATCTTTAACATAATAGATAGTAGGTATAGAAGTGGGAAACCATTGATTATAACAACAAACTTAAATATATCAGCTTTAACTAATCCTGAAACTATAAAAGATAAAAGAATTTACTCAAGGATACTTGAAATATGCAGTCCCATTATATTTACAGGAGAAAATAGAAGAATAGAAAAAATGAAGGAGAAATCAAAATTAGCCTATGAAATATTAAAAAAAGAATGAAAGTAGGTGAGTGAATGCAAAATGATGATATAAATAGCAGAACAATAGCCATAGTAAAAAAAGCGGGGATAGTTACAGCCAAGCAAGTTATAAATTTGATGAAGAAAATATTAGAAATAAATAAACATAAAGCGCAGACAGAACATTCAAGACCCTTAGAAAAATTTAAAAAAGTAAAAGTAAAAGACCTTGTAAAAAAAGGTAAAGTAGAAACCTTAGAATTAAATGACATAGACTTAAAAGCATTGAAAAAAGAATTAAAAAGATATGGGGTGAAATTTTCCATAAAGAAAGATTTAGAAAATGGAAACAACATTATCTTTTTTCAAGCAAAAGATATAAAAGTAATGGAACAGGCTTTTAAAAAGACAGTCCAGAAATTTACTAAAGATAAGTCAAGAAAAAGGAAATCTGTAATAGAAAGGCTTAATAACTTCAAGGATAAAGTCAAAGATACTATTGACAGAGATAAGGTTAAACATAAGCATCAGGAACAAAGTTTATAATAAAAGCACTTGGATATATAATATATATGATGAGAAGGCATGAATAGCTTTATTGTTGAATACTATGAAAAAGAAGATTGGAATCATCCAGTAGAAGAATTTCTCTTATCTATAGATAAAAAATGAGAGCAGAAGCATTAGGAAAGAAACTAAAAAATACCTTTGAAAGTAAAATATAAGTATAATGGTGGTTCAAAATGACAAATAAAAAAATATGTCCTATATGTAACTCAAAGATGAGACAACAGTTTATAGGTCTATTACATTGCAAGTGTGGTATAAGCTATCATAAAGATTTAGGATATTTTAAAAGAAATGAAAATATGATGTTTGTCTTGGAAAGAAAAAAGATAGGTAAAAAAATAAAACAAGTTCCAGTAATAAGATATAAAAAAGATAAATAAAATACTAATGGGTAGAGAAATCTACTCTTTTTTATGGAGAGGAAGTGATTAATTCGAAAATACTAAATGAAATAATAAAAGATATAAAAAATGTTTTTAAGATAAGAGATAAGAAGAAATTTGTATTAGAAAATCTTCCTTACCTCTTATTTTTTTATATAGGAAATATCTTTGCAAGCCATGTCAACTCTTATGTAGGAGGAGATATAATAGATAGAATTCTAGTAGCTTTTAGTCAAATAGATACTTTAAACTATATTCCATCATTAAAAATAAAAAACCTGATACCCGGTCTAATTCTATCAGTAGCTATTAAGTTAATCCTTATACAGAAAAAGAAAAATGCAAAAAAGTTTAGAGAGGGCAGAGAATATGGATCGGCAAGATGGGGAAATGAAAAAGACATTGAGCCATACATTGACAAGAAGTTTGAAAACAATGTGCTATTAACTCAAACTGAAAGACTTACCATGAACAATAGACCTAAAAATCCAAAATATGCGAGAAATAAAAATGTATTGGTAATTGGAGGTTCTGGTAGTGGTAAAACAAGGTTTTTTGTAAAGCCAAATCTCATGCAAATGCACTCTTCATATGTAGTAACCGATCCAAAAGGAACATTAGTCTTGGAATGTGGGAAAATGTTGGAAAGAAATGGATATGAGATAAAAATACTAAACACAATAAACTTTAAAAAATCCATGAGATATAATCCATTTGCATATTTGAAAAGTGAAAAAGATATTTTGAAATTAGTACAAACAATAATTGCAAATACAAAGGGAGAAGGAGAAAAATCAACTGAGGATTTTTGGGTGAAAGCTGAAAAACTCTATTACACAGCACTTATAGGATATATCTGGTATGAAGCTCCTAAAGAAGAACAGAACTTTACAACTTTACTTGCTATGATAGATGCAAGTGAGGTAAGAGAAGAAGATGAAAATTTTAAAAATGCAGTAGACTATATGTTTGAAGCATTAGAAAAAGAAAAGCCAAATCATTTCGCAGTAAAACAATATAAGAAATACAAACTTGCAGCAGGAGTAATAGAATTAAGGAGAACACTTAATCACTATTTTAGTGAAATAT
>ENA-OPBO01000980-OPBO01000980.1-human-gut-metagenome-genome-assembly--contig:-NODE-980-length-21831-cov-4.943470_pt1 | contig 21831 bp, 16 predicted proteins | sample MGYA00241071_ERZ501458 | MGnify/ENA primary metagenome ERZ501458 (study PRJEB25962, sample SAMEA2042509) | human gut metagenome | biome: human gut; feature: human-associated habitat; material: faeces... | reverse complement strand
TAATGACAATTTTGAGTCCGACAAGCGATTTATTGAAACAGTTGCGGAATTAAGGTAGAATATAAAGGTTATAAAGATCGTCTTGTAAAACTTGACGCTAATGGGTATGTAGAGAATAAAAATAAAAAAAATGAATGGCTATTCAAAAATATAAAATCGTATGCCGTTAATGGTGCCGTTCATTACGCAAATGCCATTTTGCATCTAACAAATTTTACGGACATTATAGCTATTGGTGTAACAGGATATAAAGATGAGTTTGGCAAATTACAACATGAAATAGGTGTATATTATGTTTCCAAAAAAAATTTGGGAGTTGGACAAAAAGTCGGAGATTATTCTGACTTGTCATTTTTAGCACCTACAAATTTTGATGCCTTTATTGAAACTGTCGAGTCTCTAAATCTTACCCAAGAAGAAATAGACAAAATAAAAGAGCAACGGGAAAGAGAAATATCAATTAGTCTAACTAAACTGAATAATGATATTTATCAGAATGAACATGAACATGGCCTAAAAGAAGAAGATCGTATTTATTTGGTAGCAGCTTCTATTATAGCAACCTTAGGTGTTCCTGGAAAAGTAGTTCCACTTGAGAAGTCTGATTTAAAGTCTTCATCTGAAAAGGGTAATACAGATGGAGACATAATAATAAGAAAAATAAAAGCTTTCTTGAATGAAAGAAACTTGCCAGAAGGGAAAAAACAGCTTATTATAAGGACTCTTGAAAACACTCTTACAACAGACAATATCAATAAAGTAGAAAATGGTGAGAGCCAGTTGAAAAGAGTTTTTACTAAAATTATTGATGACTTAGGCATATATTATAAAATCGGACTTACAACTGATTTCACAGGAAAGCTTTTTAATGAAATGTACAGTTGGCTTGGCTTTACACAAGACAAGCTTAATGATGTAGTGCTTACTCCTTCGTATGTAGCCAAACTGTTAGTAAAACTTGCTCGTGTAAATAAAGATTCTTATGTTTGGGATTTTGCTACCGGCTCGGCAGGATTATTAGTTGCAGCCATGAATGAAATGCTAATTGATGCAAAAAATAATATAACATCTCCTGATGAATTAGCGAAAAAAGAAATAAATATAAAAGCCAAACAATTGTTAGGTATAGAATTGCTCCCAAGTGTGTATATGCTTGCTATCCTGAATATGATTCTGATGGGAGATGGCAGTTCTAATATTCTAAATGAAGACTCTCTTAAAGATTTTGACGGAAGCTATGGATATAGCGATGAAAAAGACAAGTTTCCTGCTGATGCTTTTGTGCTTAATCCACCATATTCTGCAAATGGCAATGGAATGAACTTTGTAGAAAAAGCTCTTAGTATGATGAACAGAGGATATGCAGCAATCATCATACAAGGTTCAGCAGGTTCTGGTAAGGCTATTGACTATAATAAGAGAATTTTGAAAAGAAATACTCTTTTGGCAAGTATAAAAATGCCAGCAGATTTATTTATTGGGAAATCAAGTGTCGAGACCTATGTTTATGTTTTCCGTGTAAACGAAGCGCATAAAAAAGACGACATTGTTAAGTTTATCGACTTCTCAAATGATGGTTATACACGCACAAACAGGAAAAAAGCAAGTTGTAATTTGCGTGATACAGATCATGCAAAAGAACGTTATGAAGAAGTAGTAAACCTCGTTCGATTTGGAAAAAGTAAGCTACATTATTTTACAGAAAAAGAATATTACGAAGGTACGATAGACCCTGAAAGCGGTAAAGACTGGAATAAGACAGCTCCTATTGATACTAAACCTACTTTGCAGGATTTTAAGAAGACTGTAAGCGATTATCTTGCTTGGGAAGTATCAATGCTTTTGAAAAATCAGCTTATAGAAAAAGATCGCTTGGGAAAATAAATGCCTCACTTAATAGAATGTTGCGGACGGTTAAGTGGGGCGAATACAAGACAAGCGAATTGTTTAAGCCGCAAAAAATAACAAAAATGTTATCTAAGGAAGATTTATCAGATCAATTTTGCTTTCCTGCATATTCTTCCGAAACGACTAATAACGGAATAATAGGATATACTAATACTCCTGAGTTTATTTGTGATGAAAAGCATCCTGTTTATATTACATTTGGAGATCATACAAGAACATTTAATATTGCGACAAATAGTTTTTCTGTTCTTGATAATGTAAAAGTGCTTTTACCGACAATTAGTAATATCCATTGTTTGTTATGGATTATTACCGCTTGGCAGAAACAGATACCAAATCTTGGATATGCGCGCCATTGGAAAATCGCTAAAGATTGTGTGATAAAACTTCCTACTCAAAATAATGAAATTGATTTCAATTTTATGGAATCATTTATGGTAAAGCTGGAAGCTGAGTGCTTGGCTGAGCTGGAAGCATATTTATCTGTAACAGGATTGAACAATTATAATCTAACAGATGAAGAACTAAAAGTTTTAAAGAATTATGATAATTTGCCATTTAAAGATGTTCCTGTCCCGGATTTGTTTGAAGTAAATAACGCAAGTAATATCCTTTCAAAGGATATAGTAGAAAATAGTGGAGAATATCCATACTTGTGTGCAAGTGCTGACAATAATGCTGTAAGCACTTATATTTCTTATGATAAAAAATATATGGATAAAGGTAACTGTATCTTCATTGGAGGAAAAACATTTGTCGTAACTTATCAAGAAAAAGATTTCTTCTCTAACGATAGTCATAATTTAACATTGCGGTTAAAAGAAGAATCAAAAAGGAGTAAGGATATTCAACTTTACATTGCAACATGCGTTAATAAGAGCTTAGGTCACAAATATTCTTGGGGAAATAGTATTAGTAACAAAAAAATTAAAAATGATGTTATTTCATTACCATGTTTAGGTGAATACATTGATTATGATTCAATGCCAGTCTTAATTTCCGCTATAAAAAAGTTGGTTATAAAAGATGTTGTTTTATATGCAGATAAAAGAATAAAAGCTACAAAAAAAATAATAAATCGTTGATGTATGAACAAGAAATATGCGTTTGTGGATGAGTTTGGGGCTTATGGATATGATTTTGAAAATCCTGGATGTTCAACACATTTTATTATTACTGCAATTGTTGTTGATGAAAATGATTTATCTACGGTATCAAATGGCGTAGAAGTGGTAAGGAGACGTTATTTTCAAAAAGGAGAGATTAAATCAAGTAAAATTAAGAGCAATCATAGACGTAGGAAAGTAATCTTAAATGAGTTAAAAAAACTTCCTTTTCATATATTTGCTTTAGTGTGTGATAAAAGGCGTATTTTTGAGAATTCAGGACTTAGATTTAAACAGTTATTTTATAAGTTTCTTAATAATTTAGTTTATCAGGAACTACGAACTGCATATAGCAATTTAATAATTACAGCAGACGAGATAGGAGGCAACGACTATTTGACGTCATTTGCAAATTATGTTCGTTCAAAAGAAGTGCCTCTTAATTTATTCGATGAAAGTTTATTTAGATTTGAAAATAGTAAGAATAGTATAATTATTCAAGTTGCTGATATTGTTAGTGGATCTTTGGCATACAATTATGATGAAAAGAAAAAAAAGGAAGCAGATGGATTCAATTATTATTCATTGTTAAATGATAAGATTTTACGAATTAAAGAATTTCCAGAAACTTTTGATACATTCAATGTAGCTCAAAATAGTCTTAATCCTGAATACGATCCTCGTATAGCAGATATTTGTTATCGTAAAGCTCGGCGTTTTATTGAAACGCATAAGAATGAAGATGATGTAGAGGTAAAAGAACAAATAGCTATTTTGAATTATCTTCTATTTCGATTTATGAACAAATCACCAAGAAATTATATTCCTACAAAAGAGCTTATTAATCAATTGGTCTTTTTAGGATATGATAAACTATCTATTCAATCTTTTAGAAATAAAATTATTGCTAAACTTCGTGATAATGAAGTCATTATATCTAGTAGTTCCAATGGATATAAAATTCCATCAACAGAAAAGGAATTATATGATTTTGTTAATCATGGTAAAAGTATTATTATGCCTATGTTACATAGATTAAAAATTTGTAATGATGTTATTCTTATGGGTACAGAAGGGCAAATTAGACTTTTTGAACGAGCTGAATATCAACAATTGGCAAAGATGATCAGCGAAGAGGAGAATATGCAAGAAGCTAATAATCATGGTAAACAAACTTAAATATGACAATAAATAATTTGCTTAATTTCGAATCGCTAGATGAACAGCGCGAATGCCTGGTATCATTTCTGTTGACACTAAGCAATAATCTATTGAAACTGAATAAGGAAATTTATTATAGGATGGAACCTTTTTAGGTAATATAAAAACGTATATATAAAAAATAATTATGGAATATTATAATAGATACAACACTCCACCTTCATTAGATAAGGTAATACAGCGATACAACGAAAGTGTATCTGATATTACAGAGTATAAACATTATAAAATTGTAGGCAATGATGTGCAAGCAGACAAAGCTTTGCGTCATGCCGGTGAATCAATGTCTGAGTGCCTTGAGTTCGCATTAAAGAGACATTGCTATGATGTAGATAAGGACAATTATTATAGTTTTTGTTACAACAGCTCTATTCCTAAAATTATTGAAAATTTCTATTGGGATGATAGTTGTAAAAAAGTAATAGATATTGGTGTGGATACATTAGATGGTACTGCTCCAACAGTGGATTTTAGTTTCTTAAAATCTCAAAAATTTAAACTTATAAATGGGGCAAAACATCAAGGTAAAGATGTAGATTTTCATATCTTTAATAAATATCAGATAGAAGTGAGTAGGTTTATATTGCAATATCTTGATAGTGAGGCTGATTTAAAATCAGAGTCGTACTTCAATCAGCCTCAATTTGACATATTACAGCAGTTTTATAGTGCTTGCGAGAAGTTTAAATATGAAGAACGCCGTTTTATCCTCTTGTCAGATAAGATAAATGAATCGAACATATTTTATCGAAATATTGGAAGGGTGCGCTGGGATGTTATTATTGATTTCAATAATAAGTCCATGGAGGAAGGACTTTGCTTCTATGCTTATAACGGAAATACTCCTTCTCATATTCTAAAAGCATCAGATTTGATGACAGATGATAGCATTCCTATATACTCAGATAGTCCAATTATTTATTTTGCAGACGGTTTCCGTAATGAGCCCAATAGTAATACATTTAAAGATTGGAATAAAAACAAGTACCGGAAAGTTGATTCTTTTATCAATGAATATTCTAAGATTACATGTGCCCAGGAGATTATAGTAGTTAGCATTATGATGGACAAAAATCGTTTAGGATCGATGATAGAAATCATAGAACGGCATTTTGATAATGTTCGTTTTGTCGTTGCAAATGACAAAGAGAATCTAATTGCTGATTTTTGTGAAAATAATGTTTATAATGAAGATATAGATCATGTGAGTATTTCTATGTCACAAATAGATAGTTGTCTTAATGAGTATTTGCCTGAAACAGTAAAAGTTGATCGTCGTTTAAACTTTAAGTTACCGTGTCTATCAAAAGAAGTTGATGGTATAGTTAGTAAAGAACAAATGGATCTATTTGAAGAATATTTTGAAGTGCTTTATGAAGGTGTAGATGAAGGAACTGATGAGAATGAAACTCTGTTTTTATCAGGTGAAACAAAATTATCTTGGGAAGGAGCTCGCAGAAGGTTTGCTGCAGAACGATCCAGAATGCGTCAATTGTACTTGAAGACTATGGATGCTGAAATCCGCAAAGGACGTAGCCGTATTATGATAGTGCATGAGCCAGGCTTTGGAGGAAGTACATTAGCAAGGCAAATTGCTTATAACTACAAAGATGATTATCCCGTATTGATAATGAAACGGTATAATCTTTCTAAGGTTAGAGATTTACTCAATCTTGTACATAGTTTGACAAAGAAGACTATATTGATTTTTATGGAAATACCATCTGTAATCAGTATGGAAGATATGAATAATCTAATAGAAAAAACAAATCGTTCAAGACCTTATATTTTTGTCGGTATAAGAAGAGGGCGATATAAACCAGGAACTGATAATCTTTATGTGACAGATTGGGGAAATGATGCAGTTATTTTGCGAGATAAGTTTTTACCTCATTTAAAGCGACTCCCTGCTGATATACGAAAAGAAAAAGAGGCAGAGATGAATCGTGTAGTGAGCGGATACAATATAGAACCTTATATGCGAACTCCATTTTATTTTGGATGGCTTACCTATGCTGAGAATTTCAAAGCAATGGATAGTTATTTAGAACATTTTGTAAGCGCATTAAAAGGTAATGAGGCACAACGCAAGGCATTAATTTACATATGTATTATGAATGAATATGCTGAACGTGGACTTCCAGATAGTTTTTTAAGGATAGTTTTCAATGTAGAACAGAAAGAAGATAGAATTTTTCATCTCCAAGATTATTTTTCTGAAGATGATGATGTGTTGAATTCGCTATTACGAAGTGAGTATAAAGATGGTACATATTATCGTACATTAAAATATCCATATTTTGGTAAACATTTGTTAATTATGCTTCTAAACAACAACATATCCAATAATTCTAATGAATTAATAAATTTAGGTAGTTATTGCAAGCAATTAATAGATGATGTAGCTCATAGTGTGAATAATGAGTTCCTACAAGAATATGTATTAAAGAATATATTTATAGGTTCATCAAAAGAACGAATCGGCGAAAGATTCACTAAAATAATTCGTGATATACAGAAAGAAGAAAAGGTAAATATATTTAAATTGTTACATGATAGTTTTCCAATGAATCCCCACTTTGCATCTCATTTAGCACGTTATTATGCGATGGACGAAAAGAACATAGATCTAGGTTTACAATATGCTGAAAAAGCTATTCAGTTGTCACCTACAGATCCTTTACTTCATCACATTAAAGCTATGTGTCTTCTATCACAGTTAACAGAAAAAGCTAATAAAATCGTGGAAGACATGAATAAGGGAAAACAACCTTCTAATGATGAAGTAAATGAAATAATAGAAAATATATTTCCGGAGGCTCAATCAGAATTTGCGCTTTCACGTGAATATTATTATGAGAAACAAGAACATGGATATATTCCAAATATTAAGTTATTATTGAGAGTTTTTGACTTTTATGTTGCTGTTAATAAAAAATCTAAAATTTCAGTAGTGGCTGAAGCCATATCTCCTTACATTGACTGGCTTGAAGAAGCTCAATCTTTATTAGAAGAAGTACGCACTTTATATATAGAAGGGGAAGAATCATCATATTATAATGATGTAGAGGTGAGAACGTGGAAGGAATATGAAAATTTTGGAGAATTAATAAATCGTCTAAATAATAAGTTGGATAAAACAATTTCAAACAAGCCACTTGTGAGGCGTCAGTTAGCACGTATTTATATGCATAGGGATGATAGTTATAAAAAAGTTAAAAAGGATAATAATCGCATTCTTCAATTGATGGAACAGAATATACTGGATGAACCTCAAAATGATAGGAATTTTTATCTTTGGTTCTCTGCGGCTAGATATTCTCTGCTGAAATTAGATGAATTGGTGGCTAAAACATCACAATGGAGAGGTCGAAATCCAAGTATAAAAATTACATTCTATTGTTATGTGCTTAATGTTTTAAAAGCATTGGATGGAAGTACAGAGAATGCTACTATTGCGATGAATTTAGAAAAAGAAATGAAGCGTATGAGTGATGGTGATATTCGCGTGCGAGAATGGTGTTGTAATTGTCCTCAGAGATTAATGACTAATAAAGATTTTAGAGAGGCAAATGATATTTCTATATTGTTAATATTTGATGGATATGTATCTAAATATATTCATTCTGGTGCAGCTGAAATAACTGAACAAAAAAGTGGTATGAAAGTATTCTTTCGACCTTCTGAAAATAAATTGATGGATAATTGTTTGAATCATAAAGTTGAATTTTCTTTTGGCTTTTCATATGATGGTTTACGAGCATACGATGGATCTGTAAATATAACAGATTAATTAATATTAATACATTGAAATAGTCATGGAAATGAAGATATTTTTATTATCCTTGTAATAAAATTACACAAAATATTCATTTCCATGACTAATATATGTATATGTTAATAAAACAATTTTGTGTGTTTTGATGATTTCAGTACATATTTTGTTTTAGAGTAGCAAAGTATATTCTGAGCAAGTCAGTAATCCTTGTTATAATGAGTTGGTTGATGTCTAAACAGGTAATGTTGGAAAAAGTGTGTCTGTTAGGTGTTTATACAAAATTGTGGATTATCAATGACATCATTGATTAATTGTCAATTTAGTTAATTGAAAATGCAATACAAGACAATAAATAATTTGCTGAACGTCAAGTCTCGTGATGAACTGCGCGAATGGCTGATGCAGAATCATGATAAGGAGCCGGAATGTTGGGTGGTGGTAAAGCGTGGAAGACCTGTTGACGACGGCACGTTCTGGTATATAGATGCTGTAGAAGAGGCGATGTGCTTCGGATGGATAGACAGCACGACAAAGAAGCTGGCAGACGGGGTGACGGCACAGAGGCTGTGCCCGAGAAAGCCACGCAGCAACTGGTCGGAACTGAACAAGGAAAGATGTCGCAGGATGGAACGGCTCGGGCTGATGACTGACGCCGGCAGAGCCGTGTTGCCGGATATGACGGACAAGGGCTTTGTGATAGACGATGATGTAATGAAAGAATTGAAGTCGGACCCTGTGGTGTGGCAGAATTTCTGCCGCCTGCCCGAGCTGTATAAGCGTGTGCGCATTGACACCATCCAGATAAAGAAACGTCAGCCCGAGCTGTTCAGAAAGCGGCTTGACAAATTTATAGAAAACACTCGGAAAGGCGTTCTTTATGGTGAGTGGAACGATAACGGCAGACTGCTGATGTAATCAGTTAACGTTTACCTGTTTGAGCGTCAAAAAAAGTTCTGCAAAAGGCATCCGCAATACAGAAAAAATCTATAACTTTGTCATCGTTGGTTATTGTTTGTATTTTGCAATAAAGTTGCAGTCTTCTCTGAGTATCTAATATATGCATTGGCGTTCGTACTGTCAAATTCTAACCTTAAATTTGCAAATATGAAGTTGAAAGATAAACGATTTGTTATATTCGAAGGCACAATGTCGTGTTTTATCTTCATTGTTGGTATAATTTATGTTTTATGCGGATTTGGCGAATTGTTTGGTGTGGCTGAATATTTCTTTTTGTTTTTGCCATCGCACATTCTTGCAGGAATACCTACGTGGCTTGTATGTAAAAAGGATTATTGGGCAAATCTTACAATATGGCAAATCGTATTTTCTTTTATCATTTCATTACTTATACTTTTATTCTTTATGCAAGGCGAGTATATTCTGTTCTTGGCCATTATGATCTTTTTCGTTACCAATATATTTTCCATGTTTCTAATTCCTTTTTATTGTTTACTGTATGGAATAATTATAAACAAGGGTAAGAAGAGTAAAAAGCTATGGAAGGAATAATGAAATAGATTTTATTTATACTTATCAATTCATGAATATATATTCGTGAAAGCATTCTAAGAAATTAGTTAGAAATAAAGAAACAATGAAAGATAAAATTTTACTTACATTATTACTTAGTATTGTCGCCATATATTGTAGTGGTCAGTCTTTTCTTGTCAAATACCCCAAATTGACAGACCGTAATTTGGGAGAGTTTTTCAAGGATTGGGAAATTTATTCGGATAGCGTTTCTTCTTGTAATATCATTAAAGACAGCATATTGTCTGATGTTGTAAATAGAGAACTTGCAGCGTTTAAGGATGAAAACAAAAGGCAAAACAGTATAATTTCGCAATATATAGTTTTTCCTAGAACAATTGAAGTTGAACGATATTGTTTAGATGTGGATACGATAATGGCAAAATCCTCCCAAGGCTTTCCGGTATATATACCTGACATGAAAAGAGAGCAATATTCAGTTGACACAATAACTCCTGACATTCCACGAGGCGGACTGTATTTAACTCCTGGTATAAGAAGGTATTATCGGAATTTGCAGGCGGACTTAAAAAGGAAAATGTAATTACGGAGATAAATAAAAGTAATGTCAAAAAGTTGAAAAAATACATACCTGTGGCTTATGGACATTGGGGCGGCTATTGGTGGTTTGTGTCTTTCCCTATAATTAACGGTATTTGTTATTCAGACAATCTGATAGCAATTATGAGGAGAACAAGTTGGTGTACTGGCGATGTAATATGGTATGTAAAAGAAAATGGTAAATTTGTCAGAAGACCACAGCCTGTATCTGCATGGATTGAATGATGATTATTAGCAGATTGTATAATTATCAGAATGTTAGGCACTATAAAATATTTTCCATTTACACAAAATATCTTATAGTGCCTTTTATAGTGCCAAAAGACAGTGAATCTATAGTCTAAAATATTTTTCAACCATATCCTTGAGCTGATTCAATGACAGATTTGCTATTCCAATCGATTCTATAAGTGAAAACTCTTCTTTATTCTTGCTTATAACAAACTTATGTTCATGACCATCTATTTCGGCAAGCAAATGGAAATTTCCCTTATACGCCTGTTCAATACGGACATTCTTTATAATATGCCCTTTTATGACAAATTCGTATATTGCAGGAGCCACTTCCTGTAACTCTCCCCATGATTTCAAATGGTCAAATATAGTGGTTTCAACACGTCCTATCCATTGTTCTGCAACACCATATTTAGAGGCAACCGCACGAAATTGTCTTATGGCATTAACTATATCACGTATTATTGCATCAGGTCTACGTATTCCATTATCTTTAGCAAACTGAATAATATCATCCCGTGTTATATCCCTAAGTTTTGCCCTGATATACATACAATGGTCTTCATTAGGCAAGAATCCTCCATTGTCAAATATATAAGTTACATCGTATGCAGGAGATATACGCCAAGTACCATCCTCACTCATAACAAATGAAAAATTCTTATTATGGTCATCCGTATTGTTTGCCAATACATTAAAGACCATCCTGCGGAATACTTCAGAACAATCTGTTTCTGGCAAATGGAGCTTCCGGCATACTGTAATCAATTGTTCGTAACTGTCTGCATCGGGGCTAATAGCAGCTAAAGTTTGTGTATGAATCTTTTTCCCGTTATTACGGTCAAAGCGTTTTGTCATGAAATGATTATTTCCATCTACCTGATAGAGTCTTGAAGGCATCATATTTATTCCTGCCATTGTAGCAAGTTCATAGTAAGACATCTCCAATTCAGCTGAACTGTATTGTGAATTACCAAATTTGATCAGATAGTAATCAAAGTCCTCCAATCCTGAAATCTGTCCGCTACGAATTTCACCATTATTTCGATTGATGGCAATAATTGCCTTAGGTTGACGGCCACCGGCTGAAGTGCCAACCGTAAGCAATGATTGCATTGTTACGGACTCTTCTGGTAGGATTCTGGCATTTTCTCTTTCTGAGAATATGCGTTCTGCTAAATTAGCCAATGATTTGATATCTATTTTTTCAGCCTTTCGCTCTCTTGAAATCTCGGGTATAAATTCTAAAGCTCCCATTCCACGTTTTCCTATAAATGAGAGTTTATCAAGAGGGGTAATATCTGCATTTGACAGGTGGTTTTGTTGACGCCATAAATCAAAAAGTTGATTACCCCATGCGTCAGGCAATGAATCGGCTAAAAATGCCGGTAATTTTTGATAAATCTTAGCTTCTTCTCCCCATACAGGTATAAGTCCCCTTGCTCCATCCACGGGTGCTACTAATGGAGAAATATTGAGACCTTTCTTCAGAAAGGACGGATTATACATAAAATATGATAACCTACGTCTGGCATCCCAAGCCAATCTGCCAATTTCCTCATCCCAAAGGATTACTTTTAACGACTGTACCATAAGTTTACGTTATTTAGAGTGTCTGACACGTTGCGCCTTTTTATCATCCTTACGCATCAGATAAGGAGATTCTGGCAACTCAGGAAGAAGGTTGTCTATCGTGTTAATCTGACCGACTACTTTCAGCAACAAGATAAATGTTGACAACGAAATATTGCCTGCAGTACCATTTTCAAATTTGTGTATGGTTGTAAGGCCAATGCCTGACTGCTCTGAAACATCTTTCTGAGTAAGATTGCAACGGATTCTATATTCTTTGAATCTGTTGCCTAATAGCCTTACAAGCTCAGGCGTAGAGTATTCATAAAAGTCTACCATATTATTCTTATTTATATATCATTATGATGATAGTTATGCTTGTTTTTAGTTGTTAATCTTCAATATTGTGAATGTTATAAACGCAAAGCTATGCAATTTTTGAGAATAAAACTAATTTTTTTGAAAAAACTTTATCATTAAATTATATGACAGATTGTAATTCTTAGATTTTCGACTTGTTTTTATCCAAAATTCACTATATTTGTATTGAAGTTTTGGCTGCAAAAAATCGGAATAGTACGAAGTACAAGAATATATATGTAATCATTGATTTTCAGAGAGTTGAGTTTACAGTAAGATGTAATCAGTTGATGTTTCTCTATATGAGCGTCAAAAAAAGTTCTGCAAAAGGCATCCGCAATACAGAAAAAATCTATAACTTTGTCATCGTTGGTTATTGTTTATATAAAAGCATTGATTCCGGCTTCTTGGTGTCCTTTCTGGCAGACAATGACTTTAAAAAGTAGAAAGCGCCAGGGGGAATAAGGCCTATTGCAACTTGATTGGGATGAAGAATATAAAGGTTCTCTAATGTACTGAAGTATGGAAGAAAATAATATAATTATCTATACCGCAGCGGATGGGCTGTTATGAATTTTTTAAGATATGAGTTATGAAAAAAATATTTCTACTTTTATATTTGTGTGTTATTCTCAGTAATATCGCCATATCACAGAACATAATGGATGTGAAACAATATTCATTTAGGTCATTAACTTATAATGATACACGTTCTTTCAGGATTGCTTTACCTGCTTCGGCTTATCCAAATGTAAAGTATAATGTTCTGTTTGTCCTGGATGCAGATTATACCTTTGATGTGATCGCTTCGACAGCCGTTTATTTACAGACTTTTGACTATATTCCTCCAACGGCAGTTGTAGCAATCGACTATTCAACTCCCGGAAATAGAAATGATGTAGGATACGACTTGTCCGGCAACAGTCTTGATTCAAGTGGAGAAATGTTTTATAAATATGTTAATACCGATTTGGCAAAGGAAATAGACAGAATTATTCCAACATCAGGTTTTAATACGTTAGTTGGCCATTCATATACGGCAAGCTATCTGAACTATTATATCGATGCAGGGAATGATAATATGACGTCATATATTCTATTCTCGCCTGAAAAGATGGAACGGATGCCTGGCTTTGAAACCAAGTACAAGACAAAGAGTCCGAGTGTCCGCATAATTACAGCTATGGATGATACTGAAGAAAGACAGACTTTTGGCCAGAATTTGTATGAGAACTTTCAGAAAATGAAATATGACGTTAAGCTTCACAGTATTAAAGCAGACCATATGTCTGTAATTCCGGCAGGGATTATGCAAGCCTTGACAAGCTTGTATGACAAATATTACAATATAGACAGTATATACGCTGCCATAGAACGTTCGGACGTTCCTTTATGGGAGACTTTTACAAGCATAAATGAAAATAACAGAACTCTTTATAAACAAGAATTGCCAGTTTCAGGCTCATGCATTTCTGCTTTCTTGTGGACGGCCATTCAAAAAGACGAAAAAGAATCAATAGACAAATTACGCGTTTATTATGAGAAGGCCTTGGAAAATGAAAACTCTGATCCTAATGCATTAGGCGTTATGGGAGATCTGATGAATAAACTTGGCTTATGGAAAGAGGCAGATTGCTACTTGCAACGATGTCTGGACAGATATAAAAAATTGAAACAAGAACATGAAACACTGTATTGGAGAAGAGTGTACTCATTGAATGTCTTACCTAAACTCGGGCAATATAAAAAGGCATGGAAGATATTAGAAGAAGGGAAAAAGATATATCCCGATGATAAAGCTGTATTCTGTTATTATCAAGGAGTGTTATCAATAACAAACGATTTTCTTATAAAGAAAGGCATAGAACAATTGAAAATTGCACTGAAATATCCCGATGTACTGAAAAATAATTTTGTGAACTCGGATGAAGCAGAAGTTCTTTTGAAAAAAGGAATGTCAAAGGAAAAAGGTGTAATGCCATAGATTCTACAATTGGATAAGAAAAATAAGTAAAATTACAAATGAATACGGGTAATCATACTCCATTAATTCAGAATATTGTCAAGGTTTGACTAGACGTAAGAATCTAAAATCTTGATATATGGTTTTGATTAAAAAAAATAATGCTAACTTTGCAGTTAAGCATGCATTGGCTTGCGGAAAATCTTGAATTTAAGATAAAAATATGATAGAGCAAGTTTTGATAAAGAATTATAAGTCGATAAGAGACTTGTCGCTGCCGTTGAACAGACTTAATGTGCTCATTGGTTCAAACGGTGCGGGCAAAAGCAACTTTATTTCATTCTTTGAACTGATTAAAGCTATCTATGAACAAAGGTTTGGAAGCTATACGTTGTCAAAGGGTGGTATAGATAATTTGTTGTATCATGGAAGAAAGAAATCCGCGTCAATAGAAGGATTGATAGATTTTGATAATACCAATGCTTTCTTTTTTGAGATAAAGCCGGCACAGTCGAACAAAGGCTATCTTGAGAATACCGGCGACTATTTTAATTGTTATCAAAGCAAGATAAAAGATTATCCGCAGTGGAACAAAACATTATGGGATTCTGCCGTGGAAGAATCTTCGTTGGCATATAACACTAAATGGAGAGCAGCCTATTTGAGGACTTATTTAAAAAGTTTTATGGTGTATCATTTTCACGATACAAGCTTCACTTCTCCTATGCGTGGTGACTGCAACATAAACGACAATGAATGTCTGCGTGATAATGGCTCAAACCTGGCTGCTTATCTGTATTATCTGATGCAGAACGACGAAAAGGCTTTCCGCTTTATCGAGGGTGTCGTACGTTCCGTGGCGCCTTATTTTAAAGGCTTTAAGCTTCGCCCTGACGCCAACAATAATAACAAGATACGTCTGGAATGGGAAGAAAGAGACACGGATATGTATCTCGACGGATACAGTTTTTCTGACGGCACGCTGCGTTTTATCGCTTTGGCAACGTTGTTGTTGCAGCCGAAAAAGCCTGAGGTTATTATTATTGACGAACCAGAACTCGGACTGCATCCTGCTGCTATCAATAAGTTGGCTGAGATGGTGAAAAGTGCTTCTGCCAAGAGTCAGATAATCTTGTCAACACAGTCAACAAATCTTGTCAACTGCTTTGATGTTGACGACATTATTGTGGTAGACCGTGCCGACAGCCAGTCGGTGTTCCGTCATTTGTCAGGTGATGAATTGAAAAAATGGATGGACGATTATAATCTCACTATCAGTGACCTGTGGGAGAAAAACATGATAGGAGGGCAGCTGTGAAACGTTTGTATATCGTTGTGGAAGGGCAGACAGAACAAGAGTTTGTCAATAGTCTTATTGCTCCATATTTGCAGAAATCTGAAATATATAGCGTCACGCCCGTTTTGATACGCACAAGCAGGAGCGGACGTGGAGGCATGGTTAACTATCAGCATCTGTATAATACTATAAAGATGCTGCTTGCGTCATCGCAGACAGACTTTGTTGTTACTACTTTAATCGATTTCTTCAGACTGCCTAATGATATGCCGAATTATGCAGAGTGTACGGCTGTTAAGGATAAGACACAATGTGTTGAGGCTTTGGAAAATGCTGTTGATGACTCTGTGTGCAATTCGCGTTTCTTTTCTTACATACAGTTGCATGAGTTCGAGGCTCTTTTGTTTTCAAACAACAAAGGTTTTGAATTTTACTTTTCAGACGAGCATGCAAGTAAAACAGCCTCAATAATTTCTTCTTATGACAATCCTGAGAACATAAACTCTTCTCCTGAAGGTGCGCCGTCAAAACGGCTATTGGCAATAAAACCTGACTACAACAAGGTGCTTGAAGGCAATCTTATTGCGCTGGAAGTAGGAATAGAGGCCATAATAGAAAAATGCCCGCGCTTTGCAGAATGGATGAATAGCATTGTCGAGAAGTGTAAAGATTAGGATGCTTTATTCCTAATAGCTGTTTGTACTAATAATCCCAATAGATACCTGTTTTTCTTGCCGTTATGGTTATATTAAATTACTTTTACCTATAATGCAAGTATTCGCACGTGGATAAAACTGATAAGATCACAATTTAAAGGCAATCATGCGTTGCTGGGGCAGATGTATAAAATTATAATGACATGAGAATATTTATCGCAATACGATTTACTGAAGCGTTCAAGTCTTCAATATTGGATGCACAGGACGGACTGAAGGAATATGGAGTAAGGGGCAACTATACGCAGCCGGAGAACCTGCATCTTACGTTGGCATTTATCGGCGAAACGGAAAGAGTGGAGGAGATAAAAGCCGCTGTTGATGCCGTTAAGTTTGAGCCGTTTGTAATCAGAACGGGCAAGATGGGATGCTTTAACGGCAGAAGCAGGGTGGTGTGGCTCGGCATAGAAGGCGAGGACAAGGTGAAGGCTATAGCGCAACAGCTGAGACGCAATCTTGACCAACGCGGCATTGACTATGCAAAGGGCAAGTTCAGTCCGCATATCACCCTTGTGCGCCAGCCGTCGGAAATGCCTCTTGACATCGACGTGGAGAGCGAAAGCATGACTGTAAGCAAGATTTATGTAATGAAGTCGGAACGGATCAATGGCCGGCTCGTTTATACGGCCCTGTAATTGGTTGATGATAAATCAGCGCAACTGAGCCTGAAGAATATAGAGAGAGTTTTGTAATATTAAAATTACGGACTGATTCATAATTATAATTTGATTGCAGTTATAGGTTGAATTTTGAAAATAGTTAAAGTTATTATGAAACTTAGACGCATAATATTATTTTATTTTGTATGCCTCGTAGGTGTTGTCAGTGCATTTGCCGCAAACGGCCATGAGATAAGATTTATTTATTGTTCTGACCTTCACTACGGAATAAAACGACAGTTTAGAGGAGAGAAGGTTGATGCCTATAAGGTCATTGGCGAGATGGTGAAGTCGTTTTGTCTGCTCAATAAAACAGATTTGCCCTCTGACGGAGGAGTAGGTGAGGGAACAAAGTTTGGCGAGCCGGATTTTGTTGTGTGTACTGGCGATATATCGAACAGAATGCATGATGGGGTGTGGCAGGCATGCACATCATGGAGGCAGTTTGAAAAAGACTGGATAGAAACACTCGGATGTCCCATATATCTTGTTCCCGGTAATCATGACATATCAAATGCCATAGGATATCCGAAGAAACTTACACCTGCCAAGGATGAAACAAGTGCTATAGAAATATACAATCATAACATGCCGGAATTTGGCAGTCGGAAAATTTCGTCTTTTGATTATACAGCCAATAAAGTTCATTACACTTTTATAAAAGACAATCTCCGGTTTGCCTTTGTGGGGATATGGCCGGACGGCTTTATGCGTTGTTGGTTAGACAGCATATTTAAAGATGACCCGGCAACATCCACAATACTTTTTGCACATGATCCGGTTGAGGCTGATGCCAAACACTTTACAAATCCTAACTTTCCGTATGACATAAACAGTAAGGATAAATTTGAAAACCTGTTGAGCGATACGTGTAGCGTAAATGCCATTGACATGAGGCCTGTTGGCAACTGGAACAGGCTGGAGAGTTTTTTTAAGTCTCATCCTCAGATAAAGGCATATTTCCACGGAGACTGCAACTATAATGAATTCTATGACTGGAAGGGCACGGAGGGAAGCATATCCTTGCCTGTGTTCAGGGTTGACTCGCCGATGAAAGGAGAGTTGTCGGCAGACGATGAAAGCAGGCTTTCATATCAGGTGGTATGCATAGATACAGAAAGCCGGGTCATAACAGTGAGGGAATGTCTTTGGAACAAGAATGGTAAGACTTCTGTAAATTGGGGCAAGATGAGGAGCATTTCATATTGATGGTGTCAGGTAATGACCTTATGGTCATTTATTTATGATAAAAGCAGGTTTTAACCTATCATCCGCGTGAAAGATTATTGTTGAAGATATCTGCCGCTTCTGACAAAATCAACAAGCTGCTGTTCGTATTCTGCTTCGCCCTGAATGTAATATTTACGGCTGACACGCTGAAATTTCTCGTATATCTTTTCGGCCTTGCTGCTGTCTGCCTCGTGTATCATGGCGAGGGCGTATTGAACGCGCAGGGCTGAAGGACGGAAGACAGACTGCACTTGCAGGTATTTGCTGATTGACTTGTCCAGCAGCCTGTTGATGTCTTCGGGATAGTGGGGACGTATCAGCGTGAGGTAAATGCGTTCCAAGGTCAGTTCGTTGCGGTAGATAGTAACCATCCGGCTCATGTGCGGTTCGGCGCGCTGCATGATGGCGTTGGCCTTGCCGAAGTCCATGTGCAGCATGGCTAACGATAAGTCGGACGAAAGTGCCATGACGTGTATGGGGTTGCTGAAGTTGATGTCGCGGTCGTCGCACATGTATGTCATGGCCTCAAGCCGTGATGTGTCGTTCTGCATAAGATATCCGATGAGGCGCATGGAGCGCAGAAACACCATTGTGGAAAACTCGTCTTTGTGAAGATTGAGCATGTTGAGACCGTCGTTGGGCAGTCCGGCCAGCTTGTTCGGGATGCCGTTCATGACAATGAGATACAGTCCGGAAATGATGATGCACAGCAGAAAGACCGTTGTGACGAGCGAATGATGTGTCGACGGCATGAACATAATGACAGATACAATCACCGTGAGCAGAAGGTTGGCCAATACGCCGCCAGCATTATATAGGGCTATGCCGAAGGGCGTGTCGCCGTTTTCGGGCGGCAGCATAAGACACTGGCCTGCGGCTCCGGCCATACTGAAGCGTGACAGATGGAAACGGCCGTCGCGACGGCTCAGAACAACGCCCATAATCATAAACGACAGAAACTTCCAGCCGCGCGCCATGGCAGCAAGCATGTGGCCTGCTTCGTGGATGACGATGTGTATGATGAAAGATAAGATGAAGAATATCGCTGCCAGGAGTATCGTGAGAAAGATGTCGGCGGCTGATATGTCGGCATGAAGCGCAGGCTTGATGATTTTGCCTATGACGAAACCAACCCCGAAGCCTATGGCTATTCCGCCAATAAATAATGCTGCTATGCGTAATGTCTTGTGGAGAAATGTCTTTTTTATGTTTCCCATGTTTCAGTGTATATTCTTTTGTCTGACTTATTTCGTTCGCGGCTCTGTTGCAAAAGAGCCATTGTTTCAGTGATGCTGACGGCACCGGCATCTCATGATGCTGCAAAGATAGCGTAATAAATTTAAGAAATAAAACAGAAAACGAAACTTTTGTACAGCAGTAACAGAGATGTAATGTAATTTGGTCATTAGACCGCACATAGTTTTATCAATTTTGTGCATTAATGTTTTCAGCCCGTCTTATTGTTTGCTTTTTCTTGACATAGCCCGCTATATCAAGAAAAATCTTACGAAAATCAGCTTAATGTAAAGTCCAAAATACAGACCGGATTATAATAAGTGATTTGGATGAAAAATAGGGGCTGTGCCTATTTTGCGCACAACCCCTATGAAAACTATTTGTGAAATTGTTATTTAACGACAAACTTCATTGTATTTACGTTACCGTCGATGTAAACTTTAACGATGTAAACACCTGCCGGAACATTGCCAAGGCTGTAACTGCCTGGAGCAACCTCGGTGGCAGCGACTGCCATTCCGCCTGTTGAGAATACTTCGATGTAGTCGTATTCTCCGTTAACAGTAATAGAGCGTCCGTCAGCAGAGATGTTAAAGCCGCCATTCTCAACAGAAACAATGCCACTAGCGTCAACAGAGAAGTCAATAGTGCTCATTTCTGTCTTTCCTGAAGTGTAAGATGCTATCACGCCTGCAGTGTGATTGCCTGCACTAAGGTTTGTGAACGTGTATGTAGTAGCATCTTGTTGAGCAACCTTATTGCCGTCAAGGTAAACCTCATATAAACCGTCTAAAGAAGGAGAACGCAGAGACGGAGATTTATAACCTGTATTTCTGCTTAGGTAAGCCGGTGCAGCCAATGCATCTGCGAGTCCGTAGCGTACATCGTCAATGCGGAATACGCGTTTTTGGTCTGATATGCAGCGTATTGCCACATATTTGGCTTCTTTTGGTATGTCATATGAATATTGCATCCAATAGCTCTGTGCCTCAGTTGCCTCCTGTACCTTTACAAAGCTTTCCGGCTGCATGTCGGTTGTTGAATACAGAACCTCAAAGTTTTCAAGATAAGAATAGTCTGCGCTTGCAGCATAGAATGTGAACTTGAAGTCTTCCTTGAAGTAGAGCTTAGGAGTGATCATCCAGTCGTCATTAGAGTCTCCATAAGAAGCCCATGCTGTCTGGCATTTGCTTCCGTTGTATGGTGCAAGATAAGATATATCTGTAGATGAAGGCGTAGTAGCGCTCTGGTTGAAAACCATGTATGCCATAGGCTCAAATATACCCGGCCATTCATATCCCATGAGTCCGCCAGTCTCGCAACCATCGCCGTCGATATACTGCCATCCGATAGCGCCCGGAGAGTTTATTGCGAAGTCTTCATGGCTTTCAAAGTCATCAAAGAACACGTTAGGATAATTCCACATAAATACGCGCTCATTGCCGTTGGCACCCTCCTCAATTATCAGGTTGTAAGGCTTAACTCTATTTTCAGTGATGTTATATGCAAATTCGTAAGAGTCGTCAGTGCTTACATTTATCTTATCAGTATGCGTGTTGAAGCCGTCGAGGACGATGCTCATGTCATAGACGCTCTTCCATACATTCTCCAACACAACGACTCCTGCATCATCGGCAGTGCCTGTGTACTGGTGAATTCCGTCTGAAATAACGACATGTGCGCCGTAAGCCTCATTTTCAGGAGTATCTGTAGTTATACGGAATGTAATATCAGTGTTCATTTTATTTCCGATAGTGTCTGAAACAGACGCTGTTGCAAGATCGCCACCTGTGTATACCGCTTTTACCGCATAAGCGTAAACGCCTTGTTCCATGCTTTGCCAGTCTTTGTCTTCATAACTGCGTGCCTGCTGATTTTCAGAAAGCAGCTTCCAATTTGCCTCGTTGGCAATGTCTGATGACTTCATTCTGTAGACATTATAGCGTATGCGGCTCTGCGGAGTCTTCATCATTGGAGATTCATCAAGATTAGGCTGAACATCACAGTCTCTTGACTCAAGCTCAACGTAAGTAGCGTTGTTGTCAGCGCTGTTTCTGTATACGAAACGTTTAGTATTGTTTGCAGCAGACTTGAATTCTGTAGAGTCTTCAGGCACTGTGAACGGAGCGGCTATAGGACGAATGAGGAAGTTGTTGTGGAATCTTTCGTCAGCCTGTCCTTCAAGATAAAGATACTCTCCCGTAGTATAATCAGCAGTGAAGCAGTTTACGCCTTCCACGAAAGGATACTTCTCTTTGTCTCCGGCACCGTCAATGCCGACAGTCATGCCAACGTAATTAGAGTTAGATATAGCCAGATAATAGCCGTTGGGGGCGTCTACTGGAGCTGGCAGTGTGTATGAGTTCCACTGTCCGTCTGTAGCCTGTACATAGGTGTTCTGGTAGAGCAACTTGTCGGTTGGCTCTCCGTTTTCGTCAAGATCGAAGATGTTCAGACGTA
>ENA-OPBO01000978-OPBO01000978.1-human-gut-metagenome-genome-assembly--contig:-NODE-978-length-21899-cov-21.737777_pt1 | contig 21899 bp, 18 predicted proteins | sample MGYA00241071_ERZ501458 | MGnify/ENA primary metagenome ERZ501458 (study PRJEB25962, sample SAMEA2042509) | human gut metagenome | biome: human gut; feature: human-associated habitat; material: faeces... | reverse complement strand
GCGTAGGAGTCTCTACATCTGTCGTGCCATCCATAGTGACACGTAGCTGGTCTACGCCGATACCACTCTGTCCGTTGACTACGGGGACTAGCGAGAGCTTGATCGTCTTACCCTTGTAAGCAGAGAGGTCTGCAGAGATGAGCTTCCATTTACCAGCTATTGGTGCTTGTGGAGCGAGTAGCTCTACTGGAGTGCCATTGAGCTCAGAGACCATGACCTTGAGCTGATCCACTTTCTTCTCTTCGAAGAAGCTATTGATGTAGCAAGAGAAGGTTGGCTTGTCTGCATCGGCTGGTATCACTAGAGGAGCAGAGAGCAGCTCGTTGTTGGGTTCGATAGTTGATCCAGAGAAGGAGACACCACCTTGTTTTCCTGGTTGAGTCTCTAGAGGGAAGAAAGTACCCCAAGAGATCAGGTAGTCTGCACTGCTCTCAGCACCAGGCTTATAGTTGGGATCATTGAACTTAAGGTTAAGGCGCTCTAGACACCCCCTACCCATAAAAGAGTCAAAGCCAAAGCCATCGCCATCACGATCGATGGAGCGCCACCCCTTGTCAAGCTTGTCTTTGACATCCATAGCACAGAAGAATGGATAGCTAGAGATAGGCTCTGATACGGTGACGGTCACCTTGCCCGTAGCACTACCGTTCGCATTAGTTACAGTAGCCTCGATCTCATAGGAGCCGAGCTTATTGGCGGTCACTTGATACTCCTCATCGCTGACCTTCTTGAGGGTGATACCTTCGGGAGCCTTCCACTCGACGTTGGTGATTGGGGCAACGGTTACGTAGCTGACCTTCATTGTTTGGGTCTCTCCGATGTAGAGATCTGTCACACCAGAGAAGTTCACTGCCTGAGGCTTGTCCCCCTTGTTCATAAAGAGCGTTAGTAGTGCTTCAAACTGCTTGAAGTCAGGATCCGATGTCTCCACCTCACTACGGCAATCAATCCACTTGTTGCCAGGACCAATGAGGGCTAGCTTGGGGACTCCTTTAGACAGATCAATGCCGAGCTTGGCAGCCATACGAGCGTCTGAAAAGATGGGGTAAGGAACGGGGTTGCCCTTGCTGTCCTTGGTCCAGTCCCTGCCCTTAGCTTGAATCTTACTTTTAGAGGCTCCATCTGCCTCGACCCAAAAGACTTCAATTTGGTTGGTTCCCTCGGGACCAAACTTGGAATAGAGCTTCTCCAAGGCTCCACTTTTGTGTAGTTCCCAGCACCATTTACACCATGTAGCGGAGAAGTCGATCATAATCGCTTTGCCAGACTTGAGGATGGCATCGATGTCGTACTCCTTGCCATTGATGTCCTTAGCGACATACTTTGAAGTGTTGAGATTGTTAAGGTCAGCTTTAGTAGCACGTAGCTGTGATGCTCCGCTGGGGGTAGAGCTCTCTACGAGCTGGAGGTTGGGTGCTACGAGCTGTTGCTGTGCCGTAGCTTGTGTCGCTGGTAGGAACACTCCTCCAGCAAGTGTGATACTTAGTGCTAAGCGTGTAATTAGTTTATTCATAAGTTATTCTGTTTGTTGTAGAGCTTTTAGTCTCTAGTTAGTTTAGTTGTTACCTTTGAGAGGAGCCTTAGCGACCTCGTAGACCTCGCCACTCTTGTGGTCGTAGAGGATAGCGACTACGGAGCAGTGGTCGGGGTTGATGACCTCCCGCTCTATGGCACTGGTCTTGTCGTAGCTCTTACCGAGCTGGTAAGGCTCTCCGTCTATGCCGTTGAGCGTTTGACGGAAGATGTGGTTGTGCTGATAGGCACTCTCCGTACCCTCTGTGAAGTGCTGAGGTGCTACGATGTTGTCCTCGATGAGCCATAGCTGTAGGCATAGCTCAGGGGTAGCCCCTTGGGCGGAAGGGTCTAGTGTCGTAGCCGTGCAGTGGGTCGTCACCTTGCGGTCACTCTCAGAGACCTGTAGGTCGATCTTGTAGAGCTGCGGTAGCTCACGCACCGCCTGCATCTCGGCTGGCCACTGGGGGTAGCTGTCACTATAGCTCTTGCCCCCGCTACTGGCGAGTGGACGACGATTGAAGGTGGCGATGGGTAGCGAGCCGCTAGACTGAAGACGATCTAGATAGGTGGCAGCCTCGGGGCTGTATAGTCCCTTGGGGTCTTCTTTAGGCTGGGTGCCGATACTCGTTTTGCTCCCGTGGAGCGCCACGATGATCACCTTGTCACCATGAGGCACAGCAGCCTCTGTGATTTTCTTTGCAGCTATGGGGCATTTGACACAGCCCACGCCACTATAGTCCTCGATGAGTACGGAGCGCCCTTTTGCGATCTCCATCTCATTAGGTATGAGTCGCTCACTCTCTGGTATAGGCTTGCAAGAGACCATCAGAATCAGAGCAAGAGCCGAGAGTATCGTATAGCGTGTAGATAGTTTCATCTTGGTAGTATTGTCAAGAGTGTGAGTAAAGAGGCAAGACGCTAGAAGGAACCATTGTAGCTTAGGTAGATACCCTTCGTCTCGGGCATATAGCGACAGACGCCTCCCGAGCAGTTGACCCCGGCACGTGTACGTCCGTAGCCAAGCTGTAAGCGGTGACTACCCGTAGCGTAGGCTAGCGAACCCATATAGTAGTGCTCCTTGGTCATATCTATATTGTATTGGTCAGACAGTGAGATCACCCAATTTGGTGCGATGGATAGCTCGGCTAGCCCAAAGAGCCAGCTCCCCTCCGCCTGACGACTATACAGATACTGTAGCTCGGTGCGTAGCGTGTAGCGAGGTGCCAGTCTGAACTTGCCATCGAGGACGAAGATGTTGCTATAGACGAGCGGGTTGTTGATAGCGTGTCCCTCGACCACCAGCTGGTTGTAGATCTGATGGTAGTACTCGAAGGTCAGGGAGACGGTACGAGAGAACTTCTTGCTTAGCTCGAGGTTGAAGTCAGAGTAGTATAGCTCTCCCATACCGAAGAAGGGATGCTCGTATCCGTCCGTGCCATAGAGCTTACTCTCGTCCGCTCCTAACGGGAGCTGGTCGGTAGCGACGCTCTTGAGTCCTCGTACATGGGCATAGTTAACCCGTATCCCCGTGCCGTACTTACCGCCTAGCCAGGTACCTCTCGGGATCATATAGCGAAAGTCCCCTTGTAGTGCCCACTCGCCATCAGGCTGTGTAGCGTAGGGGTAGAGGGCTGCGAGGGTGTAGGTGTGGTTAGCGGTAAAAGCTGGTAGGTGGTTGATGTGTAGTGGTGTACCTACGGAAGAGCGTGCGGAGAGGAAGTTAAAGTTCTCACTGCGCTTAGCTTGTAGCAATAGACTCATCCCTCGCTGTGAGTAGGAGGTCGAGAGCATAGCTACGGAGCCTGGAGCGTAGATGTAGTGGTTACTAGCCGTGGGGTCGCTACTCTTGTAGGCATACTCACCATTGAGTACCCACCCACCGAGTGTAAACTTAGCGCGTCCCCCGAAGGCGTGTACCTGACGAGGCAGGTTGAGTCGCATAGGGCCTGTCATACCTGCGGGTGTCTCTACGGGGATTATCTCATCGTCCTCTACCTTATTGACGTAAGAGCCCCCTAGCGTGAGGGTCATCTGCTTGTCTCTGAGCGCTGGTACCCACTGGTGAATGGCTAGCTCGCCATCAGCTCCTGAGATGAAGCCACGATCCTTGTTGAAGAGACGGAAGGTGCGGTCGAAGTAGTTGCGCTGCTGTCCCGTGAAGCCTTTGAGTCGCACACCATCGTATGGAGTGAGAGATACGTGGACTCCTCGTACGGCATTGTCGATACCTAGTGTGCGCTCCTCGTAGCTGCGGAAGAGGATTCCCGATCCAAACTGATCGTAGAAGTCTCCCAGCGTGACCTCGCCATACTTGCCCACGAAGCCCTTGAGGTGCATATGTGGTATGCCTCGTCCCTGCTCAGGCTCATGGCCAGGCATCGGTCTGAGTAGCTCTTCGTAGCGTAGTCCCAGCTCGAGGTAGTTATTGCGTAGGGATCCAGTGATGTAGCTATTGCCCATCCAGGACTTGTATCCGTTAGCCTTATCGTCTAGGGAGAAGAGCATATCGCTCTGTACGCTAAAGGAGGGCTTGAACTCATCCCAAGGCTTCCAGTCGCTCCTGCTCTGAGCGGAGAGTGCCATAAGGCTTGCTATAGAGAGCCAAGAGAGGAGGCAGAGACGCTGTATGATGTGCCGCATAGGTAAGGTGGTAGGTGTATTACGATGAAACGAAGTGTCGGTGAGTCTTACGATTACTCCTCAGTAGCTAGTAGCTCACGTACCTTGGCAATGAGCTCCTGCTCTCCGCCCTCGGTGTAGCCACTATGTGCATAGGCGATGCGTCCCTTGCCGTCGATGACGAAGACGTGAGGAACCATATTGACATTCATAGCCCGCTTGAAGTCTCCGTTAGGATCTAGAAGTACTTCGTACTCAAAGCCTAGGGCGTCGACAAGAGGCTTGACACGGTCAGCATTTTGACCCTCATCGATAGAGACAGCGATGAGCTTGACACCTGTTTCCTCCTGCCAGTCGACATACTCCTCGTGTATCGCCTTGAGCTCACGCAGACAAGGCTTGCACCAAGTGGCAAAGAATGAGATGATAAAGGGCTTGCCCTCGTTGCTCAGCTCGCTCGTATTGACCACATTGTTCTGTATATCTTTGAGCTCGACTTGTGGTAGCTGAGCTTGTGCTACGGTGACTACTATGAGGGAGAGTAGGATCGTTAGTATCTGCTTCATGTCTGTGTCTGCTTGTGGTATGTTACCTGATGGTTATGGCGAGGTTGACCGTCCAGGTGAGTGTCTTGCTACCATCCTTAGGTGTGAGCTTGACGACTATACGATTCTTGTAGGTCTGACCAGGAGGTGTTGGTATGTTGGGGTGAACGCCTAGCGGTGTAGGTTGGTTCTCCTTCTTTCCAATCTCTGCTCCCTCTGTATCAGCTAGTAGCTCTAGGTCTGTGGTGTAGGAGGATTTGTCTGTTACAGGTAGGCAATTTACTCCTACACAGATGGAGCCTGAGATAGGCTTATCGAAGGTTAGCGAAAGGGTGTACTTAGCCGTCTTGAAGACGCTAAAGAAGAGCTGCATTTCGTAGTTCTCAGCCTGCTCTTGGGATATGGAGGCAACATAGTCGACGGTACTCCCGGAGGGATACATCTCGCCTTCCAGCATGTTGAGTAGCGCCACGTTTTCCTCCTCAGCAGGGACTACCGTAACGGTGCAGGTAGCCTTCTTATCACCTGCCTGAGCCGTGATTGTAGCGGTACCAGGAGCGATTGCCTTGACGACCCCTTTCTCACAGACGGTAGCTACGGCAGCATTGTCTGTCGTGAAGGTCACCTTAGCATCTGCTGGGGTAACGGAAGCTGTGAGCTGTAGGGTCTCGTCCACAGACAAGTTAGCTGTTGTGGCACTGAGCGTGAGTGCCGTCACCTCGGGAGTGGGTTTGTTGGCATCAGGGCCACAAGAGGTTAGGAGTGCTAGCGATATGAGAGCTAGAGAGAGGTATAGATAAGTTGATTTCATTGGAGTGTTTGTTTAAATAGATATAGCTATCGCCCCCAAAGGTAAGAAATCTATTGGAAATAGTAGGTATTCGTTTGGAATATTTCCTGAGAGTGTACTATAAGTTGAGTCGCTTTTGTTTGGTCTTCACGTGAAAATTCGCAAATGCCCACGTGGAGGTTTTTTATTTTCCACGTAGGGGAGAAATAAAACTTCGGAGGAATAAAATGAAACTTCGGAGGAATCAAAACGTCTCCACGTGGAGAATGTCAAATGTCCACGTGGAGATTTGGGGTTTTTCCACGGAGAGAATCGGAGTGGATCGGAGCTAATCGGAGGAAATCGGAATGGATCGGAACTCTAATCTCTAACTTCTAACCTCTAACCTCTAACTTCTAATCTCTAACCTCTAACCTCTAAATTCGCTACCTTTGCAAGAGGCTTCTGTAGGAGCCTTTTTTAATCTAGAGACTGATCTATGCGATTGCTTATAGCACGTCACGGAGAGACGGAGGAGAACTTGCGCTCTATCTGTCAGGGGCAGACAGCTGGCACGCTGACCCGACGAGGGGTGGCGCAATGTCTACAGTTGGGGGACAAGCTCAAGGGGTATCCCATCACACATATATATAGTAGTGATCAGCTGCGGGCACGTCGCTCGGCTGAGCTGATGATGTCGTCGAGTGGCTGTAAGGCGCCTCTGGTGCTGGACGAGCGCCTACGCGAGCGCTCTTTCGGTCGATGGGAGGGGCGACCCTTTGTCGAGATCCCATCGCCAGACGAGGAGTGGCACGAGATCGAGACGGTCGAGGCTATTGCGGAGCGTCTGCAGAGCTTCCTACACGACTTAAGGCAGAAGCATAATAATGAGGAGGATCTGGTGCTACTTATGGGGCACGGCTTCACTATGAGGGTGCTAGAGGCATTGCTACAGGGAGGGCCTCTAGACAAAGTGGAGGAGATCACCTTCCTCCCGAATGGGGACTATCGCCTATACGAGGGGGGTAAGCTCTGCCAGCGTCCACGAGTGGTCTACATCTCTGGGGGGCAGCGCAGTGGCAAAAGTGGCTACGCACAGCGACTGGCGCTCTCGCTCTCTGATCGACCGATCTACCTTGCTACGGCGCGTCACTGGGACGAGGACTTCGAGCATCGCATAGCGCGTCACCAAGCGGATCGAGGGCCTGAGTGGACTACTATCGAGGAGCCTCGCTACCTGAGCCAGACGCAGATAGCTGGGCGTGTCGTACTGATAGACTGTGTGACGCTATGGCTTACGAACATCTACAGTGACCTCGAGTTTGACGCAGAGGCTTCGCTCAGCGAGGCGCGTCGTGAGTGGCAGCAGCTGCTACATCACTGCGCAGCGGATACGCTCATCGTGGTGAGCAACGAGATCGGTATGAGCTTGCACGCTCCCGATGCGGGTTCACGAGCTTTCGTAGATCTACAAGGGTGGGTCAACCAATATATATCTGCCACGGCCGACGAAGCTTACCTGATGGTCTCTGGCAGAGCTTTACGAACGGAACTAATTTCAGACTTATATAGAGAGATATGACTTTTGAGGAGGAACTACAAGAGCGGATCGACAGCCGCACGAAGCCTAAGGGTTCGCTAGGGCAGCTGGAGCGCATCGCCTACAAGGTGGGTATGATACAGCATAGCGTGACGCCTCAGTTGATCGACCCTGTGCTGCTGCTGATGGCTGCAGATCATGGGATCGTCGAGGAGGGCGTGAGTCCATGTCCTAAGGAGATCACGTGGCAGCAATGCATCAACTTCGTCTCGGGCGGCGGGGCTTGTAGTGTCTTGGCACGGCAAAATGGCTTTCGCCTGCGTGTCATAGATGTGGGCGTCGACTACGACTTCCCTGAGACTTGTCGTATCGAGTCGGCCAAAGTGATGCACGGCACCCGCAATATGCTTCACGAGCCAGCTATGACGACTAAGGAGTGTGCTGAGGCGATGATGATCGGTGCTCAATGTGTGGCGCAAGAGGCAGAGCGTGGGTCTAATGTGGTCGCCTTTGGTGAGATGGGTATCGGCAATACTTCGCCAGCGACGCTGATCCTACACAAGATCACGGGACGCTCTATCGCCTCGATCATTGGGCCTGGCTCGGGTCTACGTGGCTCGGGTCTAGAACATAAGGCTAAGGTCCTCGAGGAGGTGGCTGCTCGCTACAATCCGCAGAGTCCTATGGAGCTCCTGTCGCAGATGGGCGGACTAGAGATCGCAGCGATCTGTGGAGGTGTCCTAGAGGCCTACAAGCGAGGTATGCTAATCCTTGCAGATGGTGTGATTGCTACCTCAGCCTTTATGGTGGCACACGAAGTAGAGCCACGCATCGTGGACAATGTGCTTTTCGCTCACACCTCCGAAGAGCCTGGACACCAAGCGATGATCGACTACCTCGGCGGAGAGGCAATCTTGTCGCTCGGTATGCGGCTCGGCGAGGGTACGGGAGCACTCGTTGCCTATCCGATCATTCAGTCGGCCGTTGCTTTTATGAGCAATATGCGCGGCTTTGCGGACGCTGCGGTCTATCGTGTAGACAAGTAAGGAGCGACTTGACCTATGGCTTGGAATCTGCGGCGCACGATACGCTCTGAGTGGGACCTACTGCGTCTCTCGTTACTCTTCTACACCCGCATACCGGTGGGGCATGTGGCGTATAGTGAGGAGCGTATGGGAGAGTCCTTTCGGTACTTTCCTCTGCTGGGAGCGATCGTAGGAGCTGTGATGGCGGGGATCTACGCTTTGGCGGGATACTACCTACCCAATACTGTCGCTGCTGTGATGAGCGTGATCGTTGGTTTAGTTGTCACGGGCGGGATGCACGAGGATGGCCTGTCGGACTATTGCGATGCCTTCGGAGGGTATCACGATAGAGAGACGACGCTACGCATTATGAAGGACAGCTCGACAGGCGTGTATGGTATCTTGGGGCTTGTGATGCTCCTCATGAGCCGTGTCGTCCTCGTGAGCTACATACCTTACGAGAGCGCCATTGGAGCGATTGTTGCTATGGCTGTAGTGGCACGCTGGATGCCTATCCTCGTGATGCGCCTCTCGGTCTACGCTCGTAAGAGTGGCGAGGAGAGCAAGGCGACCCATTTGCGACAAACTGTCACGACAAAGACGCTACTCATTGCGGCTCTTTGGGCAATCTTGGCACTCTTGCTCTTGCCTTGGCAGGCTGCCATTGTGGCTCCTGTACTTATGATAGGACAGACGCTACTGATCATGCGCATTAGCAACAAGCGCATCGGTGGATACACAGGCGATGTGCTGGGAGCTGTCGAGTGTCTCGCAGAGCTGACGCTACTGCTAGTCACGCTTGTGGTAACTATCTACGCCTGACGGGTATGAGTCTCTATCTCGTGCGGCATACGCCTGTCGCCCTACCTAAAGGGATCTGCTACGGTTGGCTCGATGCGCCACTCTCGGAGGAGTTCCCTCGCTATGTGCAGCAGATCGTTGCGGGGCTGAGAGAAGTCCAGCTAGATGCTATCTATAGTAGTCCCTCCTCTCGTTGCGTGGCTCTAGCAGAGGAGATAGCTCGGGGTAAGGGGCTGACCATTCGTCAGGACGAACGACTGCGCGAACTGAACTTTGGCGCATGGGAAGGACTCTCTTGGCAGGAAGTTTACGATCAAGAGGCGGGACGAGCCTGGTTCGCCGACTACTGGCACGCTAAGACGGCTGGCGGTGAGAGCCACGACGACCTACTGGTGCGGGTAGCTGACTTTGAGGCGGAGCGGGACAAGGGCCGTCAGACGCTGCTTGTGACGCACGCTGGGGTCATTCGTGCTTATCGTATTTTGCTGGGCACGCTCTCGCCTAGCGAAGCGATGGCACAGGAGGTTAACTTTGGAGAGATATATCAATATGAATAAGCTAAAGCCGATCATGCTCGTCGGAACTGGCTCCGACGTAGGGAAGTCCATCGTGGCGACAGGCATCTGTCGTATCTTGCTGCAGGAGGGGTACAAGCCCGCTCCCTTTAAGGCGCAAAACATGTCGCTCAATAGCTATCCCACCCCCGAGGAGGGCGAAATAGGTCGTGCGCAAGCGGTGCAGGCGGAGGCGTGTGGCATACCTTGTCACACCGATATGAACCCGATCCTCCTCAAGCCGACGGCCGATCAGACGACACAAGTGATCCTCAACGGCAAGGCGGTGGGCAATCAGTCGGCACGCTCTTACTTCAACGTGGAGCAGCGCAAGCCGCTCTTTGTAGAGGCGATGAAAGCGTTCGACAGACTAGCGAGCCAGTACAACCCGATCGTGATAGAGGGTGCTGGAAGCATCTCGGAGGTCAACTTATGGCCGATGGACATCGTCAATATGCGGGTGGCACTGCGTACGGGCGCTGACGTTTACCTCGTGGCAGACATAGAGCGTGGAGGCATCTTCGGCAGTCTCTACGGGACGATCGAGCTATTGCCCCCAGCGGAGCGTGTGGCGATCAAGGGGATCATCATCAATAAGTTCCGTGGCGACAGCTCACTCTTTGACTCGGGGCGAGAGATCATTGAGCGATTGACCAAAGTGCCAGTCGTGGGGCTGCTCCCTTACCTGCCCAATATGCAGATAGATGCCGAGGATGGTGTCTCCATCGACAGCTATGCTGCACAGCCTCGACCCAACACGCTCAATGTGGCGGTGGTGCGACTGCCGCACATCTCGAACTTTACCGACTTTGACTCGCTACGCTTCATCTCTAGCGTCACGCTCTACTTCACTTCCGACGCCGAGGCGCTGCGTCAGGCGGATATCATTATGCTCCCGGGGAGTAAGAACACGATCGATGACCTCCTCTGGCTACAGGCGGAGGGACTCGATGCGGTTATCCTAGCTCATCACAAGGCGGGTCAACCGCTCTACGGCATCTGCGGAGGTTATCAGATGATGGGTCTGCGCATCACCGACACCGATGGTGTCGAGGGCGAGCCACGCACCGTCGATGGCTTAGGACTGCTACCCACAGAGACCACGCTACAGAGCAATAAAGCGGTACGTACCTCCACTTTTACCTACCTTCCTACGGGGACTCCCGATTGTCAAGGCTACGAGATACACTGCGGGGTGACGCAACCCGTTGATGCACCCGACTCGCCCGTAGTCATGAGAGCTGGTGCTACGCCCGATGGCTACTGGGTCTCTCCTCGCCTGTGGGGTAGCTATATGCACGGCATCTGGGACAATGAAGCGATCCTGCAGCAGATTCTGCACGAGGTAGCTCCAGGACGAACCTTCCACCTAGAGCGCACCTTTGCTACACGCGAAGCGGCTTACGATCGTCTTGCTGAGCATATGCGTCAGCATCTAGATATAGAGTATATGCTACAAAGTCTGCGCAACGTATGATAGTAGGACACGGCGACGACCGATACAGCTACGGAGCGCTCGTGCGCTACGACTTCTCTAGCAATGTGCCTTACCGCAACCATGCGGGCGAAATTATAGACTATCTCTCAGGGCGACTAGAGAGCTTGACGCACTATCCAGACCCTCAGGCGCAGGAGCTGCGGGAGCTCTTAGCTCAGCACTGGGACCTTGATCCCGATTGGCTGCTGGTGACCAGTGGATCGACCGAGGCTTTCTACCTCTTGGCGCATCTCTTTGCGGGTGGCGAGACGCTCATCACCGTTCCCTCCTTTGCTGAGTATGAAGACGCTTGCCAGCTCTATCGCCATCACCTTACCTATATTCCAACAAGCGATATAGCCAGCCAAAGCACCCCTGCCGACCTCCTCTGGAGTGCTCTGCCCAACAATCCCGACGGTGACATCACTCATCGTACGGCACTCCTCAACTACTGCTCGGCGCACCCAGATAGTTACGTGATCGTGGACGAAGCCTACGCAGAGCTCTGTGCCGAGCCGGTGACGCTCCTAGATGAGGTGGCGCATCACCCTAATCTGATCATCGTTCGTTCGCTGACCAAGAGCTTTGCGCTCCCAGGCATACGTCTTGGCTACATCGTTGCGCACCCTTCGCTGCTGGCACGACTTGAACCGCTCCGCTCGCCCTGGAGTGTCAATGCCCTTGCCCTAGAGGCGGGTGCTTACATCTGCCAGCACTATGACCAGTTGCTACCTGACGCAACAGGCTTGGTACGAGAGGCGCAGCGCCTCGCTCACGAGGTGGCGCAGATCGCTGGCGTCTCGCTGACACCCAGCCCCACACCTTACTTCCTCGCTTGCCTAGATGAGGGGCGAGGCACCGCAGCCCAGCTCAAGGAGTATCTCGTTACGAAGCATAGAGTCTTGATCCGTAATGCGGCCAACTTCCGCTCCCTCACGCCTCGCCACTTCCGCCTCTCGGTGCAGTCGCCCGAAGCTGGTCAAGCGTTGCTTCGTGGTTTGTCAAGCTACTTATAGTATGTATCCGCTACTCTTCGGTCTCCTCCTCGACCTGCTCCTAGGTGATCCCCGCTGGTCGCTCCACCCGATACGACTCTTTGGCAAGCTCATCGGATGGAGCGAGCGGAGGTTCAACCATCCGCCACACCAGAAGGCAAAAGGCACGCTCCTCTCCCTCACACTTGTGCTGGGGGTGTGGGGCTTTTTCTATGTCGTCGAATGGCTCCTAGCGGACTATCGCTATGCTCTATTGACTTGGCAGACGATCTTTTTCTTTTTTGCTATCTGCCCGCGGAGCTTGATCGGCGAAGCTTTGGCGGTAGAGCGCTATGTGGTGGCTGACGACCTTGAGGGGGCTCGCAAGCGTCTCTCTTGGATCGTGGGTCGTGACACCTCGCAGCTCACCTTTGCGCAGATCCGCACCGCTGTGCTGGAGACGCTTGCGGAGAATCTCTCCGATGGTGTCATCGCTCCGCTTTTCTTCTACGCTCTGGGCGGAGTGCCACTTATGATGGCTTACAAAATGATCAACACGCTCGACTCTATGATCGGCTACAAAGACCAGCGCTACAAAGACTTCGGCTACTTTGCGGCACGCATCCTCGATGACGCTGCGAACTATATCCCGTCTCGTCTCACAGCGCTCTTGATGCTCCTCGTGGCCCCGAGTCGGCGAGCCGTACGCACCGTGTGGCGTGATGCACGCAAGCACGCTAGTCCCAACTCGGGCTATCCTGAGTCAGCTCTGGCGGGTATCCTTGGGGTGCAGTTTGGCGGACCCAACATCTACCACGGCATGCTCGTCGAGAAGCCCTATATAGGCACCCCGCTCCACGCTGTCACCGCACAGACACTCCGACGCACCATCCGCATCGTCATCGCCGTCACGCTCCTCGCCAGTCTCCTCGTCCTCCTCACCTACCTCTACCGCTAGAGTGGCAAAGGTGGCGCTCCTTCACGTGGAAATTCCGAAATCTCTACGGAGAAAGCGAAGAAAATCGGAGCGAATCGGAAGAATCAGAGTGAATCAGAAGAATCAGAGTGAATCAGAAGAATCAGACCTCTAACTTCTAATCTCTGACTTCTAATCTCTTTTTCGTATCTTTGTCCCAAGTCTATTTTTCATTGGTAGATTATGCACAGACCTAAGACCTCTACCCAACTGACTAGATGGGTACTTGTGATGGCGATGGTGTGGCTCACGAGCTGCGCTAGTCGTCAGGCGACTGTGACTCCTTACGTGGCTGGTGAGCAACCCACGAGTGGAGTCGTTTACTATCTACCGAAGACACAACTACGCATACACTTTATCATCTCGGAGGAGCAGTTTGAGCCTGGACCCTTGGTCGCTTACGCCTCTAGGTATCTAGGTGAGAGCTATGCGACGCAGCCCACGACACGCTACCAGATAGAGCGTGTGGCGATGCACGCTCATGGAGTCCCTGACACGATGCAGAGCTATCTGATTCAGTCGGTGGCGACGCCCTCTGTCGAGCAGCTTGTCGCACTAACTCCTGATGGACTACTCTACTCGCTCCACGGCTCGGCGTACAAGCCCTCCACGACAGACTACCTCTCAGACTATCCTAAGGGGGTTACCCAGCAGGAGGCTAGTCAAGCACTACCTCAAGAGTATGCCCTAGCTACCTCACGTGCCAAGCAGGCTGAGGTAGCGGCCAGTAGACTCTTCGAGCTACGAGAGCGCCGTGTGGAGCTGCTCTCGGGGCAGGTCGAGACGATGCCGTGCGATGGCCCAGCGCTCAAGATGGTCCTAGACGGGCTGGACAAAGAGATGGCCGCACTTCAGGCTCTCTTCGCAGGACGCACCTCGAAGCGATACTACGAGGAGATTGTAGATGTTCCCATTGACGATCCAGTCTCGCGGCAGGTGGTGGCTCGCTTTGCTCCGCAGTATGGCTTGGTCGACAAGGAGGATCTCTCGGGTGCTCCTATATATATAGCTATCGAAGCACTAGATCATCCCACTCCGCAGAGCGATGCGGAGCTGCAAAAGTTGACCAAGAGCAAGGCACTGCGCTACATCGAGCCAGGACGCGCTCGTGTATCGCTACAGCTCCCTGAGCGTAGCCAAGCAATTATGCTAGATCTCTCGGTGGCGCAGTGGGGACGTACAGCGATCCTAGAGCACAAGCTAGGTGCGGACAAGCTAGGACAGCTCCCCTACACAATCTACTTCGACCTCGCGAGTGGCTCTATCGAGCTGATCGAGCTTCCGCAGCAATGAATAACTTGAAAAATACTAATCTATAAACGAACCATTCATATGGAAAATAAACACCCCAAGGGGCTCATCGTATTGGCCCTAACGAATATGGGAGAGCGCTTTGGCTACTATACGATGCTAGCCATATTGACGCTCTACCTACAGGCGAAGTTCGGCTTCTCCTCGGCAACGACTAGTATGCTATATGGAACCTTCCTAGCGCTGGTCTACTTCCTCCCAATCTTCGGTGGTATCATAGCTGATAAATGGCTCGGATATGGTAAAACCATCTTCACTGGTGTCACGATTATGTTCGCTGGCTACCTACTCCTAGGGTTACCTTTTGGCTCTGGGAGTGCGGGTGTCACGATCATGCTCTTGTCTCTCTTCCTGATTGCTGCTGGTACGGGACTCTTCAAGGGTAACCTACAGGCACTCGTGGGTAAGATCTATGACGACCCACGCTACTCTAAGGGACGTGACATGGCGTTCTCTATTTTCTACATGTTCATCAACATCGGTGCCTTCTTTGCTCCTAGCATGGGTAACTGGATTACGAACAATGTGCTAGCTAAGGAGAACTACTTCTACGATGCGACAATTCCTGCAAACTATAACAAGCTCAACGATGAGACGGTCGATGCTGACGCCTTTATCGCAGAGCTACAAGCTAAGCACCCTGAGTATGCTCAGCTGACGGCTGAGGAGCAGAGCCAAAAGGTTACAGCTGCTAAGAAGAAAGCTGGTGTCATGTTCCCCGAGGACGAAGCTCAGGTTCTTCACGACCTACGTATAGCAGCTCTCCGCCAGTATACTAAAGCTGGGCTAGTGACTGATCCGCAACTGCAGATCACGGATGCTGACCATGAGATCCTCATCAGCCGCAATGAGCAGGACGAGCCGGCCAAGTTCGCTATCAATGAGCGCGTGGCTATGCTTCAGATTCCAGCTGAGTGGACGGCTGATCTAAACAGTAAGCTCAATGCAGAGCGTGCTGACAAGGGTGAAGCAGCTCAGGAGTTGAGCTTCGAGCGTGCCTTCGGTGAGCACTATGTGTCAACGACCTTGTCACAGTCTTATAGTCTCTCGTTCTTTGTAGCTTGTATCAGCTTGGTCATATCTATCCTGATCTTCGTACTCTGTCGTAAGACCTGGAAGGCAGCAGACGTAACCGTCAAGCAAGCTAAGGCTATGGCTGCTCAGGGTGACAACTCAGCGCATGTCGTCGAGATGTCTAAGGCTGAGGTTAGGGAGCGTCTCATCGCACTGGGACTGGTCTTCTTCGTTGTGATCTTCTTCTGGATGGCTTTCCACCAGAACGGCTTGACGATGACCTTCTTCGCACGAGACTACACCGTATCACGTGTAGACGCTGCGGGCTATATGCCGTTTAGTCTACTGATGCTGATACCTTTCATCTGCTTTATGTATGGTATCTACCTCTCTACCTTCGGACTACTGGGTGGTAAGAAGAATGTCAAGACAGGCTTAGTCCTCGTCGTGCTAGGTATCGCTGGTCTCGCTGGTGGATACTTCGTAGACATCAAGCCTATCGGTGATGCTCTGAGAAACATTACACCTCAGATCTTCCAGCAGTTCAACCCATTCTTCATCATCCTGCTAACTCCTATCACGGTAGGTCTCTTTGGTTATCTAGCCAATCGTGGTAAGGAGCCCTCAGCTCCTCGCAAGATCGGTATCGGTATGCTCCTAGCAGCTATCGGATTCTGCGTACTACTGATCCCAACGATCATGTACGCACTGCCCGCTCCTGCTCATATCCATGGTACCAGTGATACGCTCGTATCGCCCAATTGGCTGATCGGAACTTACTTCGTACTGACACTTGCTGAGCTCTTCCTTAGCCCGATGGGTCTCTCCTTCGTCTCTAAGGTAGCTCCTCCACAGTACGCTGGTCTTATGCAGGGTGGATGGCTCGCAGCAACCGCTATAGGTAACCTGCTCGTCGGCGTGATGGGCTCTCTCTGGGACAAGATGCCTATGGGCTGGTTCTGGGGCGTGCTAATCATCTGCTGTCTCCTCTCTGCCGCCTTCATATTTGCTGTTATGAAGCGTCTCGAGCGCGCTACGGCAGACTAAGGAGGCTGTCCTATGAGATAACAGTCTCCAACAAAAGACTGTATCAACTCTCCACCAATAACGATGGACGTATCGCAGACTCCTCTACTAAGCGAGGGGTGGGCGATGCGTCCATTCGGTTATAGATATATAATAGAATGCTCATGAGACCTTTATCAGACATCGTAACCTCTCTCTGCTCTCCAGATCCCGTGGAGGTGACACAAGAAGAAGCGCTCCAACTAGCCAAAGAAGCAACTAGCGAGGCTCTCTACGAGGCAGCACACCGCGTCACACGGCACTGTGTGGGAGACGCCTTCGACACCTGCTCGATCATCAACGTCAAGAGCGGACACTGCTCTGAGGATTGTCATTGGTGTGCGCAGAGCGCTCACTACCATACGCAGGCGGAGGCCTATCCGCTGCTGGATGTCGAGCCGTGCGTAGCTGAGTCACGAGCTAATCGCCAGGCGGGGATTGGGCGCATAGCTCTCGTGGCCAGTGGACGAGGGCAGAGTGACCGAGAGATAGAGCGTATCGCGCAGCACTACGAGGCGATGCACCAGGCGAGCGACATCAAGCTATGCGCCTCTATGGGGCTGCTGACGAAGGAGCAGCTCCGACGTCTTCACGAGGCAGGTGTCACCACCTATCACTGCAATCTAGAGAGCGCACCGTCACACTTCCCCAAACTCTGCACGACCCATACGCAGGCGGAGAAAGAGCAGACCATTCGTTGGGCGCGGGAGGTAGGGTTGCAGGTTTGCTCGGGCGGGATCATTGGCATGGGCGAGACGATGGCGCAGCGTGTCGAGTTCGCCTGCTATCTCCGTTCGCTCGCCATACGCTCCATACCTATTAATATACTTCAGCCGATCGCTGGGACGCCACTAGCCCAGGAGCCTCGCCTGACGGACGAGGAGTATCTGCGTACGGTGGCACTCTTTCGTCTGATCAATCCGACGGCTTTCCAGCGCTTTAGTGGGGGGCGGCTGAGGCTTTCGCCAGAGGTGATGCGCCAAGCTATGTACATCGGCATCAATAGTGCCATCACAGGCGATATGCTGACGACTAGTGGCATGCAAGCTCGCGAAGATATGCAGCTCATCGCTGAGATGGGCTATCGCAATACCAACGAGAAGGATTGGCGTACCGAAGAAACCGCTTAAGCTATGAAGCAATACGACCCAACAGTCCAGCAATACGACCCAACAGTCCAGCAAGCCTTAGAGTGGGACCGCAAGCACCTGTGGCACCCCTACACCTCTACGGAAGATCCGCTCCCAGTTTACCCCGTATCGCACGCCGAGGGAGTACGCATCTACCTAGCCGATGGCACAGAGCTGATCGATGGTATGAGTTCCTGGTGGTGCGCTGTGCATGGGTACAACCACCCTGTGCTCAATGCTGCCGTGGAGACGCAGATAGGGAAGATGAGCCACGTTATGTTTGGCGGGCTAACGCACCAGCCTGCCATAGCACTAGGGGAGGAACTCCTGAAGATGCTCCCCGACGGCTTCGACTGGATCTTCTACGCAGACAGCGGCTCGGTAGCTGTCGAGGTGGCGCTCAAGATGGCGATCCAGTACCAGCAGTCCCTCGGTGAGACGCAGCGAGGTCACTTCGTTACCATTCGTCGAGGCTATCACGGCGACACCTGGCACGCTATGAGCGTCTGCGATCCCGTCACAGGAATGCACAGTATCTTCGGCACGGCACTACCACAGCAGCACTTCCTCGCACCGCCCTCGGTCAAGTGGGGCGAGCCGTGGCGTGACGACGCTATGGAGCCTCTCCGCCAAGTGCTCGCTCAGCACGGCGAGCAGATCGCAGCGCTCATCTTAGAGCCTATCGTGCAGGGAGCTGGCGGTATGTACTTCTACCACCCCAACTACCTCGTAGAGGCACGTAAGCTGTGCGATCAGTATGGCGTGCTGCTCATCTTCGACGAGATAGCCACAGGCTTCGGACGTACGGGGCGTATGTTTGCGATGGAGCATGTGGGCGTCCTGCCCGACATTGTGACCCTCGGCAAGGCACTCACGGGAGGCTATATGACGCTCTCCGCCATTGTCACCACGCAGCGCGTCGCTGAGACTGTTTGCCGTGGCGAAGCAGGCTGCTTTATGCACGGCCCCACCTTTATGGCCAACCCTCTGGCTTGCTCCGTAGCCCTCGCCAGCCTGCAGCTCCTGCAGCGTGAACCAACGCTAGAGCGTGTCGCTAGGATCGAGGCGCAACTAAAGCGTGAGCTAGCACCTGCCAGCACTTTCGCAGGGGTCACCGAGGTGCGCGTCCTCGGCACTATCGGCGTGATCGAGCTAGATGAGCCAGTCGATATGGCCTTTATGCAGCGACGCTTCGTGGAGCTTGGCATCTGGGTACGACCTTTCGGCCGGCTCTGCTACATTATGCCCCCATACATCATCCAGCCTGACGAACTTACTCGGCTCACCACAGGCTTGCTCACGGTCGTTCAGGAGATGGTCACTAGACAATTACGATAAAGGTTACGCAGTATGAAACAGACGATAGTCATTGGTGCCGGTATCACAGGACTCACCACGGCACTCTATCTACGGAGAGCTGGACTGCCCGTGCTCGTCCTTGAGGAGGCGGAGCGTGCAGGTGGACAAATCCGCACTTTGCAGGAGGAAGGCTACACCTTCGAGACTGGCCCTAACACGGGGTCGATCTCTTTTCCCGAAGTTGCCGAGCTCTTTGCCCTCTTGCCCTCAGGCTATGAAGCCGCTACCCCTGCCGGCAAGTGTCGATACATTTATAAGAAAGGACGACTACATCAGCTTCCCTCAGGTCCTTGGGGCGGGCTCACGACACCACTCTTCACGCTGAGCGACAAGTTTCGCCTGCTCGGTGAGCCGTGGCGCAAGAAAGGCACTGATCCCTACGAGTCTGTCGGCAGCTTGGCTCGTCGCCGTCTAGGTGAGAGCTTCTTGCAGTATGCCGTCGACCCCTTCGTCGGGGGCATCTACGCTGGCGATCCGATGAAGCTGGAGACCCGCCACGCACTCCCCAAGCTCTACAACCTAGAGCAGGAGTATGGGAGCTTCATTCGTGGAGCTATGACAAAAGCCAAAGAGCCCAAGAGCGCCCGTGACCGCCTAGCCACCAAAGAAGTCTACTCAGCACGTCACGGATTGGAGACGATGATCCACGAGATGGTCGAGCTAATCGGAGCCGACTACATTCGCACGGGAGCTACCGTCACCTCGGTCAGACAGGACGCAGCGGGAGACTGGCTCGTCACCTACCAGCAAGGCGGAGAGCTACACGAAGTCTCAGCCGATCACGTGGTTTCTACCGTAGGCGCCCACGCCTTGGCGGGCTTCCTCAGCGAGACTCTCCCCGACGAACTCTTATCTCCCATTACTAGTCTCTACTATGCGCCGATCGTCGAGGTAGCTGTCGGCTTTGATCGTATGGTTAGTAACTACCGAGGCTTCGGTGCGCTTATGCCTTCATCGGAGCTGGTGGACATCCTCGGAGTTCTTTTCCCGTCGGACTGCTTTGCTGAGCGAACCCCGACTGCCGAAGGGGTACTCTACAGCATCTTTATGGGAGGTACACGACGCCCCGACTTAATCGATATGGAAGAGAAAGAGCTACAAGCTCTAGCACTCAAGGATCTCTACAAAGTGCTCGACATCGACCCACGCATAGCGCCCAATATGGTGCATATCTCCCGCCACCGCCATGCGATCCCGCAGTACGGTGCCGACAGCGAGAGACGTTGCGCAGCCATTGCGGAGGTAGAGCATCGCTACCCAGGACTCATCATTGCAGGCAACTGTCGGGACGGTATCGGTATGGCGCACCGCATCACGCAAGGCACGCAGATCGCCCAGCAACTAATCACCGACAGCGATCAGTAGGTCGGCAAGAGTCAGAGCGACCATCGACTGCACGACTGGCACCGCCCGTAGTGCTATGCACGGGTCGTGACGCCCCGTGAAGGTGTGTGTCACGCTCGCCCCTTCGGTCGTGAGCGTCTGCTGCGGACGAGCAATGGTAGGGGTAGGCTTGAATGCTACCTCCATCACTATATCCTGTCCCGTCGTGATGCCGCCGAGCGCACCGCCATTGTGATTGCTGCCGAAGGTTACCTCGCCCGTATCGCTCATTGCGAGCAATGCGTCTAGCACCTCACTGCCCCGCTGCCCTGCCAAGTCAAAGCCATCGCCAAAGGCAAAAGCACGACTCCCCGGGATGCTCATCACGGCATAGCTCAGGAGTGCTGGTATACGGTCGAAGACGGGGTCTCCAAGGCCTGCGGGCAGACCACGCACCACACAGCCCACGACACCGCCCATGCTATCTCGGTCAGCTTGCACCTTAGTTAGGTAGGCTGCTATCTCCTCATCTAAGGTCGCATCGGGACAGTAGCAGAGACGGTCGTAAGTATGCTCTAGAGGGTAGGTCGTGTAGTCGCCAGCTAGCGACAGAGTACCCACCTGCTGTATGAAAGCCTGCACCGTGACACCTCGCAGCTGCTCTAACCATTGCTGAGCGATGGCACCCGCCACCACACGAGCGACCGTCTCACGGCCACTCGACCTACCGCCACCAGGCTGTGGCTCGAGACCATACTTAAGCCAGTAGGTCAGGTCGGCATGATTTGCTCTAAAGGGTTTCCCATGCTCACTTGTGGCGGTGGCGTAGTCTTGCGAGCGAGCGTCCCTATTTTGTATCACGAAGGCTATCGGACTCCCGAGCGTCCGCCCTTCGTCAGTTAAGCCTGAGAGCCAGACCACCTCGTCTGGCTCTCGGCGTTTTGTCGTAGATCGTGAGTAGCCTGGACGACGTAGGTTGACAAAGCGCTGCACAGCCTCCCGATCGATCAGGAAGCCCGCAGGCATACCATCGAGGATCCCCCCCAAGGCAGCTCCGTGCGACTCCCCAAAGGTGGTCAGTCGCAGATTTCGTCCGAAGCTATTCATTGTGATTGCTTAGTGGCAACCGCTGCAGCAAGAGCAGCCACCCTCGTGGTCGTCGCCATCGCAGCAACCGCCCACTTGTCCCGAGAACTGAGCCGTCAGTCTCTGACGATCCTCCTCGGTAGCTGGACGTGCCTCTAGGACAGATCCGATGAAGTGTAGCGTCTGACCAGCCAGCGGGTGGTTAAAGTCCATCGTCACCGTATCGTCCGTGATCTTCTCGACGATACCAACCAGCTGATTGCCTTGGTTGTCGAGCATGGGGACAGCGTTGCCCTCGAAAACAACATCAGAGTGGAACTCGCCCTCCTCGTTTTTGAAGAGCTCCTTCTCCAGCTCCAGTATGTACGCATCAGAGACCTCACCATACGCCTCCTCGGGCTTGAGCGTAAAGTCAAACTTGTCGCCAGCTTCTAGTCCCATCAGTTGCTTCTCAAAAGCCTCTAGTAGGAATCCCGCTCCGATGATCAGAGCTAGAGGAGCCTCAGGAGTAGCCTTCTCGACGATGTCTTCCTTTCCTTCACCTGTGTAGAGTTCGTACTCGCAGGTTACGTAGCTATCTTTTGTAATCTTCATATTAGGTATACTTTGTTCGTGATAAAATGCGGTTCAGGCACCACTGCGATTGTTGCATCACACTAGTGCTACCGCAAAGGTACGAATTTAGAGGTTAGAGATTAGAAGTTAGAGCGAAACGAGTAACCCGCCGTAGGGGCGGACCTAAGTGTCCGCCCGTCCTCGTTGGAGTGCAATCTGCCTTGAGGGCGGACACGCAGGTCCGCCCCTACACGGACCACA
>ENA-OPBO01000976-OPBO01000976.1-human-gut-metagenome-genome-assembly--contig:-NODE-976-length-21907-cov-3.835072_pt1 | contig 21907 bp, 16 predicted proteins | sample MGYA00241071_ERZ501458 | MGnify/ENA primary metagenome ERZ501458 (study PRJEB25962, sample SAMEA2042509) | human gut metagenome | biome: human gut; feature: human-associated habitat; material: faeces... | reverse complement strand
AATTTTTAAATAAAAATAAACAAATATACTATATATAGTTTAAAATAAAAATTTTATTCTATATATATTTTGTTTTGTATTGGGTATAAATGACCAGAGGTGATTTATTTGAAGATTATAAAGAGGGATTTATCAGAGGTTTTATTTGATATTTCAAAGATTGAGAATGCAATTTACAAGGCATTTGTTAGTGTTGGTGATGAAGATAAAAAAATTCTTTCAAAAAATTTAGCGAATGAAGTTTTTGAAAATATTTTGAAAGACAAGGGAGAAAATGTAAGTATAAGTGTTGAAGAAGTTCAAGATTATGTTGAAAAGACTTTAACTAAAAATAATCATTATGATACTTTGAAAAGTTACATTTTATATAGAGAAAAGAGAAATTCTTTGAGAAAGGAATTAAATTCTTTTAGAGAATATATTGAAGATGAGAATTTAATTGAAATTTTTGCAAAAATTCAAAAAGATTTTTCAACTGAAGGTTATGAGCTTGATAGGTTATTTAGAAAATTTTTATCTTTTGTTAAGCCTAATTCAACTTTGAATGAAAAGGTTGAGCTTTTGATAAAGGCATCTTCTGAATTAACTTCAAAAGAAAATCCAAATTGGGAGTACATTTCTGCGAGAATTTATGCTTATAAGATTCATAAAGGAATTTCTAATTACGAAAAGGAATTGCATATTGTTGACTTTAAATCAAAGATAAAAGTTTTAACTAAACTTAATTTATATGGGGCATATATTCTGGAAAATTACTCTAATGATGATATTGACGAACTTGAAAAATATATGGATAATTCAAGAGATGAACTATTTACTTATTCATCTTTAGATTTAGTTTATAAAAGATATTTAATATGCGATTCACATAAAAAGGTAATTGAAACAATGCAAGAAATGTTTATGGGAATTGCAATGCATCTTGCTATTCCTGAAAAAGATAGGGTTTCTTTTGCTAAAAAAGTTTATGATGTACTTAGCAATTTAAAGGCAACTGTTGCAACTCCTACGATGTCGAATGCAAGAAAGCCGTTTCATCAACTTTCTTCTTGTTTCATAGATACTGTTCCTGACACTCTAAAGGGAATTTACAGAAGTATTGATAATTTTGCACAAGTTTCTAAACATGGTGGTGGAATGGGACTTTATTTTGGCAAGGTTCGTGCAACGGGTTCAGATATTCGTGGTTTTAAAGGTGTTGCAGGTGGAGTTATAAGGTGGATAAAACTTGCAAATGATACGGCTGTTGCTGTTGACCAACTTGGTGTTAGACAAGGTTCTTGTGCTGTGTATTTAGATGTTTGGCATAGAGATGTTCCTGAATTTTTAAATCTTAGAACAAATAACGGCGATGATAGAATGAAAGCACATGATGTTTTTCCTGCAATTTGTTTTCCAAATCTATTTTGGCGTTTAGCAAAGGAAAATATAAATTCTAATTGGTATTTATTCTGTCCTCATGAAGTAAAGGAAGTAATGGGATTTTGTTTAGAAGATTTTTATGGAGAAGAATGGGAAGAAAAATATAAACTTTGCATTAAAGAGCCGAGACTTGATAAGAGGGTTTTAACCGTTAAAGATTTAGTTAAGTTGATTCTAAAAAGTCAGGTTGAAACGGGAACTCCTTTTATATTTAATAGAGATAATGCGAATAATACAAATCCAAATTCACATAAAGGAATGATTTACTCTTCAAATCTTTGTACTGAAATTATGCAGAATATGAGTGAGATTTTAGATAGTGAAGAAAAGATTATGCAAATAGATGGAGAAGAACATGTTGTTACTGATGTAAAGGCAGGAGATTTTGTTGTTTGTAATCTTGCAAGTCTTGTTCTTGGAAATATAGATTTGAAAAATGATGATGAAATGGAATTTGTCGTTTCGACAATGGTAAGAGCTTTGGATAATGTAATTGACTTAAATTACTATCCAACACCTTTTGCTAAGATAACAAATTCAAAATACAGAGCAATCGGACTTGGAACAAGTGGTTATCATCATGCTCTTGTTAAAAATAAAATTATGTGGCAAACTGATGAACATTTGGAATTTATGGATAAAGTTTATGAAAAGATAAATTATTTTGCAATTAAGGAAAGTTCAAAAATTGCAGAAGAAAAGGGAAGTTACAAATATTTTGAAGGTTCAGATTGGGAAAATGGAAAATATTTTGAAAAAAGAGAGTACAATTCTAAAAAATGGCTTGAGCTTAAAGAAAAAGTTTCAAAAAACGGTCTTAGAAATGCATATCTTTTAGCAGTTGCACCAACAGGCTCAACTTCGATTATTGCAGGAACTACTGCAGGTGTTGACCCTGTTATGATGAGATATTTTCTTGAAGAAAAGAAAGGTTCAATTATTCCAAGAGTTGCACCGGATTTAACTCCTGAAACTTTTTGGCTTTATGAAAATGCTCACGAAGTTGACCAAACTTGGTCTATAAGAGCGGGTGGAGTTAGACAAAGACATATTGACCAAGGACAAAGTTTGAATCTTTACATTACAACTGATTACAAGATGAGTCAAATTTTAAAACTTTTGATTTTATCTTGTGAAGTTGGATTGAAAAGTATTTATTATATAAGAAGTAAAAGTTTAGATATTGAAGAATGTGATAGCTGTTCAGCTTAGAAAGGAAAGATTATGAAATTAAATAAAAAAGCTCTTTTTAATGAAAATGGAGATATTGAATTATCAAAAAGAAAAATGATAAATGGAAATACTACAAACTTAAATGATTTTAATAATGTAAAATACACTTGGACAACTGAATGGTATCGTAATGCGATGAATAACTTTTGGATTCCTGAAGAAATTAATTTATTTCAAGATTTAAAAGATTACAAGGTAATGGACGAATATGAAAAAACTGCTTTTGATAAAGTTTTAAGTTTTCTTATATTTTTAGATAGTATTCAAACTGCTAATCTTCCATACATTGGGGAATATATTACTGCAAATGAAATTAATCTTTGCCTTACAATTCAAGCGTATCAAGAGGCTGTGCATTCACAAAGCTATGGCTATATGTTAGATAGTATTTGTTCGCCTGAAGAGAGAATAAATATTTTATATCAATGGAGAGATGATAAGCATCTTCTTGCAAGAAATAAATTTATTGGTGATTTATACAACGAATTCCAAGAAAACAAAGACCCATATAGCTTAGTAAAAACTATGGTTGCAAACTATATCTTAGAGGGAGTTTATTTTTATTCAGGTTTTATGTTCTTCTACAATTTAGGAAGAAATGGTAAAATGCCAGGCTCAGTACAAGAAATCAGATATATAAATAGAGATGAAAATACGCATCTTTGGTTATTCAAAAAAATGATTTTAGAATTACAAAGCGAAGAGCCTGAACTTTTTACAGAAGAAAAAGTTGCTGTGTATAAAGAGATGATTAAAACAGGCGTTGAGCAAGAAATTGCTTGGGGACAATATGTTTTAGGTGAAAATATACCGGGACTTACAATGCAAATGGTTGAAGATTATATAAAATATCTTGGAAATCTTAGAAGTACAGCTTTAAACTTTGGTAAACTTTATGACGGATATGATGAAGAACCGGAAAGTATGAAGTGGGTTAGTGAGTATTCAGACCCTAATGCAATAAAAACAGATTTCTTTGAGGCAAAACCATCAGCATATTCAAAGTCAAGCATAATAGATGATGATTTAGATGATCTATAAAATATTTTAAAATAAAATTTTGTTGTGAAACAACGAGATTTTCTTATTACAACATAATTATTAAATTAAAAACTAACTTTTTTTCAATTAGTTAGTTTTTTTATTGAAAAAATTTATATTAAATTTAGTTTAACTATTGAAAAATAAAATTAATAGTAGTATAATATTAACACAAATAGGAATTATTTGCATTAAAATTTTTTAAAGGGGGATTATTATGAATATTAAATTTAAAAAAATTATTTCAATGATTATTGTTGCATGTATTTTTTTAGTAGGTTGTTCTTCAAGTAAGAATGACAAAATAAAAGAAATAGCAACTACTGAACAAAAAGGCAGAAAAAAAGTTATTTATACTACATTTTTTCCGGTAACTTATTTAACAAATAGTATTGTTGGAGATAAAATGGAGATAAAAACAATTATAAAAGGAAATCAGGAGCCTCACTCATTTGAAATAAAAACAAATGATATGAAAGATATTTTAGAGGCTGATTTAATAATTTATAATGGAGCAAATATGGAAAGTTTTATTCCAGATTTGGAATCAGTTGTTAATGATAAAAATAAGTTTTTGAATATGTCTCAAGGACTAACTCTTTTAGATAATGGAGATGGACTTTCAGACAAACATGAAATGGTAAATCCACATACTTGGCTTAGTATAAAAAATGCAATTATTCAACTTGATACTATTTATAAAAAAGTTTCTTCTATAGATCCAGAAAATGAAGCATATTATAAAGAAAATTTAAAAAAAGCACAAGATGAATTTAGAGCTTTAGATAAAAAATTTGAAACAGAGCTTGCAAAAGTTAAAGATAAGGAAAAATATTTTGTTGTAAGTCATGCTGCTTTTAATTATCTTGCCAATGATTATGGATTAAAGCAAGTTGCAGTTACAGGTATTTCTCCTGAAAATGAACCTTCAGCAAAACAACTTCAAAAAATTGCTGAATTTGTTAAAGCACATAATATAAATACTATATTTTTTGAAGGAAAAGCAACTCCAAAGGTTGCAGAAACTCTTGCAAAAAATACTAACACAAAAACTTCAACTTTATATACTATGGAAAATTTAACTGACGAAGAAATTAAAATGGGATATTTAAAATTAATGGAATTAAATTTAGAAGCGTTAGTTAAATCATTTAATGAATAGGGAGATATTATGAGTAAAAATTTAAAAAATAAAATAAATAGAATGAATTTAATTTTAGTTTGTAGTGCAATTCTACTTACAAGCTGTTCAAAAAAACAGGAAGAAAAGGGAAAATCTTCTACTAAAAAATTTGAATTTGTAGAAAAAGAAACAAATTATAAAAAGGATGAGACAACAGAAGTTTTAATAGATGCTGAAATAAAAAAGAGTGATATAGTTAGGTCATATAAACACGGAGACCACTGGCATGTGTTTACTAAAGACGGTAAAGAACATATTACTTATACAGACCCTTCAAAATTGGGAGATGGTAATTCGCTTTCTCTTGTTAGTGTTGTTTCAAAGAGTAAATTAAGAGGATTAAATGTAACATCAATATTAAAACATGGGGATCACTGGCATGTTTATACAGCTGATGGAAATGAATATTTAACTTATGAAAATCCATCTAGTATGTTTCCTAATATTACTGTTGGAAATTATGTAGGCTCACATAGTTCTAATAGAAATAGAGGAAGTTCAAACAACTATTCACATGCTAATATTATTGAAGAGAAAAAAGATAGAGTTGTAAAGATTTTAAGACATGGAGATCATTGGCATATTTATACTGAAAGTGGTAAAGAGTATATCAGTTATACTGATCCTACTTCAAAATATCCAAATGTAGAAGTTGGAGAATATAAAGGAAATCATGGTGATTCTCAAGAAAGTCCGGAAAATGAAAAACCTAATGTTCCAAGTGCTAGTGAAAAATTATTTGAAGCTAGAAAGAATCTAAATATAATAAATGTTTTGGGAAAAAATGCTGTTGACAGATATGATATAGTAAAGATTTTAAAACATGGAGATCATTATCATATTTACGATTCAAAGGGAAATGAAGGCATCACATATACTAATCCAAAATCACTTTATCCTGATGCTGAATTTGGAGAATATCAAGGTAATCACGGAGATGGAAATGAAAAACCATTTGAATGGCCAAAAGGTGTAACAAGAATCGTAGATCATGGAGATCATTGGCATTTATATGTTGGAGATAAAGAGGTTGCAGTTGTTCACGAAAATCCAAGAAGTCATTATCCTAATGCAGAATATATCAAAGAAGGAAGTGACCACTCTGATATTAGTGTAGGTGAAAATGAATTATTTACTTACGAAAGTGTAAAAGCGGAAATAAAAGACAAAGTAATTCCATATCTTGACAATAATCTTAGAGCAATGAGACATTATGGAGATTTAGATACAACATTACCAGTTTATGGTTCAAATGGAGTTACAAAAGGAATATTTTATTGGTTACACGGAAATCACTATCATGCAATAACCATAAAACAAATTATTCAAAATGCAAAAGCTGGTCAATATGGTGATTGTACTGCAAAAGAAATTGTATCTGCTCTAAAATATATAATTGAAAATCCAAATGCAAAAATTGAGTCTAAAATAACTGTTGATAGAGAAGAAGTAGAAAAATATCTTATGAAAGTTTATAATCTAAAAGATAAATTGGATGTACAGGTTATTGGAAATATTGCTTATGTTTATATAAATAATGAGACTTTAACATTTAGTTTAGCGGATTTTGAAAAAGTAAATGGAGAAATAAGATATAAAAAGGAACTACCGAAAGCACCAAAAAAAGTAGATAAAGATAATAAAAATTCTGATGTAGAAAAGGAAGATAATAATAAAAACACCATTTCTAAGTCTGAAGATAAAAAAGTTGATGAAAAGAAAAAAGAAAAATTAAATACTAATAAGTCAACAAAATTAGACGAAAATAAGAAAGAAAAAGACAACAAAAAGAAGTAATCTTCTAAATTTAAAATCACTCAAATAGAGTAAAATCTAATTGAGTGATTTTTTTGTAAATAAATAAGTTTTATTTAAATAAAATTTTTTAATTAAAAACTTTTTTTGTAAATATGTTTGTAAAATGTTTTTTATGTGGTATAATATATTTGTAATCAATTAGCACTCAAGTTAATAGACTGCTAATAACTTTAATAGGAGGGATATTATGAAATTAAAACCAATAGGAGATAAATTAGTTATAGAAATGGTTGAGGTAGAAGAAAAGACAAGCTCTGGTATTGTTCTTCCTACTTCTGCAAAGGAAGCGCCAAGTGTTGCAAAAGTTTTGGCAATTGGTGATGAAATTTTAAAAGATGAAGATAAAAAAGATTTAATCAAGGTTGGAGATAAAATAATTTTCTCTAAATATGCAGGAACTGAAGTTAAACTTGATAAAAAAGAATATATTGTTGTAAAAATTGCTGATGTTTTAGCAGTTGTTGAAGATTAGGAGGTTTTTAAATGGCTAAAGAAATTAAATTTAACGAAGACGCAAGAAAAGGAATGGAAGCTGGTATTAATAAACTTTCAAATGCAGTAAAAGTTACTCTTGGACCTAAGGGTAGAAATGTTGTTTTAGATAAAAAATTCGGTGCACCTCTTATAACAAATGATGGTGTTACTATTGCAAGAGAAATTGAATTGGAAGACCCTTATGAAAATATGGGTGCTCAACTTGTTAAAGAAGTTGCTACTAAGACAAATGATGTTGCAGGGGACGGTACAACTACTGCAACACTTTTAGCTCAAGCAATTATTAGAGAAGGATTAAAGAATGTTGCTGCTGGAGCAAATCCTATGATTATTCAAAAGGGAATTAAAAAGGCAGTTGAAAAGGCAGTTGAAGGAATTAAGGAATTTTCAAAACCTGTTGAAACAAAAGAAAGTATTGCTCAAGTAGCATCAATTTCTGCTGCTGATGAAGAGGTTGGAAAACTAATTTCAGATGCAATGGAAAAAGTTGGTAAAGACGGTGTTATAACTGTTGAAGAATCAAGAAGTATGGGAACAACTTTAGAAGTTGTTGAAGGTATGCAATTCGATAGAGGATATGTTTCTCCTTATATGGTAACAAATACTGAAAAAATGGAAGCTGAACTTGAAGACCCATACATTTTAATTACTGATAAAAAGATTAGTAATATTCAAGAAGTTTTACCTGTTTTAGAACAAATCGTTCAACAAGGAAAACCACTTTTAATTATCGCTGATGATGTTGAAGGGGAAGCAATGGCAACTCTTGTTGTTAATAAATTAAGAGGAACATTTAACTGTGTAGCAGTAAAAGCACCTGCTTTTGGAGATAGAAGAAAAGATATGTTACAAGATATTGCTATCTTAACAGGTGGTACAGTTATTTCAGAAGATTTAGGATATGAATTAAAAGAAACTTCTATTGAAATGTTAGGTAGAGCAAGAAGAGTAACTGTTGGAAAAGAACTTACTGTTATCGTAAATGGTGCTGGAGAACAAAAAGCTATTGAAGAAAGAGTTGCATTAATTAGAAATCAAATTGAAATAAGCGATTCTGAATATGATAGAGATAAATTACAAGAAAGACTTGCTAAACTTGCAGGTGGAGTTGCTGTAATCCAAGTTGGAGCAGCAACAGAAACAGAATTAAAAGAAAGAAAATTAAGAATTGAAGATGCTTTAGCAGCTACAAGAGCAGCAGTTGAAGAGGGTATCGTTCCAGGTGGTGGAACTGTATTGTTAAATGTAATTCCAAGAGTTAAAGCACTTCTTGAAAAAACAAATGGAGATGAAAAAACAGGTGTTAGCATAATTGTTAAAGCACTTGAAGAACCTGTTAGACAAATTGCTATTAATGCAGGTTTAGAAGGCTCTGTAATCGTTGAAAATGTTAAAAATGCAGAAGTTGGAATTGGTTTTGATGCTTTAAATGAAAAATATGTAAATATGCTTGAAAGTGGAATTGTTGACCCTACAAAAGTTACAAGGTCAGCATTACAAAATGCATCAAGTGTTGCATCAATGGTATTAACAACAGAGGCAGCAGTTGCTGATGTTACTAAAGAAGAACCAATGGGACAAATGCCTGGCGGAATGAATCCCGGAATGGGATATATGTAGGCCTTAATCTACACATAAGATTCAGTTGAAGTATCTTTTAAAATTAAAATTTAATTTTGAATATATTTAAATTTATGGTAAAATAGAACTTAGATGATGTCTAAGTTCTTTTTTTATGGAGATTTTATGATTATTTTATTTTTTAATATTATATTTTTAATTTGTATTACTATTTTGGGGATACATCAAGGTTTTTATTTATATGAATTTAATAAAATTTTAAAAAATTTAAAAGTTTTAGGTGAAAATAAAGATTTAAAAGAAAATAAAAAAAATATTTTAGAGTATAATTACAATCTTGCACAACTTAATTATATTTTTTGTGTTTGTTTTTCTACACCTATGAAAAAATATTTTGAAAAAAAGATTAAATTTGAATACATTGAATAGGAGAAAATTTTGAAAGATTATTTATTTATACATAAAGATGAAGAAGAAATTGAATATGGAAAAGTTGTAGATAGCAAGTTGAATTCCTATTTTGTAAAAAAAATTAGTGATTTTGAAATAGGAGATATTTATAGAGTAAGAGTTGTAAAAAAAGTTGTAGCACTACATTGTTTTTTTGTTGAGCTTAAAAATGGGAAAAACGGATTTTTGGATTTTAAAGATACCATTGGAGAAATCAAAGTTGGAGATGTGATTTTTGTTGAAATATATAAGATAAACGCAGGAGATAAGGCGCCTAATGTTTCAATGAATTTTTCAATTTCTTCTCTTTTTTCAGTTGTTTCATTTAAGAATAGTGAAGAAATTTTGATTTCAAAAAAATTAAAAGATTTTAAATTTGATATTGATAAAATAAAGGCTTTAAAATCAAATTTTTCAATAAAATTGAGGACGAAGTCTGTATCTTGTGATGAAGAATTTTTGTTAAATGATATAAGTGAAAATTTGAAAAAAATGCAAGAAATTGTGGATAGTATAAATAATTTACCGGTTCCAAAATTGATATATAAAAAAGAAAATTTTTTGGAAGACTTTTTAATTGAAAATGAAAAATATAGTTGTATCTTAAATGAAAAAGAGTTGTATAAAAAATTTAAAAATGATGAATTTTTAAAAAATGAATTGATTTTTGATGAAGAATATTCTCCAAAATATGACTATAACATTGGAATTTATCTTGAAAATTTAAACAAAAAAGTTGTTGAAGTTGAAAATATAAATATAGTAATAGAAAAAACAGAGGCACTTACTGTTATAGACGTAAATTCAAAAGGAAAGACAAGTGAAAGCGATAAAAGTAAAAATGCACTTAGTGTAAATTTAATTGCTATTGATGAAATTTTAAGGCAAATTTCTTTTAGAGATATTTCAGGGATAATAATCGTTGATTTTATAAATATGAAAGCAAAAGAAAAAGAAATTTTAGAAGAAAAAATTAGTAAAATACAAGTTTTAGATAATAAAATTTGGAATTTTCACGGATTTACAAAACTTGGACTATATGAGATAACAAGACAGAGAGGTAAATAATGGAAATAAAAAATTTAGAAATAATAGACAACACTAATGAAGGACTTGGAGTTGCAAAAAGCGATGAGGGAATAATTTTTGTAAAAGGTGGACTTGTTGGTGATATTGTTGATGTTGAAATAACACAAAAAAAGAAAAATTTTTCTAATGGATATGTAAAAAATTATGTAAAGTTTAGTGAATTTAGAGAAAATAAATATGATGAAAACTTAACTGATATATATCCTTTTATAAATTTGAAATATGAAAAAGAACTTGAATTAAAGAAAAAAATGTTTTTAAACAATCTTAGAAAAAATACTAAAATTGAATTGGAAAATGTTGAAATTTTAGGAAATGAAAAAAATCTTAATTATAGAAATAAGATAGAATTAAAGACAAATGAAAATTTTGAACTTTGCTATTGTGTAGATAATGGAGAAAATAAATTAAGGCTTGAAAGCTGTCCGATTAGTGATTTAGCCATCAATGAATTTTTACCATTTTTACAAGAAAAGTTAAGAGAATTTAAAATAAAGTCTTATGATGTTAATACAGATATGGGAATTTTGAAGAATATCAGTATAAGAGCAAATTTTAATTCTGAAATTATGATTACCTTTGTTGTAAAGAAAAATACAAAAGAAGTTGAAAATTTTGTTAAAAGTTTAAAGATTTACGAAAATTTAGTTAGTGGATATGTAAATATAAATCCTAAAAAAGCAAGTATAATTATGGGTAATGAATGTATTTGTGTATTTTCAAAAAAACTTTTTATAGATAAAATCGGAAAATATGAATTTAATATTTCTCCAAAGAGCTTTTTTCAAGTAAATAAATTTCAAACTGAAAATTTATATAAAATAGCAAAAGAATTTTTAGGAGAAAATAAGGAAGAAACTTTGCTTGACCTTTACTCAGGAATAGGAACGACAAGTATATACTTTGCAGAAAATTTCAAAAAAGTAATCGGCGTTGAAGTCGTAAAAGATGCAGTAAAAGATGCAAAAGAAAATTTAAAACTGAACGAAGTTAAAAATGTAGAATTCATCTATGGGAAAAGTGAAGAAAAAATCGAAGAAATACTAAAAACAAAAAATATAGACATAGTTTCAGTGGACCCTCCACGAAAGGGATTGGATAAAAAAGTTGTAGATACAATATTGAAAAGCAATATAAAAAAATTAGTCTATATAAGCTGTAACGGAGCTACATTAACAAGAGATTTAAAACTTTTCATTGACGGTGGCTTTGAATTGCAAAAAGTAAAACTATGCGATATGTTCAGTAGAACAGCACATTGCGAGGTTGTTGTAGAGATTGGGAGATTAAAATAATTATTTAAGTGATTTTGATAAAGGTGTAAGTTGGTGATTTTATGGAAAACAAACAAATTTATGATTTTGCAGTTAAGTGGGAGTCTGTTTTTAGAGATTTTACAAATTATAAATTTCAGGATATTTATTTTAAACTTATTAATGATTGTGAAAAATTGGGTTTTAAAGAAGACTTAGGGATAGGTTTTGAGTATAGTTATGAAGAGGCTTTTTGTGATTATTTAGATTTTGAAGATATTGTTGACTATATTAGTGATGTTGATATTTTAGGCTCAATTATTTACCATAAACTTAAAACTTTTGATAAAAATTCTGATGCTTATGAATTTTCTTTGTGGTTAAACATTGCATTTACTAGATTTGTTGAAATTTTTTGTGTAAAAATTATAGATAAGAGGTTAAAAAATGTAAACATTTCATCTAAAAAACATTTGAAAAAATTAGGTGTTTCTAAAATTGTAGAAGAAGTTGTTACCTTAAATAATTTGGGAGAAGTTAAATTTTATATATATGAAAATTTTGCAGGTATATCAAGAAAAATAGAAGAAAAAAGTTTTAATATAGATTCTGAAATGGTAGAAAAAATTTTTGAAAATTTAATTTGTTCAATTAATAAAAGAAAATTCCCAAAAGATGATATAGATGAGAATTTTTGGACTTTAAGCTTAGAGGACATATCCTATGAAAAATATAAATTTAAAGATTTTTTAGGTAATGATTTATTTTTTGATTCGCTTAGCTTGTCCGAATTTATCAGGAATACTTTAGATATTGATGATTTGTTATTGTTTGACAACAACAAATATGACGAAATCAAAAAATTTGAAATAAAATATGATAGGATTACTAAAATTTCTGATGATAAAATAAATTATAGTGAGAATTTTATTATTGATGCAGATTTAGGAACTATTGAGCATATTCAAAATATTAGTGAGGATATAGTTGTTTCTAAAAAGTATCAAATTAAGTATGAAATAAAAAAATTATTAGATGAAATAAATTCAAAAAAATTATTTGAAAACAATAAACAAAATTTAAATGAAATTATTTTTCCAAGTAATGAAGAAAGAAAATATAGTATAATAATTGATTTTAAAAAGAAAGGTCAAAAGGTTATTAACGGCTTTTATTATAAAAATAATTTGCCAAAGTGCTGGAGAAATCTTATTTATAATATAGAACATTTAATTAAATTTTTTGATTATAAAGAATTATTTGACGAAAAAGTTTTTGATAAGGAACTTTTTTCTAAGGACGATTTTATGTTTTGTAGTGTTGTATTTTCAGATTGTGGTAAGAAATATTACTATATTTCTGAGGATAATAACATAAATATAGGTGATGATGTTTTGGTTTCCGTTGGTAAGGAACATAAAATAAAAATAGTAAAAGTTATTAAAATTGAATATTTTAACGAAAAAAATTCACCGTTTCCTATTGAAAAAACTAAAAGAATAATTCGTAAATGTGTTAAATCTGATTATTATCTATATGAAGATTATGAATAAAATATAAAAGACCTGTTTTAGCAGGTCTTTAGTTTTTATCAATTTTTATTTATAATCTTCAACAATCATCTTTGCAAGTTCGTGTGGGTTTCCACAGCCTGTTGTAATTATTGTATCTTTGTTTTTGAATGTTTCAAATATATAATCTCTTGCCTCTTCAAAAGTTTTTAAGTAAATTGCATTTATTCCATTTTTATTTAATTTTTCAACTAAATCTATTGAATGGATTGTTGGGTCAAACTTTTCTCTTGCTGCATATATTTCTGTAACTATTACTTCATCACAATCATCAAAACATTTTGCAAAGTCATTTAATAATGTTTTTGTTCTTGAGTAAGTATGTGGTTGGAATATACAAACAAGTCTGCCTTCTTTATGTTCGGCGATTGAACTTAAACAACTTTTTATTTCTCTTGGGTGATGACCGTAATCTGTTAATATAGTAGCTTTTTTATCATTTCCAATTACTCCATAAACTTCCATTCTTCTATGAAGATTTCTATACTTTGAAATAGCCTCTTTTATAGTTTCTACGTCAATTCCTGTTTCGTAAGTTGCAATGATTGCAGCAGCTGCATTATAAATATTATGCCTACCAATTATATTTAAGCAGAAATGATGTTTTCCAAATTTTTCATTTTCAATGTCAAAACAAGGATGACCAACTTTGTCAAAACTTATATTTGTAATGTTATAAGTTGCTTTTTCGTTATTTACGCCAAAGGTAATAGTTTCTCCTTTTATATGTTCTAATAGTGGAATACAGTTCGGGTCGTCAATATTTATTATAGCTTTTGAATCTTCATCAAGATTTTTCATATAACCGATAAAAGTATCAACAATATGGTCTAAATTTTTGTAAAAATCTAAATGGTCCTCGTCAATATTTAAAATAATTGCCATACTTGGATAATAATGCAATATATTTGCTTTGAATTCACAAGCCTCAGTTACCAGATAGTCTTCGTTTCCACATAGTACATTTCCGTCTATTTCATCTAAATTTCCACCGATTAAAATTGACGGCTTAAAAGGGGAATTAATTAAAATTTTTGAAATCATACTTGTAGTTGAACTCTTTCCGTGAGAGCCTGAAATTGCTATTGAATGAAGATAATTTCTCATCAAAGCACCTAAAAATTGTCCTCTTGTAACACAAGGCACACCAATAGATTTTGCTTTTATCAATTCTTCATTATCCGGTAAAATTGCATCTGTATATACAATTAAATCCGGATTTTGAATATTTTCTTTCTTTTGTCCAATAAAAATGTTAGCTCCATTTTTTTCTAAAATTTGAATTTCTTTAGAAGTATTTCTATCACTTCCTGAAATATTATATCCTTTTTTCAAAAGTAATTTTGCAATTCCACTCATACTTATTCCACCAATTCCGATGAAATGTATATTTTTATATTTTTTATCATTAAAATCAAATTTAAACATAATAAATCTCCATTGTATTAATTGTATGACTAAGTTATTAAGTCATACTAATTATATCATAGTTTCAATATGATAATCAAATAGTTTTCGTTTAATTATCAAATAATTATGTACGAAAAGTAATAAAAAATTTATTAAATTTTCAAAAAATTCAACTTTATGATATAATAAGTATAACTTTATATTTTGGAGAAAAAAATGAAAAAAATACTTTTGATTGACGGTTCAAGCCTTATTTTTAGGGCTTTTTATGCAATAAAAAATTTAACAACTAAAGACGGTGTTTTCGTAAACGGAGTTTATGGATTTTTAAATATGTATTACAAAGCGTTGGAGTTAATAAAACCAACTCATATTTTTGTTGCCTTTGATAAGGGCTCAAAAACTTTTAGACATAATGAGTTTTCTGATTATAAAGGAACTCGTGATAAGGCTCCTAATGAAATAACATACCAATTTGGAATTTTAAAGGATTTACTTTCTTCTATGAATGTAAATTATTTAGAGCTTGATGAGTATGAGGCTGATGATATTTTGGGAACTGTTGCAAAACTTGCCCAAAAAGAGGGTTTTGAGGTAGATATTTTTACAGGAGATAGAGATTACTTGCAATTAGTTGATGAAAATATTTTTGTTCATTTAACTAAAAAGGGAATAAGTGAAATTAAACTTATGAATATGGAATCCGTTTTAGAAGATTATGGTCTTTCTCCTAAACAATTAATCGATGTTAAGGCACTTCAAGGCGATAGCTCCGATAACATTCCAGGTGTTAAGGGCGTTGGAGAAAAAACTGCTTTAAAACTTATTCAAGAGTATGGAACGCTTGATAATCTGTATGAAAATTTAGGAAATCTTAAAGGGAAGTTAAAAGAAAATCTTGAAAATGAAAAAGATAAGGCGTATTTGAGTCGTTATCTTGGAGAAATTTTCTTAAATGTTCCGCTTGAAAAGAATATTGATGATTTTGTGCTTAAGGAAGTAAATACTTCTGAATATATCGAAAAACTTGAAAAATTGGAATTTAAAAGTATTATAAATAAATATTTTAAAGATAGTAAAAAAGAAAATGCAGAAAAAACAAATCAAAATATTGATTTTGAAGTAATTAATTTTTCAGAAATTTTCGAAAAAATAAAAGATGATAAGGCTGTATCCATTAAATTTTTCTCCGATAAAAATTATATTTATAGAGAGGAATTTTATATTGGAATTTATTCAGATGTAAACAAAAAAGTTTATATCTGTAGAGAATTTACTTTAAAAGATTTTGAAAAGTTTTGTAATTTAGATGTAGTAAAAATTGGTTATGATATAAAGGAAGAATTATTTTTTGCTTTAAAAAATAATTTAGATTTTAAAAATTATGAAGATGTTATGATTTTAGAATATCTAATTGATTCAAATAAGGGAAGTTATGAGATTTCAAGAGTTAGTAAAGAGTTTTTGGACTTTGAAATTTTAGATATAAAAGAAAAATTTGGAAAAGGTAAAAATAAAAAGACTTTTTTCGAATTGGACGAAGAGATTATTTTTAAATACATTTCACAAAATGTATTTGCTATTTTCAAATTGTATAATTTATTTAATGAAAAGGCGAAAGAAAATAATTTAATTTCATTGTATGAAGAAGTTGAAAAGCCTTTGGTTAAAGTTCTTGCAGATATGGAAAATGTTGGAGTTTTAGTTGATAGAGATAAAATTGTTGAGTTAAAGGAAGAGTATTCTAAACTCGCTTATGGGTATGAGCAAAAAGTTTATGAGTTTGCAGGAGAAACTTTTAACTTAAACTCTCCAAAACAACTTGGAGCGATTTTATTTGAAAAAATGGAACTTCCCGTTATTAAGAAAACTAAAACAGGGTATTCAACTGATGTTGAAGTTTTAGAAAAATTATCTGAAAAACACGAAATAGCAGACTATATTTTAAAATATAGGTCTTTGAATAAATTAATTTCAACTTATTTAGATGGAATTTTGGAATATATTATGAATGACGGTAGGGTTAGGACTTCATTTAAACAGATGATTACTGCAACAGGAAGACTTAGTTCTGTTGACCCTAATTTACAAAATATTCCGATAAGAAGTGAAGAGGGGAGAAATATCAGAAAAGTATTTGTTGCAGATAAAAATAAAGTTTTTATCGATGCAGACTATTCACAAATAGAGCTTAGAGTTTTAGCTCATCTGTCTAAAGATTCAGTTATGATTGATTCTTTCAAAAATGATTTGGATATTCATAGCAAAACTGCAAGTGAAGTTTTTGGAGTTCCTATTGATGAGGTAACTGCTAATCAAAGACGTAATGCAAAGGCTGTAAATTTTGGAATTGTTTATGGAATAAGTGATTATGGTCTTTCAAAGGATTTGAATATCACAAGGAAAGAGGCAAAACAATATATTGACGGTTATTTAAATACTTATTTAGATATAAAAGATTATATGGAAAAAATTGTTGAGAAAGCCAAAAAAGACGGTTTTGTAACTACTATTTTAGATAGAAAGAGATATATTCCTGAAATAAATTCAAAGAATTTTAATATTAGAAGTTTTGGAGAGAGAATTGCATTAAATACACCTATTCAAGGAAGTGCAGCTGATATTATAAAACTTGCTATGATTAAAGTTTATGAAAGATTAAAGGAAGAAAAACTTAATGCTAAATTGATTTTACAAGTTCACGATGAGCTTATAATCGAATGTGATGAGAATGAAAGAGAAAGAGTTAAGGAAATTTTAAAAGATTCAATGGAAAATGTATATAAGTTGGATTTACCATTGAAAGTAGATGTTTGTGAAGGGAGTAATTGGTATGAGTCAAAATAAAAAATATATTGTTATCACTGGACAAATCGCAAGTGGTAAGAGTAGTTTATCTAAACTTATCGAAGAAAGATGTGAAGATTATTTAGTTTTAGATGCCGATGACCAAGTTAAAGAATTATATAAAAGAGGAGCCGTTCTTTATAAAGTTTTAGTAAATGAGTTTGGAGATAGTATTTTAAATGAAAAAGGAAATATATCAAAGGCAAAATTAAGAAGAACTGTATTTTTCAACGATGAAAATAGAGAAAGACTTAATGCTCTAACTCACCCTGTTATTTTAAAAAATATGGTTAATCTTGCTAAAAATTCTGATGCTGAAGTTGTATTTTTACAAATTCCATTATTGAATGAATCAATAGATAGATTAAAAAAATTAATTAATATTGATGAAGTTTGGAATATTACTGCAAGTGATGAAGTTAGATTCGCTAGAATTATGCAAAGAAAAGGAATGACAGAAGAACTTGCAAGTAGAATTATGTCAATTCAATCAGAGTTTGAAAGCGACGATTATGATATTTTATCAGTTGAAAATAATGGAGATTTTGAAGATTTAAAGAAAAAAGTTGATTTATTTTTTGAAAATAGTTGCATAAAAGAAAAGAAAAAAATCGGATTTTTTGCAAAGCTAAGACAAAATAAACAAGAAAAAGAAGTTGAAGAATTAGATGAAGCTGAAGAAGTTTTAGAAGAACCTGAAAATTTTGAAAAAGATAATTTAGTTAAATCTGAAGAATTAGATGATGAAGTTTCAAAAGTTGAAGAAACAGATAAATCTAAGCAAAAAGATGCAGATTTAAAAGAATTTATGCAATCTGTATTTTCTGAAAATGTAGAAGAAAATACACCAAAAGAAAATGTTGATTTGAAAATTTTAGAAAAGCAAGATTCTCTTGGTATGGAAAAAACTAAATTAACAGATTTAAGTTCTTTACGTGAAAATATTGGAGATACAGGTGTAATTAATAAGAATTTAGTAAATGATAATACAGTTTTTTTCGAAGAAGAAACAGAAGAACAAGAATTAGAAGTTAAAAAAAATGAACAAAAAGGTAGAAAAAAGAAAAAGATGAAATTATGGAAAAAAATATTAATGTTGATAGTTGCACTATTAGTATTGGTTAATGCTTTATTTTTTGGAGCAATATATTATGGAGGAAATAATTATCCGATAAATTATATTGAAGAGATACAAAAATATTCTGATGAATATGGAGTTGACCCTAAAGTTGTATTAGCTATAATGAGAGTTGAAAGTAATTTTAAAAGCGATGCAACAAGTAAGGTTAATGCAAAAGGATTGATGCAAATTTTACCTGATACTGCAAAACATATTGCAAAATTGATGCAAGTAGATGTGAATTCATTAGATTTAAATGACCCTGAAACTAATATAAAAATTGGAACATATTATATAAAATATTTGACTCAAAACTTTAGTAATATGGATACTGTTTATGCAGCCTATAATGGAGGAATTGGAAGTGTTAATACTTGGTTAAAAGATGCTAAGTATTCAAACGATGGAGTTACTCTTTACAATATCCCTTCATCAGAAACAAAACATTATGTTTATAAAGTTAATAAGGCTTTAAAAGCTTATGAAATTTTATATGGAAAGGAATTTCCAAAGAAGAAAACAAAAGGCTTTTCAAAATTTATGGAAAATGTAAAAAATATATTTAGATATATTTTTAGAAGTTTTTAAATAAAATAGTATGAATTCAAAGATCAACGGGTGATAAAATCCCGTTGTTTTTTTGTGATATTAGAAAACTAAGTTATATGCTTTCTATAATGGAATGTTCTATAATTGGATATAAAAAATATATATTGTATAATCAGCATAATTTTATAAAAATATTGTAATGGGAAGCTATAACATTGTTTTTTTATGCTAGAAATTGTTTTTAGATTTGGATTAATTATATTTATAATAAGTTTTCTACTCTTATTTTAAGTTTTAATAGAGACACAAAAGAAAAAAGAAATATTTTTCTCTTTCTTTACTTTCTTTGTTTAGACTATTGTTTGTTGGAGCATTAGTTTATGGAATTTATTAGATAGGGAAGGTAATGACTGCTGTTGGATAATATTTTAGATAAATTGTGTAGAAAACTGCATCCAAAATTTTTGATATAAGAAATGGATGCAGTACACATATATTTTATTAAGAATTTAGTTTTTTAAAATTATTTTTGTTAAAAATTTGATGTATGTATTTTTTATTTAATTTTTTTCCTATTATTACAACTCTTGAATCTTCCATTGGATTGCATCCACATATCTCGTAATTATCATTTACTAAATCAAATTTAAACCAAAAATCTTTTATGTTAAAATATCCTTTTGCTCTCACAATATTTCCTAATTGTTTAGACATTAATACATTTAATTTAAAAATTAATTCAGGAATATTTTTTATTTTTATATTTAGTAAAGACATATTTTCAAGTATTTGTTCTTCGTCTATTTCTATTTTATTAAACACTACTTTTAATTCGCCTTTGTGATCTTTTTTTATAGAATATTCATTATTAAATAAGTTCTCCCAATCTTGTTTTGTCCAATTTGAATAATGTGTTAGATTGAAATTTACTAATTTTCGATTTATCTCTAGTTCGTTTTTAATATTAGAAAATTCTACTTCTGACAAATTTTCTGATTTGCTTAAAATTACTTTTGAAGAATTATTTAGCTGATCTAAGAAATACTCAGAGTAATTTTCTAAATTATTTTTAAAGTTATTTGCATCTATAATTACTATGGGGGATAGTAGTACTATATTTTCATAGCATATTTTTGATAGTTGTTCTATTATATTGCTTAGCATAGCAACTCCACTTGGTTCTACTATCAAATATTCAGGATTTATGGTATTTGCTATTGTTAATATAGAATGTGTAAAATCTAAATTTAATGAACAACATATACAACCTTCTGTTTTTGCCCTCGTTCATCCTTTTTGATACATCCTGTCAAAATCACACATAAAATGATACCAAAAATAAATATCCAGATTCTTTGTTTCATGGATCTCTATCCTTTTTATCATTTTATGCAAATAGATTTAAGATAATACTTCCCGGATCATTATCGGTTTCGTTGGTTTTTCTTCTATTATATGGTAGTTTTCTTTAAAATGAAGAACTGCCTGTTTTACTTTTTCTTCATCATTTCCATAAATCGTTGCAAGCACATCGCCTTTCTTCACAGGATCCGCAACCTTCTTTGAGAAAACAAGTCCAACCGTTGGATCGATCACACTTTCCTTCGTTTCTCTTCCTCCACCAAGGATCAAAGAGCAGATTCCCATTTCCTGTGCATCAATACTTCCGACAAATCCATCTTGTTCTGATCGTATTTCTTCTATAATATCTGCCTGTTCAAATAACTCTGGATGATCAATGTATTTCGTATCACCACCTTGTGCAGCAACAAATTGTTTGAATTTATCCAATGCTTTCCCACTTTGAATAGATTCCCGGACTCTCATAAGTCCTTCATCAAAATCCTTTGCTGCACCGCCAAGGATCAGCATATGCGAAGCAAGTGTCTGCATGCATTCCTGCCTGCACCTTCATCGTGTGAACTAACTCAATGTTAATATCATTCAGTGTTAGTCCCTGAAGGAAAGAGTTCAACAAAATGTTAAGCTTTAGAATCTCGTCATTGCCAAGAGGTTCATCCATATTCGTGATCACAGCCGTCATCTTCCTTCCGGCACTCTTTCCAATCTCTACCATCTCTTTGGCAAGTTGCATCGCATCAGATTCTTCCTTCATAAATGCACCGCTTCCGGTCTTTACATCCAACAAGATCGCATCTGCTCCTGCTGCCAGCTTCTTACTCATAATACTGCTTGCGATCAAAGAAATCTGATCCACCGTTGCGGTCACATCCCGCAATGCATACAACAATTTATCTGCCGGCGCAAGATCCTTCGTCTGCCCCATGATCGAAATACCAATTGAATTCACTTGTTCTTCAAACGCATCATCTTCAAGTTGCGTTGAAAATCCTGGAATACTCTCCAGTTTATCGATCGTACCCCCAGTATGACCAAGCCCACGCCCAGACATCTTAGCAACCGGGATTCCAAGCGAAGCAACAATCGGTGTCAACGCCAAAGAAGTCTTATCTCCAACCCCTCCCGTACTATGCTTATCAACCTTGATCCCCTGAATCTGAGACAGATCAAGCATCTCACCACTTCGCGCCATTGCCATCGTAAGCTCATAAGTTTCTTCTTTATCAAGCCCTTGAAAACAGATCGCCATCAACAAAGCTGACATCTGATAATCCGGTATCCTGCCATCTGTGTATTCACGGATCATCCATTGAATCTCATCTTTCGTCAAAGGTTTCCCTTGTCTCTTTTTTAGTATCAGATCATACATTCTCATAGATTCGGCCTCCTTTGCTTTTTGTTGTATATAGTATAACACAAAATTTGTAGGTAGGCTTACGTGTATGTGATAAAAAATAAATAAGCAACCGAAAGTGATGCATTG
>ENA-OPBO01000972-OPBO01000972.1-human-gut-metagenome-genome-assembly--contig:-NODE-972-length-21969-cov-10.724970_pt1 | contig 21969 bp, 15 predicted proteins | sample MGYA00241071_ERZ501458 | MGnify/ENA primary metagenome ERZ501458 (study PRJEB25962, sample SAMEA2042509) | human gut metagenome | biome: human gut; feature: human-associated habitat; material: faeces... | reverse complement strand
GAAGCCGAGCTCGGATCATGCGCGTCGTTGAACGCGCCGATGGAGGTCTGGCCCTTGTACTGAATCTCCTTGCCGTCCTTCAGCAGGGCGAGGCAAGCCTTGTAGGAATCGCACTTCTCACCCTTGGTGGATCCGGAGACGGCCGCCATATTGGCCTGGATGGTCTTGCCATCGGCACTACCGCCCTTCTGCGCGGCGAGCGCGGCGAGGATGATGCCGTCATAGGTTTCAGCGCCGTAGGTGGTGGTGTTTTTCAGGTCGACGCCGGTGGATTCGAGGCGCTTGACGAAGTCGTCGGACGGATTGACACCCGGGATGGTGCCCTTCGAGCCTTCCAGCAGGCCCGCGTCGAGTTCGCTGGAATAGTCGGAGGTGTTGCCGTCCACGAAGTACAGCTTCTTGGTGTTGACTCCGGCGGAGGCGAGCGCCTTCAGCAGCGGCTTGGTCTGATCGAAGGCGATGACGAGCGTCGCGTCCGGATTGGATGCCTTGATTGCGGTTGCAATTGAGGAGAAGTTCGTTTCGGTCGGGTCGAAGGTATCCTTTTCTCCATAGACGATATTGACGCCGGCCTCGGATGCGGTTTTTGCGATGGTGTCGCGCAGGCCGGTGCCGTATTCGTCGTTGAAGACCGCGATGGCGAGCTTCTGCACGCCGTCCTGGGCGATCAGGTTGCCCATGACCGCGCCCTGCACGGTATCGGGGGCGACGGTGCGGAAGAAGTAGTCGCTAAGGCCGGAGAAGCTGGCCGAGGTGGCGCCCATCGATAGCATCGGAACGTTCTGTGAGGTGATGGACTTGTAGGTGTTCTTGACCACGGAGCTGGAGGCCGGGCCGATGATGAACGACGGGTTCTTGCTGAGGACGGATTGGGCGGCGGAGGTGTTCTGGTCGGCGTGGTCCGCGTCGGAGGTGTCGGCGTCGACGGTGGTGATTTTGTTGCCGAGCACGCCACCAACGTCGTTGATGTCTTTGACGGCAAGTTTTTCGGCGGCCAGTTCCGGCGGGGCCAGGTAGGCCAGTGAGCCGGTTTCCGGCCATAGGCCACCAAGCACGAACTTACTGGTTTTGGTGCCGGAGGTGCTTGCCGAACTGCTGGATGAACTGGACGAGTTGGATGAACCGCAGCCGGCGAGCGCCATGACTGCGGCGGCCACCATGGCGGTGGCTGTGATGGACAGTTTCCTCATGCCCTTCATGTTGATCTTCTTCATTTGAATCACCGTTTCCTCTCTTGGCTCCGCTGATTGCCGAACCCTTGGTGACGATTATCGAGATGTGTTGCTCGACCATCTTGAATCGCACTATAAGTGCCGAGGAAACCGAATGTGTATGCGTGAAGTTAACCGAAGGTGAAGCCCGAAAACTGTTGGAAACACAAGGTTTTGAGCTTGTTTTCAGGCATGCCGAAGCCGCTGTCGGGCAGTGTCCCAACAGCGGTAATCGGAATTGAGAATTTTGAATCATAGGGGGAAATCACGGAACGCGTGCGGAGACCGCCGTCCGAGCCCGAAGGCGTACGAACGTACGTCGAGCGGCAAGGAAAGGCGGTATACGCTCCGTTCCGCGATTTCCTGGGTCCTACCTTCCTTCCTCTTGAACCTCTTCTTCCAGGTTGCCCAGGTAGAGGGAGACGACTTTCGGATCGTTCATCAGGTCGCGGCCCTTGCCGGAGTAGGCGTTGCGGCCTTGGTCGAGGACGTAGCCGCGGTCGCAGATCTGCAGGCAGCGGCGGGCGTTCTGTTCGACGATGACCACGGATACGCCGGCTTTGTTGACTTGGCGCACGCGGATGAAGGTTTCGTCCTGGAGCATTGGGGACAGGCCTGCGGAGGGCTCATCGAGCAGGAGGACGGATGGTTTCATCATGAGAGCGCGGGCCATGGCCACCATTTGGCGTTCACCGCCGGAGAGTTGGCCTGCGAGCTGGTTTTTGCGCTGGCCGAGTTTGGGGAAGATGGAGCACACGTAGTCGAAGCGTTCGTTGAACAGTTTCGGTGCTTGGAACGCGCCCATGTGCAGGTTTTCCGCGATGGTCAGGCTGGGGAAGACGTTTTCGGTCTGCGGCACGAAGCCGACGCCACGGGAGACGAGTTTGTCGGCGCGCAGGTTGGTGATGTCCTCTCCTTTGAGCAGGAGTTTGCCGGAGTGGATGTGTACCAGGCCGAACAATGATTTGAGCAGGGTGGATTTGCCTGCGCCGTTCGGGCCGATGATGCCGACGATCTCGCCTTCATGCAGGGTCAGGGATGCGCCGTTCAGGATGTTCACGCCGGGAATGTATCCGGCCACCAAATCGACCGCGTCGAGCAACGGTTCGCCTTCGGGCTCGCCCATGTGGATCTGCGCGCGGGTCAGCGGCTCGTCGGCCACGCTTGCGATGTCGCTCATTTCAGGCCTCCTTCAGGTCTTCCAGCACGGAATCGTCGCCCAGGTCCACATTCGCGTGGGCGCCCAGGTATGCGTCGATCACGGCCGGATCGTTCATCACGCTCTTCGGTTGGCCTTCGGCCACGATCTTGCCTTCCGCCATCACGGTGACCCAGTCGGCGATGTGTCTCACCATGTTGATGTCATGTTCGACGAACAGCACTGTGGTGCCTTCCTCGCGCAACGCCATGATGTGGTCGAGCAGCGACTGTTTCAGCGCGGGATTCACGCCGGCCATCGGCTCGTCCAGCATGACCAGTTTCGGGTCGGACATCAGCGCTCGTGCCATTTCCAGCAGCTTGCGTTGGCCGCCGGAAAGCGCGCCGGCGTAATCGTCCTTCTTTTTGATCAGCAGGAAGCGTTCCAGCAGCGCCTCGGCTTTTTCGATGTTCGCCTGCTCCTGCTTCCTCCACATGCCGGGGAACAGCGCGCGGAACATGCCTTCGCCCGGCTGCACGGGGGCGCCGAGGAGCATGTTGTCGAGCACGGTCAGACGGCTCATCACCTTGGTCAGCTGGAAGGTGCGGACCATGCCCATGCGTGCCACTTTTTCGGGCTGCACGTGGGCCATGTCCTTGCCGTCGAACTGCCAGGTGCCGGTGTTCGGCGTATCGAAGCCGGTCATCAGGTTGAAGAATGTGGTTTTGCCGGCGCCGTTCGGTCCGATCAGCGCGGTGATGCCGTGCCGTTCGATTTCGAAGTGGCTCACGTCCACGGCGGTCATGCCGCCGAATTTGCGGGTCACGTTGTCGGCCACGAGGATCGGGTCGGGCTTGTGCACGCCCGGCTTGTTTTCGACGAATTTCAGATCGTCGGTGACTTTGTCGCGATAGGCGGTGGAGATGAGGGTCTCGCCTTCCGGAGCTTTGGTGGCCCATTTGGTGAGGTCCTGGAATGGTACGCCGGGCTGCACACCGGATACGGGTTGCACGCCGGTTGCGGGTTGCGTGGCCGGCTGCACGCCAGTGGTCGGAGAATTCGTTGTATCAGGCATGGAAAGCCAACTCCTTTCGGTCGCCCAACAGACCTTGTGGTCTGAAAATCACCAGGCACATCAGCGCGACGCCGACGATCACCCAGCCGAGGGCTTCGATCTGGTTGGAAGAGATGAGGGTTTCGGGAACGGTGTTGCGCATGACCTCCTTGACGAAGGTGAGCAGCACCCACAGCACGCAGGAGCCAAGCACCGGGCCGAGAATCGTGGCCGCGCCGCCCAGCAGCAGAATCGTCCACACGTAGAAGGTGACGGTGCGGCCGAGCGAATCGGGCTGTACGGAACGCGGCAGGACGAAGATGATGCCGGCGATCGCGCCAAACAGGCCGCCCAGAATCAGCGATTCCATCTTGTATCGCGTCACCGGCTTGCCGAGAGAACGGATCGCGTTCTCGTCCTCGCGGATGCCCTTGAGCATGCGGCCCCACGGCGAGTGGAACCAGCGCCAGCACAGCAGCGCCGCGATCACCACCAAAACCCATGCCACGATGCGCAGCCACCAGGAGTTGGCGATGTTGTTGCTGTACGTCCACAGCAGGAACGTGGTCGAACCGTCCGGCAGCGGCGAAAGCGATTCGAATTTCTCGGTGAAGTCCTGCGGCGAGATGCCTGCGGAACCGCCGGTGAAGTTCGTCATGGCCGTCGATCTGCCGATGATGCGGATGATTTCCGCGGCGGCCAATGTGACCATGGCCAGATAGTCGGGTCCGAGTTTCAGCGTCGGAATGCCCAGCAGCAACGCGTAGATGACCGCGAGCGCGAGCGCCGCGCATACGGAGGCGAACAGGTTGCAGCCCATCGACTGCGTGATGGCGAATCCGTACGCGCCGAGGAGCATGAAACCGGCCTGGCCCATGTTCATCAGGCCCGTCATGCCGAAGTGAATGTTCAAACCGATGGCGGCGAGTACGTATGCCGCCGTGGTCGGGGCGATCAGCTCGCCCGCCGCGTTGGAGATGATTGTCATGATGTCCATGGATCAGCCCACCCTTTGCTGCTTGCCGAAGATGCCCTGCGGGCGCACCAGCAGAACGATGATGAGGATTGCCAGCGCGCTGGCGTAACGCATATCGTTGGGGATGACGAGCGAGCTCATGTCCGCCACGATGCCGATGACCAGCGAGCCGATCAACGCGCCGTTGGCGGTGCCGAGGCCGCCGAGCGTCACCGCGGCGAACATCAGCAGGATCAGGGTCGCGCCGGTGTTCCAGGAGATGCCGTTCAGGTAGACGCCGAGCAGCACGCCGGACAGGGCTGCCATCGCGCACGAGAGGATCCAGACCACGCGGACCACCTGATCCACGTTGATACCGGATGCCGCGGCGAGCGCCGCGTTGTCGGACACGGCTCGTGTGGCGCGGCCGAGTCGCGTCTTGTAGAGGAACAGGGTGACGCCGACGATCACGCAGATGGCGATCAGCGCGGAGACCAGCGTCGGCATGTCGGTGGTGATCGGTCCGAGCTGGAAGCTGTCCGGCACCGATTTGACGATGCCTTTGATGTCGCCACCGAAGAAGAACTGGAACGTGTACTGCAACGCCATGGACAGGCCGATGGTGACGATCATCTGCTGCATGGTGCCGACGTGGCGTCTGCGTAGCGGCCCCCAGACGATTTCGTTTTGGATGAAGCCGGTCAGCGCGCCGATGACGATGGCGAAGATGGCGGAGGCGATGAGTGGCATGTGCAGCATCTGCGTGCCGACGTATGCCATGAGGCCGCCGAGCGTCACCTGTTCGCCGTGTGAGAACGACTGCAGGCCGGTGGTGCCGTAGACGAGGTTCATGCCGACGGACATGAGGCCCAGCATCAGGCCGAAGATAATGCCGGAATACAGTTGCTGCCAGATGCGTTTGCCGACATTGGAGCCGTCTTTTTTGACTGGCGATTGCGTGGCCGCCGTCGATCCGGATGTGCCGGTCGCGCCTTTCGTGCCGTTTGCCGAGCCGGACGATCCAGATGTGCCGGACGTGCCGCTGCCGGTGGAATCGCCAGCTTGGTCGAAACGGACGACTCCGCGCTGCTTGTCGAAGCTGGCTTTCCTGATCGTCACCGTTGCGCTGCTTGCCTTCAGACCGTGCTCTTTCGCAACGGATGCGTCGATGGTGACGGTGTAATCGCCATCATCGGCAACGGAAAACGCCCACTTGCCGTCGGCAGCGGTTTTGGTTTCCGCGGTTGCCTTGCCGGACAGCGTGATGGTGACGTCGGCGATCGGCTTCTTGTCGGCGTCCTGCAGGATGCCGTTGACGCAGCCGTTGCTGGCGGTCGGATTGCATTCATCGACGGCCTGCGCGCCGGAATCGGCTGCGGACGCGATGGCGGGAGGGAGTACGAAAAGCATCGAGAGAACGGCGACAATCGAACAGAGTATGACGATTCCCGGTCGACGATGCCGTGTGAGATACGTTACGGCTGTCATAGGTTTTTCCTCTCTTGTTGTTTTCACAACGTAGGAGAGGAAACAGCTCGCGCGGTTGCGCTCAGATTTCCTGAACGTTACCCGATGACCGCCCGTGTAACGTGAAAATTACGCGAGGCTGAGCCGGTGACAGCTATGCGTGGCCGCCCAGCATGGCGATGCCGAATCCGAGCGCCACGCAGGCGAGCGGCACCGCGACCGTGGCAGCGCCATAGCCCAGGGCCATGGCGAAACGGCGTTTGCGAATCAGCGACAGCACCTCGTTGATCGCCGACGAGAATGTTGAGAATCCGCCGAGGAACCCCACAACGAACGTCATTACCGTGCCCATATCAACCGACTGCGCATAGTACGACATCATGGCGATGCCGGCGCACAGGGAGGCGACGCCGTTGATGACGAGCGTGGCCAGGGGGAAGCTGTGGTTGCCGTCACGGTTCCAGCTGCGTTGGATCGACACATCAAGCACATAACGGGCCATGGCGCCGATGCCGCCGAACAGGCAGATCATCCAGGTCATCAGCGCACCTCCCCTGTGGTCGGGTCGGCGACGAGCGGGATTTCCGCGGTGACCGGCTTGGGTTCGAAGCTGGGCAGAGGTGCGACGGGTTGCGATGACTGCGGCTGCGATTCGATTTTCGGCACCTGCCCGGTCTGCGCGACCTGCTGGGCGACCTGGGCCGCCTGCTGTGCCGCCTGCGCGGCCTCCAACGCGGCCTGCGCGGCCGAATGCGCCGCATCCGCCACCTTCACGTGGCGCACGCCCTGCGCGTCCGGCACGTTGTTCTGCACGTTTTGCGCGGCCGGCACGTCCGAATCGCCCGAATCGGCCATGGGGACCGTCTGCGTAGCACTCTGCGTAGCCGATACTGCAGTGTCGGTCATCTGGACGTTCTGCACAGTGTCGTACGCGTCCGAATCGCCCGAATCGGACATTGAGGATACGGAAGCCGTGGAGGCATCGGCGATCGCGTTACGGACCCGCTTGCGTGTGCCGCGCGCCAGCAACGCCTGCATCAGCGCCACGCCAACCGCGGCCGCGATCAGACCGCCGGCGAAACTTCCCGCAAGATAGCCGAGCGCGCTGCCGAAACGCTGCTCGCGCATGCCTTCCATGGTTTCCAACATCACGCCGGACATCGTCGACAGTCCGCCAAGCAAACCAAGCCCGACGCCACGGCTGACGACCTGCCGCACCCTGCGGCGCAGCCACGACGCGGTCGCCATGTATTCGGTCAGCATCGCAAACAGGAAGCAGGCGAGCATATTCGACACGAACGTGCCCACCACGAACGGCGAACCGTTCACCGACGGCAGCAGCAGGTCCGTGGCGCGACGGAACCCGACGCCGACGAAGCCGCCGACGAACACCACGAGATACATCAGACCATCGGCAAGAGGGTTGAATCGCGCCTGCATGCGTTTCATCGGCGCGAGCGGAATCTGCGGCGGATGCTTGGATGCGGCGGCACCGGACGGGCGCACATCCGCGCGCGCCACTTCGGCGACGTCGATCGACTGTGTGGCGGGATTCGGCTCATCACCCGCGTTTGGCGAGTCTGCCGCCCGTTGTTCTTGCGATTCCATCACGTTCCCCTTGTACTTGGCTTTCCGCGGACAGCGTCGTTCCGCCCCAGCCATACGGCAACGAGCTGGCCGCAGGTGCCGTCTTCCTAACCTTGTACGAGTCTACACGTGCGTTGCAACCAAACATCGAACATGTCCGATTCGGTGGATAACTGTGGATAACTTCGGGTGGCCCTAGACGTCTACGAATGGTTATGGAAGACGGTGCGGCCGCGTCAGACGGACACGTCGCACAGCCGCCGCATCGCATGCCGTGCGTCGCTTTCGTCCTCGCCGCTGAACAGCACGACCAGATAGTCGCCGGCGCGCAGCCGCGTATCGCCATGCGGCACGATCTGCCGTTCGCCGCGACGCAGGCCGATCACCAGACAGCCGTACGGCCAGCGCACGTCACGCATCAGCTTGCCGTCCGCGGTCGCGCCCATTTCCACAGGCAGTTCCATGATGCCGTTGTCGATGCGATTGGTGATTGCCGTCGTGCCGCCTTGCGCGCGCATGTACCGTTCCAGCAGCTCGCCGTAGATCGGTTTCGTACGCAGCAGGTCGGAGACGAGCAGTGCGATGAACGCGACGGCGGCGACCGGCAGCATGTGCGTCAATGTGCCGGACATTTCCACGGCCAGCAGAATCGACGTGATCGGTGTTTTCACGGACGCGGCCAGCGTGCCCGTCATCACGCATACCGAGAAAATCGCCACGGAATCGGACGGCAGGTTGCCGAACTGGTGCAACGTCTCGCCGCAGATACCGCCGGCGAGTGAGCCAACCGCGAGAATCGGCATGAAAATGCCGCCGGGAGCGCCTGAACCGAAGCTGGTGGAGGTGAACAGCACTTTCGCCACGAACAGCACGCACAGCATGCCCAAGCCGACGCGCGCATGCTCGGCCATGGCGATCAGGTTCGAGCCGCCGCCGAGCACGTCAGGCAGCCAAATGCCGATTGGCAGCGCGAGTGCGATCGCGATCAAAGGGCGGCTCCATGCGGGAAGCTTGCCGTACAGCGTTTGGAAGCCGAGCAGCGAACGGTTCATCAGCGAACCAACCAAACCGGCCACCAATCCCAGCGGAATCAGCCACCCGTATTCGCCGAGCGGCAGTTGGCCGATGGTGCCGAAGTCAAGCACCGGACGCAGGCCGAAACAGTATTTCGATACGAAATCGGCGGTCAGGGACGCGGCGGTGGCGCCCATCAGAATCGCGGGCGAAAAACTGCGATGCACCCCTTCCAAAGCGAACATCATGCCGGACAGCGGTGCGCTGAACGCGGCGGACAGGCCGGCCGCGGCACCGGCGGTGACCAGATAATGCTCCTGCATGTCCTCACGTTTCTTGCCGCGCAGCCGGTGCGATAGGAACTGCGCGCCCGATGCGCCGATTTGGATGGACGGTCCTTCGCGGCCGAGCGAGAGGCCGAAGAGCGATCCGAGCAGGCCTCCGATGAAGCGAACCGGCAGAATCGTCTGCCATCGCATTTTCAGGCCGCAGATCACCACGCCGTTGGTTTGCGGAATGCCGCTGCCGCCGGCCATCGGCTCTTTTTTGACCATCCATGCGATGGCGAGCGCGGCTGCGATTGCGGCGACCGCCCACGGTGCGACCAGCCACGGGGTTTCGCGGATGCGCGCGTAGATCCAGCGCGCGGTGTCGGTGCCGTATTCGATGCCGAGACGGTAGAGGACGACGAGGAAGCCGGAAATCAGGCCGACGAGAATGCCGGCAGCGGCCATCTTCCATTTCAGGTGGTCGAATCGCGGGACCAGTTTGCTGAACCTGTCAAACCTGTCGAACCTGTCGTTAGGCGGCATTGCAGTCATCGCACTCCCCTTTTCCGTTCCTCCGCCGCGCACCCCGTCGGTGTGTATGCGGTGTGCGTCATACGCGCACGCCATCGCACGCACCATACGCAAAGTGCCGGCAGGCACAGGCCCACCGGCACTTGTCATTGACGTTCGTTACCGACGTTCATATCGACGAATCAGCCGAATCAGCTTCAGTCGATCAGCGAGTTGATCTGGATGATGTGGTCGCGCTGCGGGCCGGTGCCGATCACGGAAATGCGGCAGCCGGACAGTTCCTCAAGACGCTTGACGTAATCCTGGCAGGTCTTCGGCAGATCGTTGAAGTCATGGACCTGGGAAATGTCCTCGTCCCAACCCGGCATGGACTCGTAAATCGGCTTCGCGGCGGCGAACTCGGCCTGGTCGGTCGGCATATCGTCGCGACGCTCGCCGTTGACGTCGTACGCCACGCACAGCGGGATTTCCTTGAGGCCGGTGAGCACGTCGAGCTTGGTGAGCACGATGTCGGTCAGGCCGTTGACCTGGGCCGCGTAACGGTTGACGACCGCGTCGAACCAACCGCAGCGACGCGGGCGACCGGTGGTCACGCCGTACTCGTGGCCTTGGGCGCGCAGCCATTCGCCGTCCTCGCCGAACAGTTCGGTCGGGAACGGGCCTTCGCCCACGCGGGTCACATACGCCTTGGAGACGCCGATCACGCGGGTGATCTTGGTCGGGCCAACGCCGGTGCCGGTGCAGGCGCCGCCGGCGGTCGGGTTGGAGGAGGTCACGAACGGGTAGGTGCCGTGGTCCACGTCGAGCATGGTGGCCTGGCCGCCTTCGAACAGCACGGTCTTGCCCTCGTCGAGCGCCTTGTTGAGCACCAGGGAGGTGTTGGCCACGTACGGCTTCAGGCGTTCGCCGAGCTTGAGCAGCTCGTCGGTGGTCTCGTCCACGTCGATCGGGCGACGGTTGTACAGCTTGACGAGCATCTGGTTCTTCTGATGCAGGCTGGCCTCGACCTTGTCATGCAGGTGCTCCGCGTTGAACAGGTCGTGCACGCGGATGCCCACGCGGTTGATCTTGTCGGCGTATGCCGGGCCGATGCCACGGCCGGTGGTGCCGATCTTGTGCTTGCCGAGGAAGCGTTCGGTCACCTTGTCGAGCACGCGGTGATACGGGGCGATGATGTGCGCGCTTTCGCTCACCAGCAGTCGGGAGCAGTCCACGCCACGGCTTTCAAGGCCGTCGATCTCCTGGAACAGCACTTCCGGATCGACGACGACGCCGTTGCCGATGACGGGGGTGGTGTTGGGGCTGATGATGCCGGACGGCAGCAGGTGCAGCGCATACGATTCGTCGCCGACCACCACAGTATGGCCAGCGTTGTTGCCGCCGTTGAAGCGGGCCACGTAGTCGACCTTCGTGCCGATCAGATCCGTTGCCTTGCCTTTGCCCTCGTCTCCCCACTGGGCACCGATCAAAACAATTCCAGGCATGTTGTTGCACCTCCGTGCGTACGCGATTCTGCCTTAAGCCTTGCGCCTAAAGCCTTACAAAGGTTACTCTTCACCCTCTACCGGGTCTGAGGGATGCTCACGGCTCCGGACCGACCGTAATCGGATTGCAACCGGTCCGAAAAACAGACCAGAAAACGCCCGAAAACAGTTCGAAAGACCGTTGGCTAGTTCAGCGCGCGCCCGGCACTGCCGAGCTGCTTGCATGCTTCGACCACACGCGCGGCCATCGCGGATTCAGCTTCACGACCCCAGGATCGCGGATCGTACAGCTTCTTGTTGCCCACCTCACCGTCGATTTTGAGCACCGAATCATAGTTGGAGAACATGTGACCGGCCACCGCACGGCTGAATGCGTACTGCGTATCGGTGTCGATGTTCATCTTCACCACGCCGTAGCTCACGGCCTGCGCGATCTCCTCCGGCGCGGAGCCGGAACCGCCGTGGAACACCAGGGCGAACGGCTTACCGGGAGCGACATCCAGCGAGTGCGCGGGGTCGGGCATTTCGCCGGCCTTGATCGCGAGCGCGACCGTAGTCTGGATTTCGTCGAGCAGTTCGGGGCGCAGTTTCACCACGCCCGGTTTGTATGCGCCGTGCACGTTGCCGAAGGTGAAGGCGGCCATGTAGCGTCCGCGCTCGCCGAGGCCGAGTCGTTGCGCGACGGTGATGCCTTGCGCGGGCGTGGAATACAGTTTGTCATTGATTTCGGCGCTGTGCCCGTCTTCTTCGCCACCGACCGCGCCGATTTCGATTTCCAGCACGGTGTGCGCGGCTTGGGATTTGTCGAGCAGTTCTTCTGCGATGTCGAGGTTTTCATCCAGCGGCACTGTGGAACCGTCCCACATGTGTGACTGGAAGGTCGGTTCCTGACCGTGCTTCACCTGTTCGACTTCATGGTCGAGCAAGAGGCGCACCCATTCGTCCAAATACTGTTTGGCGCAGTGGTCGGTGTGCAGGGCGATGGTGATGTTGGGGTATTTCGCCGCGACTTCGTGCGCGAAGGCTGCGAAGGCAAGCGAGCCGGTGACGCGGTCGTTGACGCGTTGCCCGGAGAAGTAGGCGGCGCCGCCTACGGAGACTTGGATGATGCCATCGGATTCCGCCTCGGCGAAACCCTGGAGTGCGGCGTTCAGGGTCTGCGTGCTGGTCACATTGATCGCGGGATAGGCGTAACCGCCGCGGCGTGCGGCGTCCAGCATTTGCGCATAACGTTCCGGCGTTGCAATAGTCATGCCTCCATTATCGCCCAACCCTATCCCACTTGTCATGTGACAACATTCGCCATCTTTCCTTTCCGTTTTCCCGACCGTCCGCTCCATATCCAGGTCGCCCGCCCCACTAGAGCCATATGCCGAGCGTTTTCGTCTCATATCCCGACACTTGCGGGACCGACCAATAAACATGGCGAAACCATTGCGATCGTTCCATCGGAAGTCATAGAATGTCCACCGGATCGCGCGACGAAGAGCCCAACCGGGTGTTCCCGCACGGGCATGCCGCCGCACGTAGATGTTGCGACCAATACCCGCGAGGAGGCTTGATGCACCAGGTTTTCGCCATCTTCCTTCGAGACGTGAAACGCATTCTGAAGAACCCCGTGGCGCTCGTCGTCACGCTGGGTGTGGCCATCATCCCATCACTGTACGCATGGTGCAATATCCTCGCCAACTGGGACCCGTACGCGAACACGGGCAACATCCAAGTCGCTGTGGCGAACGAGGACAAGGGCACAACCTCCACGCTGGTCGGCCATCTCGACGCTGGCCAGCAGACCGTCAACCAGCTTAAGAAGAACCATCAGCTCGGCTGGCGTTTCGTTCCCAAGCAGCAAGCCATCGAAGGCGTGGAATCCGGCAAATACTATGCGGCGATCGTACTGCCGGAAGACTTCAGCTCCAGACTAATCGGCACCGTCACCGGTAAAGGCGACCGACCGTCGATCACGTACTACATCAACGAAAAGCTGAACGCAATCGCGCCGAAAATCACCGATACGGGCGCGACCACGATCGACGAGCAGATCAACACCACTTTCGTTTCCAGCGTGGCCGACGCCGTGGCAAAGGAAGTGAAGGAGGCAGCGGGAGAAACCACCGGCAGCGTGAAAAGCGCGCAAAGCGACGTCATCAACGATCTGACCGACACCATCAACCAGCTCGAAACCGTCCAACAGCAGCTGCGCGACACCCGTTCCACGCTCGACAAGGCCCTCACCACCATCGATTCGGCCAAACAGTCCAACATCGCGCTCGCCTCGGAAATCACCAACTCGCTTGACACCGTCGGCAAGACGTCCGACTTGCTGAGCGAGACGCGCACACAAACCGAACGATTCTCGAACACGCTGGTCGGAGCGCTCGACAACGGCAGCACGCAACTGTCCGGCCTGCAGGTCAACGTGAGCAATGCCACCGGCACCGTGCTCAGCGGACTGAACACCACGCAGGACGCGCTCGACCAAGTGTCCAGCACCATGCATCACGTCAACACCACCACCGGCAATGTGCTCGACGGCGTGGAGAAGGCGTTGCAGGCCAGCCAGCTGGATCCGAACAGCCAAACGTATAAGGATCTTTCCGCGCAGCTCGCCGAAGCCCGCAAACAGCTGACGTTCCAGCAGCAGCGCATCGACGCCTTCGATCAGGACACCACGGCTGCGATCAACGCGGGGAAGAACACCGCGAACGGGTTCAACGACGATGTCACCACGCTGGCGAAGAACGGCACGGCGTCGATGGCGAGCGCACGCACGACCATCACCGGCACGGTCATGCCGAATCTCAACACCGGGCTCGATACACTCAGCCTGGCCAATGGGTCGCTGTCCGGCACGCTTACCACGCTGCAAAGCACGCTGGAACAGGGCAACGGGCTGCTCGACCAGTTGTCGCGCACCGTGACCCAAACGAACACCACCATTGCTGGCACGCAGACACAGCTCGCCAATCTCGCCAAACAGCTCAACACCACGCGCACCGATGTGGCCGCGTTGAGCAGTTCGGCGATGTTCCAGCAGCTTTCCCAAGCGCTCGGACTTGACGCGAGCGAGGTCGGCTCGTTCGTGGGCGAACCGGTGCATTTGGACGAACAGGTCCTCTACCCGGTCAAAAACTATGGTTCCGCGGTCACGCCGTTCTACACGAATCTTGCGCTGTGGGTCGGCGGATTCGTGCTCGTCGCGATCTACAAGCTTGAAGTGGACCGCGATGAGAAGATCCGCATGTACACGCCACGCCAAGGCTATATGGGCCGTTGGCTGCTGTTCGTCACGGTCGGATTCCTGCAGGCGATCATCGCCACGATCGGCGATCTCGCGCTGGGCATCCAATGCGAGCATCCGTTCCTGTTCATCCTCGCCGGCATTTTCGCCTCGTTCGTCTACGTGAACATCATTTACGCGCTCGCCGTGGCGTTCCGGCATATCGGCAAGGCCGTCGCCGTGATTCTGGTGATCATCCAGATTCCGGGCGCGGCAGGCCTCTACCCCATCGAGATGATGCCGGAATTCTTCCGCCGTCTGAAACCGTTCCTACCGTTCACCTACGGCATCAACGCGATGCGCGGGCCGATCGGCGGCATGTATGCCAACCATTATTGGATCGACATGCTCTCGCTGTTCTGGTATCTGCCTGTGGCGCTGTTCATCGGCTTGGTGGTCCGCAAGCTGGCGTTGAACCTCAACCGCCTGTTCGACAACCGTCTGGCGGACACTGATCTGATGATCACCGAACATAACGAAGGCACGGTGGAACCGTTGCGGCTCACCGAGACCGCGCAGCAGATCGCCGAGGAGTTCCCCGAACTCGCCCGCAGACGGGCGATTCATTTCTTCCGCCTGTACCCGCGCCTGGTGCGTTGGGGATTCCTCGCGCTGGCGGTACTGCCGTTCATGTTCCTACTATTGCTATTCATCACGCGCATGAAGCTCGCCATGCTGCTCGGTTGGATCATTTCGATCATCGCCATCGACACGTATCTCATCGTGGTGGAGTATCTGCGCGAACGGTATGCGAATTATCTGGGCGAGGAAGCGATGAGTGCGGAAGAGTTCCGCAGCGCGATCCTGCACGAGAACCTGCTGTTCCGGCCGGGCATGCATTACAAGCCGATGCATGCCGTACGTACGAGGCTGTATGAGGCTGCGCATGGTGGTTCGGCCGGACATGCGCCTGAACATGCGGCTGAGTATGCGGCTGGAAACACGGACGGAAATGCTGGCAGGAGTCTGCGTGAGGAGGGGAACGAACAGTGAAAATGATCTGGGGCATCTTCAAGCGGGACATGTGCCATGCCACCCGCAACGTGATCGCCGTGATCGTCTCGATGGGCCTGGTGGTGGTGCCGGCGCTGTACGCCTGGTTCAACATCGCGGCCAGCTGGGACCCCTACGGCAACACCAAGGCATTGAAGGTCGCCGTGGCCAATAACGACAAGGGTTACAAGTCGGATCTCATACCGGTGCGCGTCAACGTGGGCGAAACCATCATCAGCACACTGCACGCCAACGACCAGCTGGACTGGCAGTTCGTAAAAAGCGACAAGGCAATCGACGGGGTGAAATCCGGCGAATACTATGCGGCGATCGTAATTCCGAAAGGTTTCAGCGCCGACATGATGACGCTGTTCTCCCCCGACATCAAACACGCGCAGCTCAAGTACTATCTGAACGAGAAAATCAACCCGATCGCCCCGCATATCACCGATCAGGGCGCGACAACCGTGGTCAACACGATCGACAAAACCTTCGCCAAAACGATTGCGCAAGTCGGACTCGACCTGGCCTCAAGCATCCTACACTATTCGCAAAGCCCGCAAATGGCCGAATACATGCGCAACCTCAACGGCAATCTCACCACCATGGCGGATACGCTGAGCGGCGCATCGCAGCAGGTGACGTCGTATTCGCAGCTGCTCGGCTCGGCGAACGACATCGTGGATTCCACGGGCAAACTGCTCGCCTCGGCGACCAAGGCGGGCAAACAGGCCCAGAACGCGTTGAAGCAAGGCAAATCAGGTGCCACGTCACTCACTTCTGCAGGTGCGAACGTCACCTCCTCGGTGAACACCGCGCTCGACCAGGTGTCAGGCGCGTTCGACCAAGTAGCTGCCAAGGTGAACAAGGCGTTCGACGCGATCGGCAAGGACTCAGACACCGCAGCCAGCCAGTTGGCAACGTTGAGCGAACAAATCTCCAGCGGCGAATCGCTGTACGACACGTACATCACAAGCCTCAACCACATGCGCGAATCGGTGGAACAACTACCGGACAGTGATTCCGCGAAACAGGCGCTGCTGGAAGCCATCGACCGGGAGATCACGCTGCTGGAAGCCGCCAAAGGCGATTCGCAGAAGCTCGCGCAGCAGCTGAAAGACGCTTCCACGCAGGTCACGCAGGATACCGCAGCCGCGGAACGCTCCCGCAAGGAGATCCTGAACCGCATCACCTCCGCGAAGCAGTCGATCAGCAATGTGCGCGACGATTACGCCACGAACGTCAAGCCGAAAATCGACGCGCTCGCCTCCACAGTCAGCACACTGATCTCCCAAACCGACAGCATGATCACCCAGCTGAGCGGCACCGCCGACAATCTGGACGATGTGACGGGCGATGTGGGGACGAATGTGACATCCATCCGTTCCACGCTCGGCGCGATCGCGAAAAAACTCGACTCGTCGGCAGCGACGGTGAAGGAGCTGATCACGAAGCTGGAGACGGGCGGAAACGCCGGTGACGGCAACAGCGATGGTGGCGACGGTGACAACGACGCCGATTCGGGTGAATCAGACGAACTACGTGCACTGGCCACCGCCAACGCGTCCACACTGTCCACGCTGATTTCCGCGCCCGTCGCACTGCATCGCGTCTCGGTGTACCCGATCGCGAACTACGGTTCGGCCATGGCGCCGTTCTATACGATCCTGTCAATCTGGGTGGGTGCGATCATCCTGTGCGCCATGCTGAAAGTGACAATTTCGGACCGCGAGAAGGCACATGTGCTGGGCTTGGGCGACACGCTGCCGCGCATCGCCGGCCCGTCCGGCCCGGGGAACGCCTCACGTTGGGGACTGCGCCTCGACCACGAGTATTTCGGAAGGTACGCGATCTTCGCACTGCTCGCGTTGCTGCAGGGCACACTGGTTTGCCTGGGTGACACGTATTTCCTTGGCGTGCAGGCGAATCATGCGCTGCAGTTCCTTGCCGTGGGGTGGCTTGCCGCGCTCGTGTTCTCGAATATCGTGTATACGCTGACCGTGTCGTTCGGCGATATCGGCAAGGCTGTGGCCGTGGTGCTGCTGGTGATGCAGGTCGCCGGTTCGGGCGGTACGTTCCCTATCGAGACGCTGCCGAAGTTCTTCCAAATGCTCTACCCGTTCCTACCATTCCCGCACGCCATCGATGCCATGCACGCCGCGATGGCCGGATCATACGGCAATGAGTACCTGCTTGACATGGTGTATCTCTCCTTGTTCCTGATTCCTTCGCTGCTGCTGGGATTGGTGTTGCGCAAGCCGGTGATCCGGTTGAACAACTGGGTGAGCCGCAATCTGGAGTCCACCAAGGTGATGTGACGAGGCGGATTTGAACGGGCTGGTTTGAGCCGGTTTAGATCGGTTTCGGCTGGTACACGTGAACGCGCTGCCCGCCATCATCGACGACCTGAAAACCCAAAGCCACGAATTCGTCACCATCGACCAGCCGGCAAAAACCTAAGCTAGCGTGGAGGCGTAAGGCATTGTCCTGCCCAGTCACTTCCCTTACGTACCGCTGCGCCATCCCGGCGCTCCTCTGCGCCGCCACTACCCCACATGTCGCCTCCTCACGCACCAACAAGTGTCCGATCCCCCCGAATCAGCCACCCACGCGTCATCCGGTCACCCCAGGTTGTCCGATTCGGGAGAAACGGACACTCAGGGGCACCGTGCAAACCACACGTTGATCAGAGAACCGGCAACCACCAGCACAACACCGATCCAGAACGGCATGCCCAGCGCCACGCCCAACAGAAGCGTGCTAGAAGCCGTGGAAAACAGCGGAGTCGCGTACGAACCAATCGCAAGCGTTTCCATACTGCCGTGCAACATGCCGTATCCCCAGCACGCGTAGCCGCCCGAAATCGAAGCGGCGCACGCAATCAGCGCAGCATATCCACCGATGCCGGGCGCCGTGTCCGGCAAACCGTCTCCCGAAACGAAATGGATGGTCCACAGTACAACGGCCACACAGCAGAAGAAAATCGTCGTGCCGTCGTAACCGCCGGACAACGACGGCGTAAAAGTCGCATAAATCGCCCAAATAAAGGCGCCAACAAACGCGAGCACATACGGTAGGGGGTTACTGGCGATATTGTGGACCGCTTCCTGCATATCAAGGCTTTCTCCGCCAACCGCCATCGCCACACCGATGGTTGCGATCACCGCGCCAGGAATCGCTTTGGCGACCGCACCACGTTTGTGCGATACCGCTGCGGTCATCAGCACCAGCAGCGTCGGCCACAAGTAGTTGACAAGGCTGACTTCCACGGATTGCGCGTTCGTTGTGGCCAGGCCGATCGACAGCGAGATTGACGCCTCGTATGCGATGAACATGAGTCCGCCTGCGATGAGGTACTTGCATGGCGCTTCGCGGATTGGTTTCGGACGGCGCACAATGAACAGCATGACACCACCGACGGTGTAGATGAGCGCCGAACCGAGCGTGGCGCCGAACGATTCGGAGACCAGTCGCACGAGGCCGGCCATGAAGCCCCACAGGACGATTGCGAACAGGCCGATGAGTGTCGCCGCGTGTGATGTGGCATGGCCGAGTAGCGGATTGCAGGAGTTGCCGGTGGGGTGGTTTGCGCCGGAATCGGAGGGGGACTTCTGGTTCGTGTTCACGGGCTCCAGCCTACCCATCGCCCTCCACGAGTGTCCGATTCTGCAGAATCGGACACTCCTGCAACCTGCGATGCCGCGAACCCGATTACCCCCGGAACCGCACCAACAGCAGAGTCAACCACCCCATCCGACGCTGCCACACCAGCCGTATCGGCAGCCAAGTCCATGCGTCCCGCATCCACACAGCCCACGCGTCCCGCACCTCCACGGCCCGCCGACGCGCACACGTCGCCCATGACCAAATCATCCAACGTCACACCGAACATGTCGCAAAGCATCAGCAGCTTGTCACAAACGTCGCGTTCCACGCCACCATCTTGCGGTTGCATTGCGATTCGCAACCAAATTTTGCGACGCAACCGACAGTTGCGCGACGCGAAGTTGGCTTCACGGGTCTTTTACGACAATAGAAAAACCCTTGAAATTCCAACGATTCCAAGGGTTTCGAATGGAGCGGATGACGGGAGTCGAACCCGCCTTTAAAGCTTGGGAAGCTTTCGTTCTACCGATGAACTACATCCGCAAGGTGTGCCTTTTGGGCACGAGCCATTAGTCTAGCACGCAACGGATGCGTATGCGGACACAGACCGACATGCGATACCAATTTTCCGCAATATCACGGAGACTCAACCACGCGGCCGCTGCGAATAGTCGCGAGAATATCTGCCAGCCGAGCCGCCCGAATCATGCGCGAATCCATACTGCGTTCCAAATTGCGGCCCACCGGCACCAGCCATCGCAGAACGTCCGCCTTGCCGAATATCCGCCGCCGCAACGCCGCTCGTGGCATAGCCACCGGCCAAATATCCGGACTGCACGCCCTGCTGACGCATCTCCTGCCCCATCTGCATCAGCCGCGCAATGCGATCCGAGGTCGGCGGGTGCGTAGAAAACAGCTTGGAGAAACCTTCCGCCGAAAACGGACTGGCGATCATCATCGCAGCCACCGACTGCGTGCCGGCGGTCTTCTCCATCGGCATCGCGGCTGCGCCGCCGGAAATCTTGCTCAACGCGGAAGCGAGCGCTTCCGGATCCTCCGTCAACTTGGAACCGTCTTCGTCGGCGTCGTATTCGCGTGTGCGGGAGATTGCCATCTGTATCAGCGACGCTGCGATCGGCGCCAGAATCGCGCTCAGCAGCACACCCAGCAATCCCAAGCCGCCGGACGCCGAATCGTCGCGGTCGTCACGCGAACGGCCGCCGCCGAAATACATGAGCGAGTAGCCGAGGTACGAGATGACGGTGGCCATGGCGGAGGCGATTGCGGACGTCAGAATGTCGTGGTTGTAGACGTGCATGAGTTCGTGTCCGAGCACGCCGCGAATCTCACGTTCGTTAAGCGTCTGTAGGATGCCTTGCGTGCAGCAGACCGCCGCGTGTCGTTCGTTGCGCCCCGTCGCGAACGCGTTGGGGCTCATGGTGGGGGCGATGTAGATGCGCGGCATCGGCTTACCTGCCTTCGCCGATAGCTCGCGGACGATCTTGTATAGTACGGGGGCTTCCTGCTCGCTCACCTGTCGAGCGTGCATGCTGGCGATCGCCAGTTTGTCGGAAAACCAGTAGGAGACGAACGTGGAGCCCAGGCCGATGAGAATGTAGTAGCCGAGCGTGCTTTGACTGGCGCCGGTCGCCCACCAGATGAGCATGATGACGCCCCACATCAACGCGAACAAAAGCGTTGTTTTCAAGCCATTGCAATGGCCGTGCACCTGCAATTTGCCGTTCATGGCCACCAGCCTAGGAATTCAGGCTGGGATTTTGCTGTATACAAGCTGAAGGGTGGATTTGCAACATCTAGAAACATGCCACGCAACGACGCTACAGCATCGGCCATAGACCTATCTGCGGCACGGCGAGAGTCACCCCAACTTGAAACGTATTACCCCCGCATATCCCCCGAATGCACTGCGTCGAGCGTGCCGATCAGGCTGGTCAGCAAATCGTTGCGGCCGCACGCGTTCGTCAGCACCGCCAGCACGTACGTGCCCGACTGCGACATCACCAGTCCGGCATCGTTCAGCGCGTACAAATCGCCTTCGCCGTTGATCCATCCGGCCTTCGTGTACACGGTGTCCGCATCGCCAAGGGCCGCGTGGATGCAGGAGTTCAGCGAATTCGTCATGTCTCCGGACAGCCATTGCAGCGATTCGGGCGTGATGTTCTGCACCCCCGCCGTTTGCCCGGCGAACAGGAAACCGTATCCGGCGGTCCACAGTTTGGCCATGTCGCGCGCGGAGGTGAACAGGTACCCGCCGCGATCACCCATTCTGGAAGCCGCGCCCGCCTGTTCGGCCCACGTGTTGAAGCAGTCGAGGCCATACGTTTTGTACAGCCAGTCGTAAGACGCGTTGTCGGAATTGCGCAGGACGGCGTCGACCTTCTGGTGGACGGTGGCGGACTGCGCGTCAGCGGATTGGGCCACGCTGTTCAGGTCGACGGTGCCCGTTGAGAACAGCGATATCAGGTATGGCGCCTTCGCCGACGAGGCCGAATAGATCTGTGCATCGGCGTTGTATGCGATCGTGCGGCCGGTCGTGATGTCGGCGAGCACGAATGATGCGGTATATCCGTCGGCTTCGAAAGTGGCGATTTGAGACTGCACGGCGGCCTGCGAATCGGCGCTCAGCGTGAAGCCCTGCGTTGTGATCGTGGCGCTGCCCTCGACTGCGGAAATGCCGTCCAGCGCGACCTGCGTCGGCGACGAGACGGCTTGTGTCTGCGATTGCGGCGCGCTGTTTTTCTTAAGCGCGCCCGACGTGGAGGACGTTTCCGAAGACGCCGCTGCGTGGGCTTCCTCTTCGAAATGCACATCGACAAGACCCACGCCCATAGCGAAGCCGATCAGGCAGGCGATCAGCAGGCCCACGACGGACACGGAACAGCAGTACAGTGCCTTGCGCTTGACGTGTTTTCCAAAGTCCATGCCGACTTCACAACCTTAGATTTCAATGCCCGCATCCGTTTGCGATGATATTGCGCACCGCGTTTCACTGGGGTCAGCCTAGCGCATGGACCCGAACTTCGGGGGTAATAGGTCAAAACGACCGCGTATGTCCGATTCTGGAGAAACGGGCGGTTGTGCGATCGAAAACGCACGCTACGCGACCAGTCCGCCGAAAATCGACCACTAAAGCGGCAAAAACTAACGCCCTGCACGTCCGATTCAGAGGAATCGGACGTGCAGGGCGTTACTAGATTGCGTTAAAAGGCTTGGAGTTAGGGTGTCAGGAAGTCAGCACTCCCACCCTAATTCCAGCCGGCCCGATTCAGGCATGCGCCAGCGCGCGCATCTGCTCCGGGTCGATGACCTTCTTGTGCTCGCGGCCTTCCTTCGCGCCTTCGGCACGTTCGAACGCGTCG